>SDBS01000132.1_pt1 | contig 60407 bp, 102 predicted proteins | sample 2277091 | NCBI WGS metagenome assembly SDBS01 (sample SAMN10404972, study PRJNA504765) | marine sediment metagenome | isolation source: marine sediment core GS10_PC15, 163 cmbsf | place: Arctic Ocean: Southern Knipovich Ridge | collected 2010 | reverse complement strand
CTCTCGTGCATCTCCAACACAATCCCTGCTATCACCAGTGCTATGGTAACCGCCAATCCTATCATTGCTTACCCTTCGCTCTACCAGTGACCCGTGAGTGGCATCCCTTGCACAGCGGGAGCAGGTTGCCCATATCGTTAGTACCTCCGTCAGCCAATGGTATCACGTGGTGTACCTCAGTAGCCGGTGCCCCGCATTTCTGACAGTAGGGAGTGCCCAGTAAAACCATCTTGCGTATTTTCCGCCATACACCCCCATACCCTCGTTTGCTTGGGCTCACCCTGGTATCCGGTGGTACGTGCGCCTCGCAGTAGTATTTGCCTATTGGTACTAAGGCAGGGCATCCGGTACGTGAGCACGGCCTCTTCGGCTTGTGGGGCACTCAGTCGGTAGCCCTGCATACGTCTGCTGCTAAGGTATCGGCCCATTCGTCTATCTCGTCATCTAATAGCGGGCGATGGGCTGACATAACATCAAGGACTATATCGTATATGTACCCACGCGAATCATCCAACTCCTTCCTGAACTCCTCATCCGATAGTGCGTCAACGTGTCGTTTGACCGTTGCCAAGGCTTCTATTAGATCCGCGTGCTTCACTTGCATCATCCATCACATCATGTGATTCGTTATCGCTTGATAGGCGTCATCCATATCTTGCTTGGTGCCTGAGACTGTCAAGAACTGATGACAGATATATATGCGTAGACTCCAATAAGTAGCAGCGCCTTCGGGCGCCTCGACACACTCCACCCTATCCATGTCTATGTATACATCACCTATACGCAACCCTGTCATAGTTCCCTCCTATGCCATTACCGGTAGTTTATCAAGATACCTTATCGGCTTATCCTCTGTGTTATTCCATTGCTCGGATATGTCAAGGCTGTTTTCGTTACCAAACATATGCGATATGGAATCAATGCGCAACTTGATATTGTCGAATATCTCCTTGATGCACACGTCCTGCTCAACACTCTCGAACTCTGCCAAGTAAGCCAATATGCCGTCAAGCTTATGCTCGGCCAACTTGACCTTTACCCAACAGCTATCACCATTATCGTATCCTATCACAATCCCTCCTATGTAAATAAGCGAGCGGCCAATACATGGACGCTCTTACTACGTCCACGCATGGCGGATAAGCTATAGCAGAAGCGGGACTTGAACCCGAATAACTACCTTATCAGGGTAGCAGGCTAACCATTACCTCATTCTGCATCGCAAATAAAACCCGGTCGCGGTGTACTGCCGCGTTCCATGGCAAAATCAATCAGCGCCAGATTTGACGTTCATGTGGCATCCGGGTATACCAGACCTTGCGGGGAAGGGGATCGAACCCTTGCATAACTGGTTATGAGCCAGTCATTCTACCAACTGAAATTACCCCGCTGTATAAAGCCCTGGGTTAGCAGGGCTAATCGACACTATCTGCGCCTACCGTGCTATACAGTAGATTCTCCACATAGCGACGTTCGTTGTCTAATTGCGAAACAGGCACCTCCGCTACGTAATCTTTGTTCATCTTCCATATGCCACGTTGTGCAACCTTTTCAGCGCATGATTCAGCAACACAAACCATATCAGTAGAATCGATACAGTCACTCTCAAATAATTGACACCATATCTCTTGTTCTAAGTCCTCAACTTCAAATATGGCTATTGTGTTATACGCTTTCTTGCGCCTTGAATATTGTGATGCAGCAAGCTTGCTTATTTGTTGCCTGAATTGTTCATTACTGCGAAATAGATCATTCGCTAATTTATTCAATTTTGTGTCCCTATCTGTATAGGTAGAGAAAAAGGGAGGTTACCCACCATCGAGTGCATATTTTTTTATCCTTGCATTGGCTCGCCTTATCCCTGAATCATCGCTTGCCCACCTATTCGGCTTCTCCATTTGATACGTCTGGTAGTACCTCCTCATTGTCGAGTACGCAACACCCATGTAATATTCAGCCACCTTGCCATCCAACGCTTCACCTATGGCAATCCACGCCTTGACTCGGAGTTGTTTCCTGTACTTGGGATTCCGGGTAAACGAATTAGCCAGATCCTCTATGTGTGTTCTCAAGTGCATATCAAGCCATAGGTTGAATACGTCTTCGGTTGTCATTCGCCTTCCTTAAAATATCACGCTTTGATTTGATTTATTCTTACCCAAAAATGCAGCCGACACTAAGCCACCGCAATTGGGGCAATCCCACTCGAACCATATACCTCTCTGATAGCTGTACTTGTCAGCATCCCTATCCGAGTACTTGCTTGTCTTCTTGCAGCCTGGACATGTTATCTTGTAGCGCATTACTCGAAATCCCTTACCTTCACCTTGGTTATTATACGCTGTCCGTTGCGTGATTTCAGCCCCAAAGGTGTGCGTGCTACAATCCCCTCAGCTTCACAGCCTGCTACGTGTGATTGAAATCCATGCTTGCATACCGCTATTGCATGGTCGAGGGATGCGAGTCCTATCAATGGCACTATCGGCACATCCCAATATCCCGCTATGCTTTGCACGTCCTCGCGCTTCAGCCACCAATCGCCCACCCTCACGTCAAACAGGATAAAGCCCACACCATCGCTGATGTACTTGCCGCCTCCGTTTATCTTCGCCCCATAGCCCTCGCCGAATAGCGTAAAGTCCTCGATGAAGTCCTTAAACTTTCTATGCAAAAACTCGTACAGGTGAGCCGGTATCTGCGATCTGTCAGTCCTCAATCCTATGCGTAATTCGCCCTCTTCAAATCCTATGCGAATGTTGGTGCCGTCAATTTTCTCGGTAAGCTCCCATTCAACGTCACGCAAATACTCAAACTCGGGCTGCGCGTATTCGCTTGTGAAACGGCCTTTGTCGTCGCGCTTGTATATGCTGTTTATTTTCTGGTATTTATGCATCTTCCAATCTCCATGGTTCTGTGAATGGCGCAGTCCGACCCCAAAACCTTTCCACCCACAAGGCACTTGCTATGTCGTTGAGTTGGGCCATTTCGTAGTCTGTTACTGATGTATGCGCAACTATTTCTCCTGTCGCGAACACCCCAGTCAGAGCATCTGATAATAACTCATATGTTAGATCCTCGCTAAACACGTCTACTGCTAACTGCTGTATTGTGGTCATTTTTTGTCATCCGTTTCGTCGTCGGTATCTCGTTCAATAGTCAGCGATATCAAGTTGAGCAAATTGTAAGCCCCAACTAAACCACCTCCGCTGTTTGCTATCGCCACTATGGGTGATTCCGTGTGGGCGTAGCAAGAATCTGGATAATGATCCTCCGACTCACCGATCTCGTTTCTTATTGTTACTGTCATAATTTCTCCTTTTCATTTTTCTTGGCTATATCGTTAAGTTCGTCGAACGCCTCATCCGCGCTTATAAACATCCTGGTGCCGCGACAGTCAAACCATATCATGAGCCCAAATGACCAATCCTGAGACCTGGGCCAAAACCCGTATGTCAGCACTCGTATCAGGCTATATGCTAATCCAGCCCAATCGCATAGCCATATAGCAAAGTTGTATCGCTTGTCGCGTGGTTTCATTTGTCCTCCGGGTTTAAGGCTTCCTGCAACCCACAGGTACATTCGGGATATTCTCCACGTTGATACCACTTTTCATCAGTGCCATATCCATATTGCGTTTCGTAACCACCGTCTTCTGTGGGTCGGCCCTGCTTGCACTCACCCGCAACACACCCGCCGCTGTGGGTTCCAAATACGTCCAACGCCTCACGTAGCCGATCGATCTCGTCGCGCAGATCCTTGGTAAGTCCCATCGATAGTTCTTCTTTGAAAGTCATTTCTGCTCCCCGCACCACATCAGCAGCTCCCGGAGTTGGCCGCATCGTTGCACTAACGCGAATGATCTGTGATGCAAGGACGTGAAGCTACCAAGCATGGTGGTGTACCCTTCGACCTCACTTGTGCTGATCACATGCACTCCGTCGGTATCTAAGCAGCCGAGTGGTGCCCAAATGATATCCTCACCCTCCACCGGCTTGATCTTTTCGGCTACCAGGGCACGGGGGATTGTGATAGTTTCTTCTGCGTAATCGACACCGTCTTCATATGATATGACAAACTCCAGCCAATACCGGTCCTTTTCCACCCCTATTAAGCTAAAATTGTCTGCAATTTCCCCCAAAAACAGCACAGCGATGCTCGGCTCGTCGGTCACTAAACCGTCCTCTGTGTATTTGGTCATTTCCCCTCCTCCGCCTTATGATACCCATCCCATAGGTCTCTGTCAAGCTCGAAAAACATAGCTCGATGGTACTCGCCATCCCACCACTTCGCATTGGGTATGTACTCAAGCGACATTTTAAACTCAGCCCGCATTTTGCTCCAAAAATCTATGCTTGGATTGCACGTGTAAACGTTTCCGTAAATCGAGTGTAACCCCATTCGGTTAAATCCCCACTCGTACAATTCAGCAAGAGCTTTTCTGCCGTATCCGAAACCTCGTGAATCTGGGCCAATCATCAAGGCAACTTCGGCGCGACTATTTTCCCACTCGATATTGGTTAAACCAGCTATGCCTATCAAGTCGACACTGTCCGGCGTTCGACACGTCGCATCGTTTCCATTGCCTTCCAGTGCGTCCGGCATTTCGTAACGTTTCCTAACCGCCCAATACCTGTGATGGCCGTCAGAGTCGTTAACCACATCACGGTAGAAATCGGTCTGATGCAACTCGGTTAACATATACGGAGTACGCGCACCTGATATGTCCTCATTGCGCCAATGGCGTATTGTCTCGCAGTCTGATTGTGTTAGTGCGTCGAAGTATATCATGTGCGTTTTTTCCATACAACCCTTGCGGGCTTTCTCGGCCTAAACATTACCCACGACATCAAGCAAGACACAGGGCCACCTACGCCCAATATAAAGGGGAGTATCCAATCATCGGAGTTCCAATCATACACTCTAAGGGCGTTCCAAATAATCCCCCAAAATCCTATGTTGTACCAAACCACGCATGCTACGATAATCAAAAATGTTGTCATGATTGCGCACCTGATTCCTTGGGCTTGAATAGTCTACCCCATGGCATGCATGATAGAAAATACCATTTGCGTTGATTTACGCAAAACATAATCTCATAATGATATTCCTTTTCCCCTGTCATTCTTGAAACACGCCCCCGTAGTGGCCTTTTGCAATATGTTAGATCTCCGAAAAGCACACTAACATCCACTTCCCCGCACCATTCGCAGTCTTTACACAGCTTCATTTGTGGAACTCCTTGATTTATTCTTGCGCACAAACGTATCATACTTGAACGTGAATAGCATCCACATCATTCGGCTATATGATGGCAATGCATCGCTCAATTCAAGGCCCGTCGACACAGGGAGGGTGAGCAACGCTTTAGTCCTGACCCTGTACACGCGACTATTTCTGAACAGCATATAACTGCACCCCAACAGGGAAACTCCGCATATCCATAAAGCAATTACCAATACAGTCACCATATCAACCTCCATAAAAATCTTTTACTGATTCTATTATATAGCCCTGCTGACGTTTTGTCAAGCCAACCCACAGAGGTAATGACAAGCACCGTTCGGCGAATAACTCAGCCTTCGGGCAAGTTCCCTTCTCTCCGTGCCAATACGGTTGCAGATGTACTGGTGGGTAGTGTATTTGAGTACCTATGCCTTTGTCGGCAAGGTGCCGTTTCAAGCCTTCGCGGTATTTTGTCTCTATGACGTATAGGTGCCAATGCGTTTTGCTAAAACACATCATCTCCCCTGATAATACATGCCCCGGGAGACGATGATAAGCAGATCTTATTCTTTCTCTATCATCTCGAAACTCGTCAATCTTGCTCAACTGAGATATCCCAAGCGCAGCTTGAATGTCCGTCATGCGGTAGTTGTAGCCCATCCGGGTATATATGTGGTTATTATTTATGCAACCGTGGGATCTAGCGAATAGCATGCTCTCGTATAAATCAAGGTCATTCGTCGTAGCAATCCCGCCCTCGCCCGTGGTGATATTTTTGATAGCATGAGTGCTGAATACCGTTATTTTGGTGCCACCTCCACAGTTGCCTACTTTACCATACGGGCTGTCAGAGCCTAACGCATGGCACGCATCTTCGATAATCCCTGGGCCGTGATATCTGCCGGCGTAATGCATCGATACCCAATTGCGGCGGTATGAATCATTGCGCACACTTTCGTCTGGTGCATCGTCGCAAAACCGCACAGTCAATCCGGCCGCTTTAGCCATGTTAGCCGTAGCGACAAACGTAATGGGATTCATATAGACTATCTCGCCAGCCATCCCCAACGCGAGATACGCCGCATGCAACGCTGAGGTGCCAGAGTTGAACGCTACCGCGTACTTGGCTCCGGTATACTCGCATATCGCATCCTCAAACTCGCGCACCTTGTTGCCTTGCGTCAAATGCGTGGTATGCAATACTCGATTCACTGCACGTCTATCAGCACGGTCTATGTGGGGTTGTGCGTAGGGTATCATGCTATGCCCCCATGTCTTGTATGAATATATTTATACTCATGCAAACCATCGCTAAACCACATAAAACTATTGGTGCCGTCAGAAGCAATAGCCAAGTGAAAATAGAAGAATTGACAATAACCAAATAGCACATTGCAACGCCCCCAAGCGCGATAACAAACGATACCAATAGACAAAATAGATCTTCAAAAACATATGACATTTTCATTTCAAGGCCCTCCATTTGCGGCGCGCCAATATCAATATGACGCCAATAGGGAATATGGGTATCATTACCATTTCAACCCTATCCTCTATTTCGTCCCCTGCCAGGAATGCAAAGTATACGAGCACGCCAGCAATGCTGCCGAAAAATATCGACACTATACCTATATCAGTCATATCATCTCCTTTAGTTCGCTCACCGTCAACCAATGAGTATTTGTAAAACTCTGGTACTCCAAATCGCTACCAAATGGCAACCAGTCTGACGTGAAATCCAGTTCATCGTCATATGGCATTTCGGGTATAATCTGGTAGTGGTCGTCGGCGTAGTATGCCCGTGGCGATTCATGAGAGTGTATCAGAACCTCATGCATTTTTTCGCCAGGTCTCACGCCTATGATATCCATGTCGCACCTGAACGCCTCGCACAATTGGCGCATAGAAAATGTGGGTGCTTCGGCGACGAATATAATCTGTGGTAAATGCCAATATAAGGCGTAATCTACCAGTCGCACCGCATCGTCAAACGACATCGCAAAACGAGTCATGTCGGGAGACGTGACAGGCAAGCTCGTGGCTCCCTCCTCTACAAGCCGCCTAAATAGTGGCACCACGCTACCGGTCGAATTGATGACATTGCCATACCGCGTCACGTTGAAAATGGGCCGGTATTCAATATTGGCTTGCAGCCATAGCTCTTCGGCGACCGCTTTAGTTTTACCATAATGGTTTATGGGTTCACATGCCTTGTCGGTAGATAGGAAAACAGCACGTTTCACGTCGCCCAAAGCGCACGCGGTAATCACGTTTTCAGTGCCCACCACGTTAGTCTTGACAAACTCTGAAGGATTATATTGCCCTTCCGGGACACGCTTCAACGCAGCCGCATGTATCACGTAATCCACGCCTTGCACGGCTCGGGTGATTCTATCGAGATCCCGAATGTCACCGATGATAAATCTGAGCCGCTTGTCTGGTACCTCTTCCCGAAACAAAGCGTGTTTGTACTCATCTCGTGAATAAACTATTACCTTTTCCGTGTTGGGATTCGATAGGTAGTGCTTGGCGAGCTGCCTACCCATGCTACCTGAGCCACCGGTTATTAAATATGTCATGACATAGTTGTTCATTGCCATATTCTATTTATTCCACCCTTTATTCGGGGTCATCCCCAGTTGGTATTCGTGTTTACATGCTGAATCGCAGAAATGCTTATTGTGCTTTTTGATGGCACTTCGTTTAACATATGATTCCTTGCCGCAATTATCACACTTCATGACTGCCCCAGTTTTTTTAGAATTAGCACTACATCGATATGAGCAAAACATATTCTTGCCTTGGTTGGTCTTTATGGTGAAGCTTGTTTTGCAAAATTGGCATTCTCTGACCTTGCTCAAGCTATTGTTCTTGCGGGTCCATTCCCACCTGCAATCAACTGTACAAAAAACGCGCCCAGATTTTCCCTTTCTGTTTATCTCATTCAACTGTCTATATACTTGTTTCCCGCAATTTAAACATTCCAAATAAGCACCAGTTTTTTTGTTAACGACCCAATCCCTACCCTTGCCCATGCATTTTTGATCGCAAAAGTTCTGACTATGTATTGTTGATACAGGCATATACCCTATCTTTTCTCCGCAATAATCACAATACACAACCCTGCCCTTTTTTAGATATTGATCATAGCATTTCTTATTGCAAAACACATTTTTTTTCTTCATCCTATCACTCAAGCATCTGTAAAATCCCTTGCCGCAATTAGTGCATTTGCAATTCGATTCGGGCGGTATGTAATTATCAGACCTATACCGATCTGCACATTTGCGACAGCAGAAATGGTTTGTGCTATTTTCGAACTGCGCCGGGGGGACATACATTCCCTTTCCGCATCTATCACATTTGTGATTATCTTTTTTGTAAACTCGCCCTAATAGCGATCTGTCAGGGTTGAGCTGCTGCCATTGGACCCTACAGTCAACCCCGCAGAAATGATTTTTGTGTGTCTTTATCTTATGTGGAGATTTATGAAAAGAAATGCCGCAATTATCGCATATGCAATTATGATTAGTGATAACAATCTCATCTTCTGAAAAATGAGGCAATGCATATTCGCTATTCTCTGGTATTAGGCTATCAATACTTCCGGCTTCCATGTGTCCATCCTCATTATGTGTTTCTGCCATAGATAATTAGTTTGAGATTCTACGTCAAAATGCACGAAACCGGTATCTACCGTTCCGCTCATCATTCTTGCGCCGAACTTGGTCCCCGGCCCTTGTAGAGCAGGCGTGGTCATAGCCATGCGTTTACCATCTCCAGAGAAACCATAGTAATGTACGTGAGAACGTATGATAACATGGCCCAATGGTTGACCTCCATCCATCGCCCATATATGATTCCATAATTGCTCTTTTGCTATGGCCGTATAACGCCCATGCGGAATGCTTGAACTTCCAACCTTGTGCTTGCAATCGAATACCAGGCCGTTTACATCAATCCATTCATGGCTACCTATTTTAGCAGCTCCAACATTGTCAGCTACGACATCCTCCCAGTCCTCTTCGGTGCCCGTATGGTATGGCGTGCCGTGGATGACATAGATTTTCTTAGCTTCGGCAACCTGGATACATTGAGCAGCCATCTTAGCTTGCTTGCGCCTATCGGCCTCAACTTGTTCCGTACCTCCAGATTTTTGGCCTTTCCCATCAATAGCATCACCATTAACAATCAACACATCAATGGGTTTTAATGCTTCCATTTGCTTGTTGTACCAATTCCACATGTCGCTTTGCATTTGAGCGTATTTGTTATGGGTATGGTCTACCGTCTTGTCCTCATACGCCCATTCGTGCGGTGTTAGTCCCGCACAATGACCGCAATGCAAATCAGAAATAATGACCACTCTTTTCAAAACTTCCTCCTAAGAAAAGAATCCTTGCCTTGCCTTGCCATGCCTATCCCGGCCCCGCAAATCCTTGCCATGCCGTTCCTCGCCGAGCCATGTACAAATAATATACACCAAATAACATATTATGTCAAGCCCTAAAAAGGTATTCCCCCCTCAAACTCGTCATCTTTGAACTGTCCGGGATTTCCGGTTGGTTGCGCGGTACCTTGCGCGGTGGCTTGCGCGGTTTGATTCATCCGGTAGCTGCCTTCCATTGGCTTAGATATCAATATTTTTATATCGGGTGCTGCGGGGTTGGTTTTCGGTTTGTTCAAAAATGCCACTACCTTATGCTTCTCGCCGTTGACCGTCACCGTGCCAGTAAAAAACGTGTTACCGTTTTTGTCCTTTCGCTTTTCGCCACTGTCTCTGTCTGTGGCTATCCATAGTGCGCCTTCTAATTCCATGAATCATTCTCCTTGTTTGTTATTTTCACGATATACTCCTGTGTACGTCTTTTGCCCATACGGGCTTGTATCTGCTAACTGTCGCTCTGCCGATCACCCCTGCCCCGTTGAATGTCAACGTCACCAGTCGGCCACTCTTGGGGGAAAACTTCCGCATGCTGCGCCTCATTTTCAGCCGTTGCCACCACGAAGTCTTGAATGTTCCGACATATGAATATGACTCAGCAGGTATCCACGTTGGCGAATCGGAGTCGGGAGTTGATATTTCCCACGAGTCGATCTCCGCTACTGGCTTGCCGTCTATGGATACCTGCCCCTTGCTTGCATTTTGTATGCTCATTTTACCGCCTGGAATAGCTTGTATGCTTCTTTGCACCACAACTCCACATCTTCCGGCGACGGGTCCGCGTCTTCGTGCTCATGTTTAACCATGTCCATAGCCACATTAAAAGCGTACCGCCATGGCGTGAGTGGTTGCAAGGTATGGCATAGCTCAAAAACGGCATGTTTCGCGGCCTTCCACGCAACCGCTTTCTCGTTGTCGTCCGTGGCTATCTCGTTACCGTTGATTGCCATAAATACTCCTAAATAAAATCCTTACCAAACCACAACCGACCTCAACTAACCGGAACCCGCCTTGATCTATAAAATTAAGTCACGTCTCAAATCAATAAACTCATTGCTCAAAATACGGTCCAACAGATAAGGCCCACGCTTGCCCGGGTAGTGAAATTCGCCCTTGAATGCCGCCCCCCATTTGATAAGCAGATTGTATCTGTCGCCCGTGAGATATGGCCGGTGCTTCAATCCGTCAGCAACATCGTCTACCCAAAAATTAGCTTTCTCATATTCCCTTATGGAAAAGTGTAGATTCACCCCACAACTCTCTTCGGCGTAATACGTCAATTGCGTTTTGGGTAGTGGATACCACAGATATGCTTGTGCCCTTGTCCACGGTGCTGTCGCCTTAACGGTCTCCATAAATGCCCAGTTGCATTCTAAGTCGCTATCACCTTCTGTGGGTAGCCCAATCATAAACGCTACGTTTGCGGCTATGCCTACATTATTCAGCTTTTCAAGTTTGCCCGGTACTGACGTTAAATCGATAGATTTATTCAGCAAGCCTTGCAGCCGTGGAGATGCAGTCTCGACGCTACCGATAAAAGTCTGAACCACTCCGCCCATCGCGTCAATCAATTCATCGTCAAGATTGCTGAAATGTCCTATCAGCTCCTCGGCGTACCACCCCATATCTCTCATGAATGACAATATCTTGATGGCACGTTTTTTGTTGATGAGAAAGTTGTCATCCGCAAAAGTGAACACTTTCGTGCGCGTGATTCCGTGCATCTCGGCCAGCTCTTCGATAACCATGTCGGCTGTTTTCAACCTGTATTTCGCCCCATCGTCAAGCGATTGATTATAGCAAAAGCTACAGCTAAACGGGCAACCGCTGGAAGTCATTACCATGTGGTAGTATGGTATCTGTTGCTTATTGAACCTATCGCCAAGCAACTCATAATCGGGTATAATGTTTTCGTCAAACCTACCAGAGATAACTTCGTCCGGTCCGTACTCGCTTTTAACCTCCTCGGGAAATACTGAGCAAAAAACACCACCCCATTTTACGGGTACGCCAGGCCGATACTTGCGGCACCATTCGGTTATCTCACGCGCATTGGCGAGATTTTGACCTATGATTACCGATATACCAATCCACTCCAAATCTTTTGCGCTGCGAATTATCCCCTTCCACGCGTCTTGTACATGAGTGTCCAATATTTGCACATCATGGCCTTCGCGTGAGTAATGCGTACCTACATATAGACATGACAACGGCATAGGGTCGCGGTGTATCGACCTGTGGCTTTGATGCTTGTGGCTACCATCATGGCCTGGATTGATGAGTAGTATCACGCACCCGCCCTTTTCTTTTTTTTCATCATAGACAATCTATGCCTTCTAACCTGCTCCGATTGCCTACGAAATAATCGAGGTCGATTCCAGACTATCTTCTTGTCGCCAAAACCAGGGCCATATGGCGACCATTCTTCTCTGATTTCAAACCCCATTCGGTAACTCCTGTATGATATAAGCGTAGTCTATTCGCATCTCATCTCGCCTCTTTAAAAAATAGGGGGCAGCATATCCATTGCTAACCCCCGCAGTTGATATGATGTTTCAAAACCTCCTTACTAAGTGATTTGAATATACAACATATTCAAGGCGATGTCAAGCCCTTATAGCATGGATTCACTAATCGGCGTCCCCTTCGATATGTCAGACTTGGCCACCATACCGATCACCCTGAAATACTCACGCGGATGCATGCCGTCGCCTGGGCGAATAACGCCTACATTCTTGTCCGTGAACCGATCGCCCTTCTCGATATCCTCTACCGCAAACAACGACTTGCAAAACTGTCGCACCGGTGCTACAAACTGCTTCGGCATCATAGCTGATTCGATCTCCCTTATGCCATCTACCATATTCCAAAACTCCCATTTGTCTAAGCTAAAATCTGCGTCGGGCGGTATGTCGTCATGCGTATTTATTCGTGCCATTATGTGACGCTCCACTATCTCGGCCCCAAGAGCAACCGCCGCCAAGCTGATTGAATTACCGCTACTGTGGTCTGATATGCCGTCTAAATCTTGTAGCATGTTCAGGTCAAATTGAGACGCATCAGCGGGATACGCGCTAACGCAGTACAAAAAACTCGCGGGGTATCCCTGCAACTCGTCCCATGCATCGTGCCAATCCATCCCGCACGACACGATAATCGGCTTACCTGTTTTCATCACCTCCCGTATCAATGGGATATCGCACGCCTCATAGCTCGATATTTTATACCGTGGCATCCCGTATTGCTCACACAACGCTACGCCCGCCTTGCAACTGACGGTAGCGAATAACTCGATATCCCGGTCCTTCGCGTGACTCATTAAATCTGGTACCCATTCCCATGGCGTGTGAGTATCACGGTAAAGCTCGTGCAAATATTTGCCAGCCCATAGCCCCTTGCGAATGAAAAACCGTGGTGATTTCATGTCTATCGTAATCCCGCCGTCAGGGTTGTCTATCGAGATTTTGACTGCATCCGCACCGCAATCAGCAGCTATATCGATTATGTCAATCGCACGGTGAAACTCGCCCATGTGGTTGCATGACATTTCAGCTACGATAAAAACGTTATTCCCCACGTTGCCTATTCCTCCTGTTGTTTCTTATGCACAACCTACATTCTCTGTGCCCCCTACTATTGATGTATGTATTTTCGGGTGTATACTCATGCCCATGTATGCAACGACTTTTACCACCTTTCCATCTATGGCAAGATGGGCACAACCCCATATAATCAGATCTACGTCTATAATGTTGTCCGCTAATATTTGCCCATTCTATACGACTAACATCGCTTCTTTTGCATATTTCACAACTCGTTGGCTTGGTAAAGCGTCTGGATAGCCACGTATGCCTCGCACCATACCCAGCATCATCGCCAATCCATGCGTTGCTTTCTTCGCCATATTTACCAGATGAAAAATCATGAGGATTTCTAATTTCAAGCGGGTACTTGTCTTCATATATGTTGCCAATTATCTGGATATGCTTCAAGCTATATACGCTCTCATCATCGTCCCATGGCCAATCTATGCTCTTCCCGTCAAGCCTGACTCCTGAATAACAAGATATTTTAACATCAGCCGCACCATAGTCCTCCCTGCACCATACATCCATTTGCAATGATTCGTCTTGTTGTTCGGTTACAACAATATCCCCCTCATATATCTCATTGTCGAGTTTGTCGTGGAGGCCAGTATATTGCATGATTTCAGTTCCGCCCCCTGCAAAATGGTTCCCCGACCCCCATGTGGGGAACTCAAAAACCGTGAATATATCAGACATCCCGAAGGAAGCATTCCACGCCCTAAACTTCAACTCTTTGCTCATGCAATCACCATCCTTACCAGCTCGAACGCCTCGGCAAACGGTTTGCCGACAGATATCCCTCGCATGCATCCCATTGTGATTAGCGAGTCAATATTACGCGGATGCGGCATCGGGCGCAATTCGTCAGAGTAACATTTTAGCGCGGCCCTTTTCTTTGTCACGTCACCTCCTAAAAATAACGTAGGCACAAACGGCCTCACTCCCCACTCGGTAGCACTCGCCACCTCGAAACACGTGATAGCTTTTATCGTAGACTCTGGCAATGGCCTGCACGCGGTAATAACAGCCTCGTGCGTGCATCGATGGTCACGATTGAGGTCAGTCGAGCTATGCGTAAACACACTCGTGGGCTTAAAATCCATCACGAACTTCTCAACCCATTTCGTCAAGTCGATTATGGGGTACTGGTCAAACCGTTGATCCTCGAATAGCCCCACCTCGTAGGAATCGACACCCATGATAAGGTTGGCTAAATCCATCGCATGCATACGTTTTTCAACTTCGCCGTCAATGCTATTGTCACGAGAGCCCACCCCGTTGCTCATGTACAGAATGGTTATGATGGTTTCCTTTGCCGTAGACATGGCCGATAAGAATCCACCCATTCCAATAACGTCATCGTCAGGGTGCGCCGCGACACATAAGATTCTATCCCACATGTCAACGCTCTAAAAGTTTTGCTTGAATCATCTGCAACATGTCACACACGGAGTATTCCTTGATTATCGGTTCGTCTGGATCTATGTGCCCAGTGCAATGCTGGACGGTTGTAGCTCCGAAGTTTATCGTGCCTTGCACATCTCGCAATACGTTATCAGGATATATGCGAGTGTGATTGTCCTCGAAACAAGTAACTTCAGCAATGGTAGCTGAGACATTCATCCCCCACGCCCAATAGGTGATAGAATCGGCAGGGATTACATACGAACCCCTGCCATCAGGATCAGACAAAATGATAGCTTGATCGCTACCAATGAACTTACCCGATATCGTCATCAAGCTTGGCCTCCAATTGCTTGCGCATCTTAGCCAGCACCGCTACGGTTTCCTGTATCTCAGAAAGTCGCTCTTTGATTTCTTCCATAGCGATGTCCCTTTGCTTTTGCAACAATTCAGCCTCGGCCTCTTCTACCAATTCTCTGTACTTCATTTTTCTCTCCTATATTTTTCGGGGAGTTCATAACCCCCCTTAATCAAATCCATAGTTTTTTCTGGTCCCACGTTGAACAATGCGTCGATGATTGATAATCCAGGAATAAAAGGCCCTCCCCATTGCTGTGGGTATTCGATGCACTTGAAATCCTGAAAGATGCATTGTATCCCGGCATCGCTGAAATAGTCAACGTCTACATAGTCCCTGCCGTGCATGCCAAACAGAAACGCGTCGGCCTTGAAATGTCTGCACAGGTTTAGAATCAAGTCTTGCTTGTGGCCCGTTACTCCGATATCCGATTGCTTAGCTATCAGGTAGTCAACACCAACGAACGAGCCAAGTGTTTTGATGCTGCCTGACAGAAACGACAAATCACCTGGCCAGTTCACGGACATGTCAATCCAGTCGTCAACCATTCTGAAATACTCAGACCGTTTGTAGTTGTGCCTGATCGTGTCAAAATGTTTCCAGGTCCAGTGATTGCGTTTCCACTGGGTATACGCATCAGATAGTTGCGGCGGCTCGTCTTGAGATATCTTCACATCGCGTATTGTCAGTTTGTTAGCACCTTCCCTAAGTGGTATAGTCAACCAATGCTCGCCCTGAGCAGTCTTGATTTTCGTGCGGTTGATGTAGCTGCCTTTTCCAAATTGAACGTTATCGAGAATGCAAAAAATATTACTGTTCACAACTTTCGACCAGAAGCCCTGCCAAGGCAAGTAGCATAGCTGGTGGGCGCTGAGCACTGTCATGACATAGCCCGCCCTGTGGCTCCACGGGCGGCGGCGAGTAATGCGGTTTTATATGCCGTTGTGTTGCTAAAACTCATTAGGTTCATGTTGTTGGCTATCTTTCCCACCGCCTCAAGCCGGGCGCGGAGGGCCTTAACCTCTTGCGCCAGAATCAATGCCGCCTGGTTTGCCTGAGATTGAGAATTGTCGCGGTCTCCGATTCTGTTGATTTCCCTTTTGGCCACATAAATTGCCAGGTCCAAATCTTTCAACACGTCAATCATCACTAACCTCCGGCGTGCTTCCACGGGTGATGGAGATACATCTCCTCGCAATTTCCGTCCATTCTGACATGATCTCGCCCTTTACATCATCATCAATTTGACCCCATTCATCACCTATGCCAGCCCTGTCTGAGATATCAGCGGCGATGCATGATACAATTACGGAGGCGGGCATATCGACCGAATCAAGCCGGGCACGAAAGATGTCGATTGTGCCGAGAGCGTCTACCAGGGTTCTCGTCAGCCACACGAAATCAGGTCCATGTTTTTTGTCTATCTCTCGGCGTACCTCGTCAGTGTTGTCAATCATCACTCACCTCCGGTGTTTGTGGGGCGTCGATTACATCGTTGAAATAATTACGGATATTCTGAGCGCGCTTAGCTTCCGTTGCATACTGATCGTATATCAGTTCCCGTATGTCCTTTATCTTGGCTTGTGCTTTGTTCGCCTCGTTTGCCACTATGTTCTTTTGCGCTTTGACGCAACCTAATTTTAATCGTAGCTCTTTGATCAAATCGCTTTCGGCTTCAGTGCATCGAGCGACTGTGTTGCGTAGCTCGTCGCGTTCGGACTCTGCCGCTTTGAGGCGAGTATCATCGCGGCGGTTCCATGCCGAAGTGGCTTCAGCTTCAGTGTCTCTATGTGGTCCTCTATCTCCGCAACCCCGACACCTTACTACATGATTATACTGTGTTTCCGAGTACCAATGATGAGTTGGGAAAGCACTTGCATGGCAATGCGGGCACAACTTTAGCTCGCCCTCTGCCGGTGTGTCGGGCTCAATGAGCACACCTGCCTTTCCCCACGCATCCAAACACTCAAGGCAACCTACAATCCGATGCTCCCTGCATCTCACTTTCAGCAGTGCCGGTGTGTCGTTCTCCGGTGCGGGTTCGCGGTATTCGACATATGCCCCACATCCCCCCTGATAATCATCGTGGAATTGTCTGGATGGTTCTAACGTAGATGGTGCTAACTGGTTTGCTGAAACTTCTATTTGGCACCTAGGACACCACCACCCCTTCGGCTGTTCGGTTGGCTTGTCGCCCGGTATCGAAAATGTCACACTCGGCAACTTGTCGGGTTTGGTGTGCTCGCTTAGGAATGTTTCGATGAAATCAACTCGCTCCCTAATTCTTGATATGTCTTTCTCTATACTCACTGCATAGCCTCCCATTTCATTTCCGCAATCTTCCAATCTGCCAACGTGTCGATATCGTGGCACTTGTCTGTCTCTAATATAATAGGTTTCGCGTCCATTTGCAATAGCCTGATGCCTCTATTCCATGATTGCCGAAAACTCATCACGTTGAATACGTAAAACTGGCCGGCGTCATGGTACATCGTCTCGAAATCTTGCGTGTTGCTCATGGAGAAAGTGGCTCGAATCTTGCCGTCCCTTATCCGCATAGCCCGTTGTGGTGGATGGTCGTACTCTGTCACGGCGTAAGCCAAATCAGCCAACCCAATCTCGACAGTGGCAAGCGCGGAGTCGATATCTTCACGGTTGGCGAATACCCCTGTAGGTAGCAGCAAACAACAGGTATCGAAATCCTCGTCGTACCAGTCAAGCACCTCGTGCACCACGTCCTCCAACTCTGCGCTATCACTCGCACCACGATCAGAACGGGGCACGTAATCAACACCAGCCTTTTGCGCATATTTGATTACATCAAAATCATCGGTAGACACAGCGACTACGTCAAACACGTCCTTCGCTAATGCCATAGCTCGACACACGATAGGCTCGCCGTGGAATGATTTGGTATTTTTATGGGGTATGCGCTTACTGCCAGCTCTCGCGGGTATAATGCAAATCGTCATGATAACCTCCGGTTGATGATTAAAATAACCCCGCTGTCTCACGGCGGGGTAAATGATCGTCTCGAAGTCCTCCTACCGGTCAGATTCCCGCCCATACGGGAGGGTATAGTTAGCCTTTCGGCGTACTATCTGTGTCTCCACGGGCGGCGGCGAGTATGTCCTGAAAGCCTACCACTTCCTGCTCGCCCCATGTATCTACGGCGAGCAATGCGATAACCTCCACCGCCTCAAGCCGGGCGTGGAGGTCCTTTATCGTGGCCTGAATTCCATCAAACAGCTTCGACTCTACGACATAGCAATTATCAGCTACGCCATAATCCAACAGGGCAAGGTCCTCTCTCTCAAACGGATTCCCATCGGCGTTGTAGCACAACTCGATATGGGCCGTCCCTTCCCTATTGCTCAGTCGCTTAACCTCGGCGCGGAGGGTGTCGATCTCATCCAACGCCTCGTCAGCGAGGTTGATTATCACCCCCATTGGTTCCTTCGCCCAATTGTCGAGCGTTTCGCGGTATTCCGTAGTATCAATCATCACTCACCTCCGGTGTTTGTGATTGACCAGACCGATCTTGTTCGGAAAGGGGAATCCCAATGTGTCGCAGGAAAACACTCTTGCAGGCCATGTCTTTATGGGTATCCGGTTCCCATTGCTCGATCAGTTCCCGCACGTCCTTTGTCGTGGCCTCTCGCTGCTCCACCATAGATTCCAATCCTGTTATGGATTTGGTTCTCGAGGTATTCAACCGGCTCACTGCTGCACGTAGCTCGTCATTTTGCACCATCAACCAAACACATAGATCAGTATGATCGGGCCACGTCAGTTCGTCTCCGCCAGCATCGTGCCATAGTTGGGTAGCTCGTTTGTCGGCTGCTTGGCGTATTTCAAAAGACGCCTGTAGCTCGTCGCGTTCGGACTCTGCCGCTTTGAGGCGTATGGTTCCATCGGTCGGTTTGCAAGATGGATACCACGTATCTCTTTTGATGTTGTAATACGGTGTGACCGTTGCGTTGTCTATACAGTTGCCGAGTCTGCCACATATGTAATCGCCGCCATCGCGCCAGAACCAACACTCATATCCTACGTACTGCTCCATGCCCTCTGCCGGTGTGTCGTTCTCCGGTGCGGGTTCTCGGCTTTTGAGCACTCGCCATTCGGACGGTTTAACGCCATGCCCACATTCTGAACAAACCTGAACCCCGCCGCCGTTAACAATTCGTCTATAAGTAAAAACGCTTTTACATTTCGGGCATTCAACGGTATAACCAGTTTCGCATTTTGTATACCGGTACCTCCCCTTCGGCTGTTCTCGGTATTCGACTTCGTGCATGTGCACCCCAACCATGTGGTAAAGGCCGTATGCGTGATTACGCGAACAGTCTATGGATGGTATTTTACCGCAACCATCAAGGCACCAATACGCGCCTGACTGATCGATTTCTTTTTCAATATTCATCTTTTACCTCATTGCAAAATCCATATATAGTTCTACGATCGTATCCCATTATATCACCTATCACAGTGCATGGCAACCCCCATTCTCGCATATCTCTTGCGCGTTGCTTCTGCTCGGGTGTCGCATTTTTGCTACCAGTTTTGATGCAGTTGAACACACGCTCATCCGTGCGAAAATACAAGCTGTCGATAACGATGTGCGACGGCTGTACTTGCTCTGGGTGCAAGTCGAAGCATATCACGGTTGGGCCGTAGTGCTCTATTTTCTCCTTGTCCTGTCTGCCGTATAGCTTCTTGTAGGTCTTAGTCAACGCAAACACCTAACCGCACACCACGCATGGATGAACGCATACGCGAATATGAAAGCGCCTATCAGCAGAGCCATTGCATTTGACATTTGGTTTTATTCCGGTATGCCAAACAGTATACGTGTCTTGTCGAACATTTCTTTATCGGTAAAGAAGAAATATCCGTTGTAAAGTTCAAGCCAACCGCATTGATCGGATACGTATTCATCTCCACTCAAATGTCGTTGCAATCCAACGCTATCTTTTGTCGGAAGGTCGCGTGGATTATTAGCCCAGATTTCTATGTTAGAAGTAATCTCATCCACGTCTTGTGAATTGCAAAGCACGAATACATTCACCTTCTTGCCTGGCTTGCCTTCCACGACAACAGATGTGGCGATGAAATGTTCACGCGACTTGGCTATCCTATCCAAAGCCTCGTGCAATGCTCCAAATTCAAACTCAGCCGAACCCATATAATTGAATCGGAATATGTCAGCAAGAAGCTCGGAAGCTTTGTCCGACAGACCGCCATTTTGTAGACCGCCTCCGAACGCGAACACATTGGAGGATTTGCGATTAACATTTTTCCAAGGCTTTTGAAGTCTCTGAACCAACCAAGATTTTTTCATCTCTCACTCCTTTGCCGACTCGTTGTCATATGTCAGCGCGTGGTTTACGGCGGGGTCGGCTCCCCGCTGACTCAACTATTTGTCTATGCGTTCTCGTTGTAATGCATTACAATACCGATTCTACCATTCGGGTGAGGGTTTTGTTTTGAGCAGCCCGCGCAGCATTCCGCGCAGCATACCCCGCAGCATTCCACGCAGCAGACCGCGCAGCAGACCACGCAGCATTCCCCGCAGCATCCCGCGCAGCAGCCCACGCAGCATTCCCCGCAGCATCCCGCGCAGCAGCCCACGCAGCATTCCGCGCAGCATACCCCGCAGCATCCCCCGCAGCATACCACACGGCAGCCGCAGCAGCCCGCGCAGCATACCCCGCAGCATCCAATTCCGCATCCGTCGCATTCCCGTCAAGCCAGCGCAATTTCATATCTATCGCATCCCCGCATCTCCGGTCTGTCACATTAGCTGCGGTCAATGCATCGGTCGCACACTGGCATGCAAACCGATGCAAGACATCCGAAATATCTGCCATGCGTAAGACCTTCCGGTGTCTGCCTGCGAGTTTGTCCTCCTGCTCTTTCACGTCGCCCCAAATATCGACCTCGCATACAATAGATCCAGAAGCATATTGCAATGCGTCCAGTATGCGACGCGACCCGTGCATCCCATTGACACACAGCTCGATATTGCCACGACAAGAATATGTCTTGCCAATCTCGACTAACCTCCTGTTTCTGTGCTGAGTTTTACCGTCCATCGGTAAAAAATGCCATGCTTTGATACGTTCCATAGTTATTATTCCTTTGCCGGTCGTTGTCATTCCGACGCGTGGTTTACGCCCGCCGAAGCGGGTGACTCACCTATAGGCCAGTTGGTAGGCTGTTTCCAACCACAGTTGCATACTCACACCTCCTTTTCCTGTAGGCTATTTCGTTGCCGCTGCGAGTTTCGACATTTCCTTGGTCCACGTTCTCGCCTCTATGCGCGTGTTGCGGAGGGCCAATTTCCAATCGCACATGTCCAAGAAATCAATCAGAGTTCCCGCATAACCGGAATATTCGCTCACGGCTGCTTTCCACGCAACCAATTTCTCATGGGTGTCTGTCGCCATTTCGGCGATGTACTCGTCAGTGCTGGAAGTGTCTTTTTCTTGTTGCGCTATGGCAACGTCCACGGTGTCCGTAGGGTACGCGGGGTGGCCGCTCAATGCTGTATTTCTCAAACTTCCGGCATATGCAATCTGTTTTTCAGAGCCAGTTAATGTTGTCATTGTTTCGGTCTCCTTATTGGTCATACTATGAGTATAGTACATCCACCCGCGATAGTCAATAGATACAGGAAAATAATCACGGAATATCAACCTTTTATGATAGCCTTCAACTCGTCAGCGCAACCCTGCATAAACTCATCTCGGGATTGCCGGGTGATCAGCAGCCAGTCCTTGAGCGTGTGCATGCCCATGTCGGCCAAATAGTCCCTGTCCTCTGCGCTAATCATCCTCATGGCAAACTCTGAGTTTCTATCAGCTATCGGGTGACACGTCGGGCATAGCGGTAACCCGTTTTTCACGTCATACCTGGTAACCATGTATCGACGTTTGACGATGTGGTGTGTGCCACTCGCGAGTTTCCCGCACATCGGGTTGCTGCAAAGCACGCCTTTTTGTATTCGCACAGCATTGCTCCACAGTTTGCACAAGTGGCGGTCAGTCATCTTTGAACCTCTCTAAAATCCCCACGATAGATTTGGCTACCGGTTGGGCCATGGCCCAACATGCAGTCGCAGTTGTAGACGTGGTTGCGCTCAATCAAATCACTCACCACTTATTCACCCCCTGCTTGAATGTCACAGTCTGCTCGTTGAAATCTAACGCGCACTCACCCGTTGCCCCATTGCGATGCTTGGCTATGATTAGTTCAGTATCGCTGTCGCCACGTTTGCGATGTAAGAATAACACAATATCTGCATCCTCTTCTAGCTCTCCGGATTGTCGAAGTTCGGCAAGTGTCGGTTTCTGCCCTTCTGCTTCTCGGTTGAGTTGCGACAATACTATTATAGGCACATCCAACTGTCGTGACAACTCTTTTATTTCTTTCACCAACTGTCCTACCCTTTCGGCTCTCGGCGTTCTCGTACTACCATACCGTACTAATGTTAAATAGTCAATGAACATAACGGACATTCCCTTTCTTTTCATTATCCGTGCTTTGCTACGCAACTCGTGGAAGGATATGTTCGGCGTATCGTCAAGGTATAAGGCGCTGTTGTAAAGCTTGCCACCTGCATCGCTCATCCTGGTGAAATCTGCCTCGGTGACATTCCCGTTGACGCACGACTTGTGGCTTATGTTCCCCACGCTCGACAGCATCCGTTTAGCAAGTTGGGTACCGCTCATTTCGCACGAGAAGAATACCACGTTGATACCTGCTATTCCCATGTTGGTAGCCATGTTTATCGCAAACGCAGTCTTGCCTATCGATGTCCGCGCAGCCAGTATGATAATCTCGCCACCGTGAAATCCATTGGTGTAGTTGTCCAAATCACTGTACCCCGTTTCGATACCTGTTATCCGGCCACCGTTATTGAACGCCGCTTCAATCTCAGTAACTGCCGGGTGCAGGTATTCCTTGACGTGCCTTACCTCGTTGTCTTTGCGTTCCTGAATCTTGTACAGCTCTTTCTCTATCTCGCCTATTATCTCGTTTGAGTCTTTCTTGGCTTCCCGCAAATCTCCAACCATCATTTGGAGAGTGTCAATCTGTCGAAGTTTCGTGCTCTCTTTTATCAAGTCTGCATAGTACTTGCCATTCGCTCCGGTGATAGGCTCATACCTCGTGGCAAGCGAAGCATCTACTTTCCCCGAGTTGTACAGCGACATCACGTCACCGTGGACACCATCGTTTATCAGCTCAGAAAGCGCACAGAATACAGCACGGTTATCCCTGTCGGTGAAATCGTGTGGCAATAAACCAAGCTCGTCAAGTAACGAGTTGTTGTGGAGTATCGCCTCAATAGCTTTAACTTCAATCTCGCTCATATGCACATCTCGCAGTACTGGCCTTTGTATCGGTGGCCTTTGTCGCACGTCTTGAAATCGTTTGCCTTGGGAAACACCTTGTCGCGCTTGAACCATTGCCGAATGGTAGCGGCATAATCCTTGTACCGTTTGCCGGTTGAAGAGCAGTAATCGTTTATGTCAACAATCTTGCTGTCAACCTCACTCTTGCCGTATTGGAAACACAGTTTCTCGTATACCTCAGGAACAAGCTTAACATGCTCCCCGTGTTTTACTGAATCATCACGCACACTTATCTTAACTTCTTTTAACTTAACTTCTATTAACTTAGGCGTGACGACTCCGTGAGCGCTCATGGAGGGCTCATAGCACGGTATCGTGCTTGGTGTAGGGCGGTTTATAGTCTGGTATGAATGCCAGTTTGGGTGCTGTAAATACGTCGAAGTATCGTCACTGTACAAGCATATCAGTCCGCTGTCAGCCATGTCGCCTATGTGTGTCTCGACACTATCCGCGTCTATCCCGTTAGAGATAGGAAAGCACCTTGACGTTATCATGGGATACGATACAACCAGCCTGCCCTCGTCGTCGGCGTGGAGTATCAAGTAAACGTATATTTTAAATGCGTCAGAGTGCAAACTCATTACTTGTTCGGATTCCCATATCTTCGGGTCGAGCATTCTTTTACGTGCCATTGGATACCTCGATTTTCTTTATGCAATACTTGCTTGTGTCGTCACAGTCTATCAAGAATCCTTGAGAGGTTGGTATTTTGACGGTCCTATACTTGCCCGTTTTGTGCATCAATATCAAAAACTTCTTGGCGAATATGTAAACAACGGAGTAGTCGCCTATGACATACAACCAAGTATTATCTAAGCGATATATGCCAGACGGGACATAGCTAGTATTGTTGGCATTGCTTTTCTCTGACACCTCTATGTATACATTGCCCGTTTCACACATCTTGTCATCAAACTTTATTTCAACACCCTGAGCATTTTCGCCGTGAGATATTTGGTATTTCTTACTTGAGTATGTGCTTATCGGCAACGCTATTTCTTTCAGCAATAAAGAAGTCACGAAATCCTGGTATTGCAAGCCCTTCTCAAGCATGTCCTTGTAGTACTCTGTCATACCTCATCGCCCCAAGTGTCCCATCCGTCCACTCTGCGCCTTGCGAATAATTCTATATACTTCTCATCCGGGTATAACATTTCGATGATAGCCCTGAATGCTTCAGGCTTAGTGCTATGCTCTGTACGTTCGACAACTTGTACGCTATCTTCCAGTTTCAATGCTTCCATTGTGGGCGTGAAACTTCCTCTGGTACATATCAATAGGAACTCATGCCGTACGGATACATAGTTACCTACGTTGTGCTTCACCTTGTCCCACACGATAGAGGTTTTATATTCGAATCCCCATGCATCTATTATGTCAAATGACTCATCAAGCAGGGGGGATGTAACCCACAGGAAAAGAACCGAATTGTCAGTAGCCAAATCTATTACTGGCAATGCGCACAATTCTGGTATTGTCATTGATTGGTAATGGGTTCCTATAACTGTGTCTTGCGTCACGTCAGTATGCTGGTCTCCGCTGGTGTATTTCCACGGAGGGTCGGCATAGATAACAGAATACTTGCCATCAGGTAACGCCATCACTGGTGGTGGCAATTTCGGTTGCTGTTTTTCAACCCACTTGTCAGCTATGATTTCTGCGTCCTCTTCTATGGCTGGAAAAGCGTCTTCTTCTGATTGGCCGTATTTATTTACGGTATCTATCCATCTCTTGATAGTCATATCGCTTCTGCCTAACTCACGCCCCAGGCTACGGAAAGAAAGTGCATCAACCCCCCTACCCCCTCGATGCACTTTGCCCTCTGCCATCTCGGGATATTCATCTAATATCCTCTTGCCGCATCGCCACATGGTACACTTGCCTATATATGTACCTGTCTTAACGGCCCCCCTGCCACTACCTATGCCCTCGGATTGTATGGCATCGATGTCATGCTTCAATGTTGATATATCGTTCAACTCTAATCCTCCACGCAAAAAGCTATCTGTTGACGGCTGCAACGTGGATACCATAACCACACCGCCAACAAATAGCTCTTCACTTAAACTGGTATTTTATATAGTCAGGTTGCAGACTGACATAGAAACACCATAGCACATATACGAAATAATGTCAAGCTTCTATCCACTAATGCCCATCTACATAGTGCTGGTCTCGCGTGCTCACTCTCATATGCCATGGCACGTCATCGTAGCCGTCAACTATACGCGATGGCTGAATCTCAACGTTGACAAAAGTTTTCTTCTGTTTAGCCTTATGCTTCTTGATAGCCTGATATGGCTTCAACTCGTAACAACGTCCATACCCCCTCTGCATATTCCTTGCTATCCATGCAATCATTTATATCGAACCCATCGTTAAGTAATTTACCAAGCCCCATAGCCATACCGAAATATTGTTCTTGTTTTGATGTCATATTTACCTCATATAATAAAACCACGGGATACGTACCTGTGCTCCCGTGGTTTGCGATACCATTGCTATTTTACGTCAGTCTCTACGAGAGCATGCCTTATGTACGGCGCGTCGAGTTTCCATTTATCATGGCCGTCTCCAACCTTGCCGTTGTAAGCATCTATCCTCGTTCCGAGTCCTTTACGTTCCATTTTCATCACCTTGTCATAGTCGCCCTTCCTGACAAACTCCCACGTACCATAGAAGGTACCGTCCTCGGCAGACCTTTTGTATTCAAGAAATAGCTTCTTGTCTTGCCTGAGATATTCCCTGATTTCCCTTAGGTGTCTAACCCAATAATCCGCGTCAGGTCGCCATGAGTAACCAAGCTCTACGAGAGTATCCTCGAAACCCTCACTTATAAAATACTCTTGCATGGTCTTTGATAGCCTGTGAACATTCGCAATTGGGAACTCTTCGTTAGCAGCCATGGACACAAGGATATCGCCGCCGATACTGTTTCTTACTTCTTTTGCTTTCATATCAACTCCTCTAATTTAGTCATCAGTCCACGAACTTTGTCGTGTTTTGTCTTCACGAAACTGGTAGCAGAAGGGTCGAACTTGTCACGTTGCGCGCCTACTATCGCAAGATCTATCTCATCTGTGAAATCCTTTATCGCTTTGAAATACTCCGCGACAAATCTTTTGTTTTCTTCAACGTGTTTATCAACTGATTCGGTGTTCTTCTTTGCTGCGCGTTCGGTTGCATGTTCTGCGCGTAGTTCTGCATCTACCGCCGAGACTGTTGTCTTCCCCTTTACAATGTCATTTACTGTGTCCGGGGCCTGTTCCTTTACTCGCTTTGCTCTTATCACAGACGCTTGAGATACCCCGAATTCCCGTCCAGCCTCTGCGGCAGAACGCTTATCGTTTTCCTTTTTATAGTTCCTGCCTACGTTCGCGTCAGACGATTCGAACGTTTTTACACCTTGCCGCTTTTTAGCTTCTGCCTCAAACTCTGGCAGCATTTCGTTAGCAAGCATTGCCCTCTGACTTGTGTCCAAATGCCGTCGCCGTATGTTTGACGATATGACATACTTGAGCGGATCGTCGCCAGTATACTCTTTCTCGATGGGCTCGATGCCCAACACCTCACAAGCCCTTGTGCGATTTACGCCGTCAAGGATTTCGCTCTTATAGATCGTTACCGGTTCAAGCTGCCCGTTTTCCTTGATGTCCTTGATGAGCATGTCAAACTCATCACCTTCCAATTGCGGGAAGTATTGCGCATACTTATGTAGTGGCCTCATCTTGAAACTCCTTTATAGTATTTATTATCAAATCGCGCAATTCATCTTGTTGAAGTGCGTCCCACAAAAACTCGGAAAATCCCTCCTTGTCATCTTCTGACCATTCTTGTTTTGAAAATCCAGGCCCACCATACAATAGCTCGTGAAAGCCGATATCTATGCTAACGAACATCTCCCCATCTGGATACGCTTCTGTAGAGTACGAGCTGATGTCAACGCACGAAGGCGTGCCACCAATCGAAATCATTCTTTTCATTCATCCCTCCAAAAAAATAAGCCACATATCCGGCGGCTGCAACAGGGAAAGAGTAAACCCTACCGCCGGACACATGGCCTAATCGAAATACTCTTCTTTTTATCAGGTTGCAGACTGACATAGAAACACCATAGCACATATGCGAAACTATGTCAAGCTTCTATCCACTAATGCCCATCAACATAGTGCTGGTCTCGCGTGCTCACTCTCATATGCCAGGGCACGTCATCGTACCCGTCAACTATCCGTGATGGCTGAATCTCGACGTTGACGAAAGGTTTCTTCCGTTTAGCCTTGTGCTTCTTGATAACCTGATATGACTTCAACTCATAACCCATGGCGCGTAGTTTTTTAGCTTTTTGGGATAGTGTCCTCGGCGTTATGCCTATGAAAGCAGCTATATTCATGTGCTTGATTTTGCCCCAATGAGCTACGATAAAGTCAATGTCAGCATCGGTGTACTCGTGACAACTCACCCCTTGATAACTCCCAATGGCGTAAGCTCAACCAGCACCTCTACTAAGTCGGTTTGATTTGCCATAACTGTAGCGATGTCTTTGTATGCCCCCGCTGCCTCGTCCAAATCTTTGACGTTGCGGATGCTATGGACTATGCCTTGCTCGTCAAGCCTGCGTATTTCGTCGTCCAGTGACAAGTCGCGTATAGCCGCCTTGCGTCCCATCTGACGTCCAGCACCATGCGAGCATGAATTGAAGCTCTCGGCGTTCCCTTTGCCTTTAACGATGTAACTTTTGGTTCCCTGTGAGCCTGGTATAATTCCAATGGTTCCCTCCCTTGCGAGCGTCGCGCCCTTACGATGAACTATTACATTTTTACCGAAGTGATTTTCCCATGCCGCGTAGTTGTGATGGATGTTGATATAATCATCACGCTCATACCCACCAACCACGCAAGCAAAGCAATCAAGAGAATCCTCTATTATCATCTTGCGATTGGCATGCGCAAACCCGAGAGCGTAATCCATGGCATCAAAGTATTCTTTACCCTCACGCGATTCTATAGGCAGGAATGATAGCTCGGCATCGGGTATGTCCGAATGCCATTTCTCGCATAATGCCTTAGCTATTTCGTGGTATGCCCTTGCTATCTTGTACCCTAAGTTTCGGGAACCCGAATGCACCATGAGCCACACGAAGCCGTCAGTGTCTTTTTGTATCTCGATGAAATGGTTACCGCCGCCAAGCGTGCCGAGTTGTTTTGTGGCAGAATGAGCCTCTTGTTGTATTATCTTTATGCTGGGTGCCTCGCTAAACCCAATCCAATGCTGAGAGTCTTTGTGATGCTCAAAACCAACCGGCACAATGTCGCGTATTTTGCCCATCACTTGCTTGACTTGCTCTTGTGTGATATCAGTTATCGAAGTCTTGACCGCAATCACGCCACACCCGATGTCAACTCCTACGGCATTCGGGACCACAACTCCCCGAGTGGCCAACACCCCTCCAATGGGCATGCCATAGCCTTGGTGGGCGTCGGGCATGATCGCTACGTGTTTGTGCAGGAATGCCAAGTTGGCCAGATTCTTAGCCTGCTCCAATGCCCCGTCCTCGATGTCGTCAAGCCACATCTTGATAGGTAGCTTCTCTGTCGTTATTACTTTCATACAACCTCCACCTCTTTGAACGTTCTACCGAATGATAATATGCCAACATCATTCATGTCAAGCACTGCACGATCTTCGCCATTCCAAAACCTAATGACCGATCTTTTAGGGTTGGCTGAATCCACATGATCCAAGCACGTCATAGCTACTACCAATTTATCGACACGGCTTTTTTGTTTCGTCTCTTCTATGGCCTCGTCAAACCAATTAGCATCCAGAGTCCCGAACCTTATGGAACCTTGAAAGTCATTGTCTGGATTAGATGCATCACTAAGGTTACTGTACGGCGAATCATCACTGAACATGGGCCCATCGCCGTGTCTCGTCAAGTATGCGCGAGTGACAAGTATTGGCTCTATAGATAAATCGGTATTCATATCCTTGACTATATTCATGACATTCTTGATGCCAGTGTTAGATCTGGTTAGGTATGGAGCGAATATGTTTCGACGCTGATCGAGTAGCATCCCCTGCGCTCCCTCGAAAACTATATCCCTACCCGGACCTTTACCCATGAATCTGTCTATAGTGTTCGCGTCCTCCCACAATACCGATCTGTCAATCATCCATTTAGCACATTCGATAAATGATTCTTCAATGCCACTGGGCAAGAAGTCAACCGCCCACCTTTTGAACGTGTCGGGATTTATTTTAAGCTGTTCAAGACGGAATGGCACCCATTCATTTTCGAGCTGTTTCATTTTATCCATCAAATAATCACCGCTCCTATTCTTAATATCCCGAGCTTTGATTATAAGTTGATCGTACAAACTACGTTCTACGGTTTCGTTTATTCCCAACCCCACAGTATCGTGTGCGCCTTTAGATGCCGAACAGTATCTATTTATCATCATGTCGTATGGAGTGGTGACTATGCATCTCGGGTCTATCAATGTTTCACGCATGCTAACTATGCGCAATAACTCACCAAGCTCTTTCATGAATATGATAGGGTTGAGTATAAAACGCCTCGCGAGGAGCGTGCGTGCTCCCCGCAAAGCGCCAGAACCGAAATGATGGAATACGTGCTCATCTCCAGATGGAGTGACTACCGCATGGGCAGCTTGAGCACCCCCGTTATGACGAACAACTAAAGTGTTGGGGCTGGAAAAGTAATCAACGATATGCCCCTTGCCCTCGTCGCCATAATTCATTCCGATTATGGCTTTCATAGAACCGAATCAATAACGCTCGCGGGCGATGCGTCGACATTTGCCAATGCGTTACCCACGGACACCCCCTTGGAGCCATCCCATGATTCGCTCACGTCACGCACGGACCTACCAGAAGACACTTCCATTAGCGACACGATGGTTTCTCCCAATGCTGTGTAATCGTCCAGGGGTATGGTTCTTTGACCGATAACTGAATCCCACGACTTTTTAACATTGTCGAAATCACGCGAAGCATAGCTACCCTGCTTCAATATGATATGGAACACTTCCCACTCGGGATATACCAAATCGTACAATTCGGCAGACGTAAAATCTTTTGCTTGCGAATCCCCTACGAACCTTTCTATGTCGGACTTCCTGAGTACCGGCGTGACTTTCTCATCGCCTATGGTAAACAAAAACCCCTTCTTGCCTCTCTTGCTAAAACTGTCAGTCTTGGTCTTGAACTTCGCAAAATACCAAGCCAAGATGTACGACTCGTAGCTATTACCCCCGCCTCCGCATTCCAAATACAACTTTTCCAGTTGCTCGAAAATACGGATGTCTGCCTCGAACTGAGTGGCCTGCAAAGGCGCCCTGTCGGATTCTACATCCCCTATGCCCAATACGCAAATATGGGGGTCGGTCACCGGCTTGCGATTATACACCTCCTCGCATACGGTCTTCAAGCCTTCACGGGCCACCTTATCCAGCACCGGTGCCATAGAACCTGTAACATCAAGAGCGATAATGATTGGGGTAGATTCTGGATTGTCTACCCCGTCTGTTGATTCACGAAAAGAAAAACCTTTAGGATCGAGATCTGCATGAATACCCCTCGATCTGTAGATGTCCTCCGTCTTTGTGGACGCCTTGTCGTAACCCCTGGTCGTTTTGAAATCATCCCACGCCTTAACCGAATACCCTCCGCTTCCCATAATAATCTCCTTCAATTTGATTTTTATCGCGCATCCCTTACCTAATAATGTATATAGCTATTATACTACTCCCGCAACCACTTTGTCAACATTATCCGTAACCATCGCGCTAATAGTCGCGTTCATTATGCGAGATAATATGTGCAAGTCTCGCAACTCTTCGTAGCCCATGTTGCAAGCCAGCATTGATATCGACTCGGTGTAAACGTCTACTCTCTCGTCCGACATCATCTCGTCGGAGTCCATGGTTTGAGCAAGCTTGTTTATCCCCATGAGCACATCCATAAACTGAATTTGCTTTTCTGTCATTTGGTACTCCTGAAACGTTCGTGATAATCAGCGTCAACCGATTCTAGCATCTTAGGTATACCAGCTATTGCCCCCGCTGTCAACCGCATCATAGTTGTTGATATCCACATGCACAAAGCAGCTATGCCATATACTGCCTTGAACGGACTCGGCATATATGACAATGCCCATCGTGCGGGAGTTAGCTTCTCGGCATTATCAAATCCGACATACCAGAACCTACCTACGCATATTTCAACAGGGACTGCAAAACTCAACATCCACAATAGGTGTTTGTTGGTTAGGGTTAATGGCATACCATACGTTGCTTCCATGGTTATTGGCAGGAGGGCTAAGGCTACAAGGAAAATAGACACAACCGAAAACATCCCCACGCTCTCGCCGTAGAAATGGGAGTCTAATACTGGTCCCCAGAGCGCCACAGCAACCACGATATACGTCACCACAAACTCGGCGAATAAAATCCATATCCAACCTGATACTGTCATTCCTCATCCTCCTCGACAGCTTTAGGCACCAACAAAATGCGCCCGTCAATATCTCGATACTGATAATACATATCGCCCACATCCGCGTTAGTCAGTGCCACCAAATAGATAACCCGATTCGTCGTGACTTTCACCGGGTCATTTTTCACCTTCACAAAATTGTAGTCAAGGCGTAGTCTGGCGGGTGTCATTACAGAACAGCCTTGATTAGCAGTATCAGGAATATGGTTAACCCCAGATTGACGAATACCCCAATCGTGCAAGCGACTATCAACCGGAATCCCCATGTCTGTTGTTTTATGTAGTGCATTATTCCTCCCTCAACTTGCATCCCAGAAAAGATGCTACTTCGTGCGCCGTATCTATCAGATACCCACACTCGACGGTAGATGCTTCTGACTCACTCAATGGCACCGCCTTCCCGAATGAGTTTGTCTTGTATGGATACCCTTTAGATATCGCCTTGATTTTGATAGTCCGTTTCATGTCGTCAAAATAATCGCCGGCGGAATTAGCCAACTGCTGCACGTGTCCGTTGAAGTGATTTCCCTGCGACTTCTCGCCGGTAGTTCTCGGCTTGCGCACCTTGCCTAACTTGACGTAGAGTTGGTCAATGCGTTTCATCTCCAAATTATGCACCAACAATCGCCACTCGTCAATCAGCTCCTTGGGTATGTACACAGTTAGCCGGTCGGAAAATGCAACCACTTTAGCCGCTGGCATTTCAATCATTCTGGTACAAACCTGTAATGGCAAGAAGGGCATTCTACCTCTGCCTGTTCTCGGGCTATGCGCGCCGCCTCCGCTTTCTGTCGCTCTGCCTCAACTTCACGCTTGGCATTCTCAGCTATCATAGCGGCTTTATCAGCAGCCTCTTTTGCCTTGCGTGCGTTCTCGATTCTCTCAGCATCTCGATCGGCAACTATCCTTTGGCGTTCGGCCTCGATTTCTTTTTCACGGGCCAACCTTGCATCTTCAATAGCCTTGTCCTTTGCGGCTTGCTCATCGGCTATGCGTTGCCTTTCAGCTTCGATTTCTTTTTCCCGTTTCACGCGCGCATCTTCAACCGCTTGCCGTTCGGCTTCAACTCGCGCCTTCTCAGCCTCTATTTCTTTTTCACGGGCGAGGCGTTCAGCTTCCCTCTTGTCGGCCTCATCTTTTAGCCTGATGTTTTCCACGCGGATACGCGCCTGCTCTTTGCGTTCAGCCTCTTCTTTAGCCACCCTATCGGACTCTGCCTTGACTTCCATCTCGGCTATGATCCTGTCGGCTTCTCGCTTGGCCAATATCTCAGCATATTTTTCTTGCTCCCCGAGATATTCCTCTATTGGTACAATCAACGCTTTCAACACGTTAGCGATACCGTCTATGGCTTTGCCTTCACGCAACGCTTGTTCCTTCAACGTCTTACGTGTCTTCTCGATTGCGATTCTTTTTTCACGTAGAAACAGTCGGCCTGTGCGTGCCATTTGCATTTCTGCCTTTTGGTCAATGCTTGTGACGACGATGGATTTAGCCTTGATTTCCCATTCGCTGGCAAGTTTAAAATAATCTTCGAAGTTTTCGAGAAGTATCGCCGCCTTGGTACTGTCCAGGTCGCTTTTGCTCACGAGTTCCTTTAGCCTGTTGTCGTCAGCTACTACTAATTCATTCTGCTTTTCTTCCATATTCTCCCCTGTCATATTAGAATATATCCAGCTCCCCGCCGGGTGCTTCCTTGCTTAATTCTTCAGTCTCTGCCTTGATGATATTCTCGTCCACCGGCTCAGTCGGAATCTCGCTTGCTTTCTTCATGTCCAATGCCGCGCGTATTGATTCTGGTTCGCGCGCTTTCGATTCCCTCTTGGAATCCTTGCTAATCTCTTGCTTGGTCTCGGTGAATATTAGTTCGAGAGATGTTATGTCCCTATTGGTTACCGCTTCGTCAGCCTCTGCTATCTGCGATTCTTTGAAATCAATAGGCAATTGTGGGTTGTCCTCGAATATCTGGTAGATAGCATTCCGCGCATCTTCCAATTCCTGATCGGTCACGAAGGGGGCAACGTCAACACTGTCAAGCTCAATCTCATCTATCATGCCAAGTCCACAAATAGATAATGTCACCCTGCGCTTTGCTTTCGTCTCTGCCTTCATCAGCGCGTTAGCGAACTCCTCACCCGATAGCCCTTTCAAATCCAGCACTCCCGTGGATACGTCCGTCCTGCCATCGGCGTTACTTGCCTTGACTGTGACGATATAGATATCCCCAATCTTTTCCTTGGCTGAATCGATGATACTGATTCTGTCTCGTTTCCGCAATTGGTCAGTGGCCGACTTGGTTGCATACAGCACTTCGCGGCCTTTCATTGTGATGTACTCGAATGGCCTGGTTATAGGGTTCAGCCCTACCGCTCTACAGAAATCAACGTAATAAGCCACCTTCTCCCTCGGTCTCAATCCCGACACGTCACCCTGTAGCACAAGTTTCGATATCATTGAATCACGGTCTACTTCTATGATACTCGTTTCGTCGTTCATCTCACCTCCAAAAATCCACCGACGCCATATCCATGGCATCGACAATATCCAACCACCACAACGGGCGATTGCTATCTATCCAATCACTCAACTCGTCACGTTCGCCGCAATCGTCTGAGCGATATACCAACTCGATCTCGCTATCATCTGCGTTCAGCGGCCCCCATGTACGGTAGTATATTTGTAGTACAATTTCGCCTATGCCGTCTTCGCCTACCGTAGCAGTGCACCCGTCTAAATGGCCATGTTCATTGTAATGCATTACAATACCGATTCTACCATTCGGGTGAGGGTTTTGTTTTGAGAATTCCACTCAGCATTCCAAGCAAGCCTCGTAGGGTCCTGCCGCGTAATAAGATTAACAGCCAGCCACACAACGGACGGCACAATAGCCCACGCTGGATAATCGTCAGCCGCACGTGCGGCAGCCCACACGGCATCACGCTCGGGCAATCTTACGCCTGACGCAGCAGCCCACGCAGACGAAATGGCAGCATCCAATTCCTCATTTGTAGCATCCCCATCAAGCCAACGCAGCTTCACGTATATAGCATTAAAGCAACGCTCATCGGTGACTCCGGCAAACTCCAATGACTCAGTCGCGCACTGGCAAGCGAATCGATGTAAAATATCTGAAATATTTGCCATGCCCAAAACCTTCCTGTGCCTACCTGCCAGCTTGTCCCTTTGTTTTTTGACATTGCCCCAAATCCGCACGTAACACGCAACGGGTCCTGGGGAGTAATACAATGCATCTATTATGCGCCTGCTACCGTGCATCCCATTTACGCACGGCTCGATATTGCCACGACAAGAATATGTTTTGCCGACCTCGACTAACCTCCTGTTTCTGTGTTGGGTTTTCCCGTCCATCGGTAAAAAATGCCATGCTCTAATACGTCCCATAATTCCCTCCATATGTGCGTTTCTGGCTATCAATGTGCGTTATTGGCTATTGCCCGTGGCTATTCATCTACCCAATACGCATGGGTGTCGTAAACCATTTCACGCGCGTTCTGCACATCGGCTGCGATATCGCCCATGTCGTCATCGTCCACGTCGACAACCCGCAGGGAAAGCTCGTCAAATGTCACGTCAATCTCGGCGTCGGGGTATCGTTTCTTGATCTCTGCCGTCAGCAGATAGATGTATGCGGTTTGCGTGGCCTCGATATTGATGTCGTCATCGTTGGGTGTCATCCCGTCCCAATTTTCTCTTACTCGTATTTTCATATTCCCTCCTAAGTCTCATCAGCACGTCTGTATGACGTGGACGCCTCTCAGCGTTTCGGCTATTTGCAACTCCCCTCCGAAGAGGGGCTGGTTGCCATTATCTGGATGGATTGGCCGCGTGAGGATACTCAGCAGCAAACTCGTCGAACGAAAACTCCTGACCTTTCAAAGTTATGAAATACTCATAACGAAGATCTCCTAAGTATCTCCTTCCATTGTACACGTCTATGCCCGTTAGCGCCCATTCAGTTATTGTCTCAAGTATGTTTTCGTTTCTTTTTCTAATACTCATTTTTGGTGTCATCATTTCGTTCTCCTTGTTAATCATACTATGAGTATAGTACAAACCTATGGCATAGTCAATCGATTTAGAGAAAATAATTGAGAAAGTTTGAAGTGCTACACGAATGCGTAGCGTAAGGAAGGTTATCGAGCCGAGACAGCGCCTATGATAAGTCCGAAAATGCCAGCAGCGAACCCGCTAAGTATGGCTATGACCACCGTCACGCGCATTTGCTCTTGCGAGTATTTCTCTGCCTCTTGCGATAAGCGCCTGGCTTCGGCCACTGCTGTCAATGAGTCGGTCAACTCGCTCTTGGCTATCCGCAAGTTGCTCTCGGACACTCTCAACGATCTCCCCAGCATTATCAATTCCGCTCTCTGCTGTGTCGTGAGATCGTCCAATTCCGTCAAAATCAGGTTGAGTTCGTCCCACTCGTCGTCGGTCAGGATTACCCCCGCCCAAGGAGTAGCCGAGAGCAAGAAGAGCAACGCCACCAATAATATACAGGATCTTTTTAAGCATGTCATACCTCGGACCTTTTTTGCCAGCCCTTAAGGAAGTCGCCAACGCCGAACAATCCAGCGCCGATGCCTATGATAGCAACGTCTTTGAATATCCCGCCGAACACTATTACAAGCCCGCCCATGCAAGCCGACATGAAAGCCAGCAGTCTACCCATGCTCTGCTCTACGTCCCCATCAGCGTGCCGTACTTGGAAAAAACCTGTCATTGTTTCACCTCTCTAAATGTGGGGAGCGCGTCCCCTTCCCTGTCCCATGTCGCATTGAAAACAGCCGTCACGGATATGCGTGTACCTGGATTCCAACCTACTGGGCGATCGTCGAACAGTAGCCCAATAGGGCCGGTAGCATAATACCCATCCCTGTCCGCGCACGTATTAACGTACGCTACCCACATGTTATTGAGTGGAGCAACCCACACTACAGTGCCATCTATAGCGTGCTCAGTGCCCGTGTCGACATCTCCGTAGACGAATGCGAAATAGTCCCACCCGTACACGTTAGCCGCAAGGAACAGCAGCAGACATATAACAATAACCTTTTTCATCACTCCCCCCAATGTTCTGGATTTATCCGTTTCTCCCATCGGTTCCATCTCGCTCCCCTATGAATCTCCCAATGGATATGGGCACCTGTGGAAAATCCAGCGTTACCCACATATCCTATAATAGACCCTGCGTGAACTTTAGTCAAGGGGGTGAAGTACCCATGTATGGGAAATCGTACATCATCTTTTTGTTCGATGTAAAACGCCGAGTCATATATCCGCTTATTGAATAATTGGTTACCGTAGCTGTGGGTGATTACGTGAGTCCTGTTACCGTCGAGAGATCGCAAAATGATAACGCCACCAAATGTGTCATAGAAGTAGTTCGCGAACTGATTGCCGTAGCCGTTGACGATTGGCATGGTAGGCCAGTAAGTACTCGGTTCGATACGATACGCGCACCATGCGTACACCTCGCCAGCCTCAACAGCTATTATCGGGTCGCCTATGGAGCCTGCTAAATCGATAGCCCCGTGGTTGTGGTTGCGTTTTTCTAACGGTTTAGATAGTGGTCTTGGCTCGTAGAAATTAGTTGTAATATATCCGTCTATAGGTTTCACCACCACCCCTGCCAGCTACCAAGCACACGAGCACCGGCGAATATAACGCCTATGATTGCAACGTCTAAACCACGCTTGCGCAATATCTTTGCGGTTGTCGGCTTTGTGTCCGCCTCTAATTCGTCAACCCTCTGAGCAAGCCCTTTCGTGCCATTCCCCATGATCGCTACATTCAAGCCCTTCACGTTAAGGGAAATATCCATAAGCATCTCGTCGCGTTCGGCTACTGTCATTGCGTCTCCTATATAGTTGTTTGTTCATCTTTGCGAGCTGTTATAAGTTTCACAAGCGCAGCTTCGGCCTTGCCCAGCATGTCGGTATCGCTAACTGCTATCGTGCCGTAAGCAGCTATGAAATTGACTTGCGTGATAGTTCCACGTGCCGCTTCCATCCTGTCTATGTCGTTCTGCAATTCGTCGTATCGCGTCAGCTTGTCAGTGTTTGTAGCCAGTTGCTGTATTAGATTGTCATATTCGCTTGATGTCATTATTGCTCCTATCCGGTACTTCCGCCGATTTGCTTGACTGTCATGGTCACATCTTCAACTATATAGTTCCTGGAAGCCGTAGTATCTACTTCGGCCCACAGTTCCACGGTATCACTGGATGAGAATGCGCAAAACCCATTCAGGCCGATAGACCCGATATCAGTACTGCCACCCGACAATGTTCTATGTGCGTGTACGTTCAAACATTGTGTTGTCCCGTTGTTAGTGTATACGTCAAACTCAATACGGTATCCCTGGGCTGATTTATTTATAACTGCTATAGATACATTTACATCGTACGTCCCTTTAACCCCTATGCTTATGTGGTCATTTACATGGTCTGGCGTAATGCCACCATTGCTTAAGCCATTAGCATTGAAATCGGAAACTTGTATCTTGGTCCCTACTGATGTAGACAACACGAAAGAATCCTTTGCGTATATCTCGCCGTATTGGATACCAGAACCGCCAAGATATGTAACGACACCACTTGACGATATTTCCTGCATGTTGGTTGCGTCACCGAATCGGGAGCCATGCGGCCATTCGATTATGTTTGTGTCTGTTGAATGCTGAAATGAATTAGCCAACCTTAGTACCCGTTCCGTTGTCGGTGAACTCCGCCGCAGTGTTCCCCTTGGACACATTACCGTCTACTGAATTGTTATCACAATTAGCATTATTTATAAGTATGCCCGTGCCCCCATTCGTACGTGTGACATTATTTTCTATATTATTATCATCTGAATCATTATCAAGCTTTATGCCATCTCCAGAGTTATTAAATATGATATTATCACTGATTGTGCTATCATCTACATTGTCAGTTTCTATGCCATCAGCAGACCCATCAACAATAGTATTGCCTGACACAATAATCCTTTGCAGATCATCTATCGAAATGCCATCACCCGTGATTGATTGTATGTAATTGTTTACGACTCTCGTTTCAGTGCCGCCACTTATTACTATAGCACTATTGCCATCTCCGTTTATTGCATTGTCTCCTATGGTCCCTGATCCGCTGGTAACTATCAGGATGGCTGACCCTACGTTGCTAACAAAGTTGTTGTTTATGATAAAAAAATCAGTCACTCGCTGTAGTTGCATTGATCTATCTGCTATAGTGGTTCCATTGGAAGTAAACAGACAACCTGACACCGTGAATCTATCCGAGTCAACTATCTCTATCCCGTGGTCGGTAGAGTCGTCTATAGCCACATTTATTATTTTCAAATCATCGCAGAAAGTGAACACAGCATGAGTATGAGTATTAGTGAATGCAGCATCTCGCGTGATGGTAAAATCTCTTATCTGTATGCCTGTCAATTCAGAACCAGGCCCACCAGTAGCATTGATAGTCTGCCCATTATAATTACGTTCTATTATGGTTCGAGGCCCATCACCTTGTATAATTATATTAGATTTTGGTCTTATAGATCCATCAGTTTTGAATGTGCCCTTGGTCAGTTTTATAATCCCGCCCCCGAAGCTTCCACTAAGGAAATCAATAGCATCATTTATGAATGTCTCAGCACTAATACTGCCTATTGGTACGCGGTAATCAGTGGTCCCGGTATAAAACTCGGAACCTATCGTAACTACCGCCCCGGTTGAGGGATTGTTAAGGGGCACCCCCCGAGCACGAAAACGAGCAATAGCATTGCTATCAGGTTTCCAATTCTCTTGCACTTCCCTGAGAATAACTTTAGTCCTACCGACTGCATTCGTCTGCCAGTCGTGTTGTGTCCGAACACTCTGCACCTCCACTGTGGAATCTATATTTTCTATGTTGCCTGCGCTACCCGCAGTTATGCGATATCGAGCACCGGGGGATATGTCGTACGCTGTACCCGGAAACTCTATGTGATAAATATGCTTTCTCTCGCTACGGTCTTTCCAAAAGAAATCAGCCAGCCTGTCAAGTTGTCCATTAGCACTACCGTCTATAACATCCTCGCCGCCAAACTCTATAAGCAATTCACCGTTTTTGGATATCGAATCGTAGTCAACAAAATCGTCGTGGATATATCCTTCTCCCCCTGTGAACTTATAAACCGGCTTACCCACTATGCCACACTCAACTATGACAATTGGGCTGGCTCCGTTTTGAATGAGTATACGCGCTTGCCCTTCTCTGCTGGTAACATCCAACCCGTTTATGAGTTTCCCGCTCGTTACTTCGGTTACTGCCCAATTGCCATCGCCCGTGTCTGTGAGTTTACCTATCAAATCAGCGTCTTTTATCCCTGCTATATTATCAGATTTAGTTATCGTGGTCTTCTTAAATATGTTAGGGTTAACTACCTGTTTGGCTATTTGAAAAGCTCCACCCGTTCCACCTGCCAGACTATAGTAACTGACAGTTTGGGGGATGACTGTCAATTCCCTATTTACCGCTATGTCTTTATTGGTTACGCCATATTCCGCCCAATACTCACCATAGGTTTCAGGATCTGGCCAGAACGCATTAGCTGCTACAGGTTCGGTTAATTGTTGATCTCCGCTACTAATATTGAAATTGCCAGCACCTGAAGCTTGGAATATTAGACGTTCAAAATCATCCTTGACAATACGGACGCCCACTCCGATAAACTTATTACCCATTAAAGCATCAAGCACAACTTGTATATTCTGCCTGAAATCATCTTGCGTGAGAACGTCCTCTATCACATGTGGCTCGAAATCTTTATCAAGGGTAGCCATCAGGGAAAGCGTACCGGCTTCATCCATGCCTAAATAAAACGACGCTAACGAGCTGCCTATTGATTTCACATTTTGCCATACGGTAGTACCGGCTTCCATTCTGCGCCATGGGTGTATATAGTCCGCGTTCCCTGCGTTGATCCCGAACCATTCCCATGATACCTCTGGGCCAAGGTCTGCGAGAGATACGCTTGCCGTTCCATCGAGTGCGTTTACCTTGAAATAATCAAGGGGACGGTCGGCCTGAATGAGCATTGCGCCATCTATGTTTATGGTGTCTCCTGCTGTTGAATCTATAATCACCTGCAATCTATCGGTGTCGCTATCTGTTATCGTGTGAGATATGTCAAACTTCTTATACCCTTCTCCGCCATCAAGAGAGTATGATTGCGTAGTAGCATTATTGCTACCCGATGCGTCTCGTCCGGTTATCCCTATTTCATTATTCACCCCCGACGCCGCAGCAGTGCTTTTGAGAAATATACTGAAATTGTACGTATCCCCTACGTTTAATTTCTTAGTCCCGGTAAAATTGACTATCTGTGAAACCTGCTCGGACGCAGCACCCGGTATCAGCTCCCCCGAAGCACTACCGAAAAACCCATCAGCCCCATCTCTGTTCAACGTGCCACCAGCAGATATGCTCCAACTATTCCCAATCGTCGCATTCTCGAAACTGTTGTTAGAGAGGTATTGTATCTGTCGCCGATCGGCACGTCCAGCTATGTTGTGGAATAGGCTATTATTTGTAGCCTCTGATTTTGAGGTAGGTATTAGCTCGATGTCATCGATGTAATATATCTCGCTTGACGTAGCAGATGCGGCAACCCTGAGACGCGGATATGCGAATGTAGCCCCGCCATCAAGCGTGCGCTCAACGCTTATCTCTTGCCATGCGTCGGTAGTGTTAACAGCAGCGGTTGTCGTTGTGCCTACGGAATCCACTATGCCGAAAGTCAACTCGGATGGCGTCAACGCCCCGGATGGAATAAATACTTTAGCCTTTAGCTTATACGTATTACCGGCTACCATTCCGTGAGTATCACCCGCCCCCTCGCTATCGGCTAACGTAATATCACTCACCGAACCGCCAACACTTACCGTGGCTTTGTACGCGAATCTACCACGGAATATCTCGGTTCTATCACGCGCGAAAGTTGCGTTAGTAAGAGTATCCGATATCTCCCCAATCATTGACGGAGGCGCTTGGTTGACGTTGGCAACACCGGAAGCAGGTATCTTCGATTCACAGCTACCACGGTCAATCAACGTGTCGGAGCGAACCAACATCAAGTCCTCGAAAACTCTACCGAACCGCTCAACGCTTCTATCGATATCCCCTATGCCATCCTCTGCCGACGCGCGGACCGTGCCGAAATTGAGATTAGCAGTACTTCGCGCAAGCCCAGATTCCGTAACTCGCCCGCTAAAGATGGTATCGAAATCACCGCTAAACCACGTCTCGTACATCACGCCAAATCTGCGCTGTAAATAGTTCTGCGCGTTAGTGCCATTGTAAACAGAGTTAGCCGGATCATACGCTGCGTTCTGGTCGTCGCTAAACTCACCGTTGAGATTGTTTAACGTGAAGTCGAAAAGGTTCGTACCTTGCGATGCATTGGATTTTGAAGTCACCCCTTTGTATGAATTGTTAGCTGTTTTGAAAGAGGTTATATTAGTGCGCGTTCTGCCGGTGCCGTGACCGTCGAGAGACCAGTAAATCTCTTCCGCTTTCACGTCCTTGAAATCGTTCTGCACTTGCGCGTCAGTTGCCACGAAGTCGCGGAACATGCGGAGGTAGGCTATGTCGAAATCGCCGGTAGTTCCGTTGTTTGCCCGGATTTGCATTTTATTAAACACGGTAGTTTTCGCATCGATTGCCCCCGCGTTCCACGTTGTATCATCTTGCGTTTTGTCCAGCCACAAAGAACTACCTGATACACTCCCTGTCGTTAAATCAATAGCTACGGTCATCGTTATGAATTGATTGATATTCCGCTGTGCCGAGCCATCATCATACTGTGCTGATATCAACGTCCGCGTAGTGCCACCATCTACCCACGACACTGTGAATTTGTCTGTCGCTGCCGTGTAATTCACAATAAAAAATTGTGCGGGACTCACTCTCCATGAAAATAAATTCTGTGCCGTGCCCGTATCAAACGCGAAATTAGGCTTGAACTTTATCTGCAACGTGAACGTGTCCGGCAACTCGTTCAGCGTCTCGATGAATCCGCCTGAGAGAAAATGGGAACCGGGTACGTTGTGGGTGGTTATCTTGAAATCATCACAATGGATGTATTCACCGGCCGCTGCTCCTGCTATCTGTAGAAATACTCGGTATCCTGTAGCTTCATCTTGCACCGTTGTTGTTAGCGTCAGTTTTTCCCACGTATCTAATGTGGTTACGGCGTTGCTCACTTCGCCGCCGCTCCATACAGCACCATTGTGAAATTGTGAAACGAGAAGAAATTCCGAAACGCCCAAGCCGCTCGCTGTCGGTATGTATACCCAAATAGTTATCTCGTACGTTGAACCTGATACATACCCGTGCATATCGGTTGTTGTTATGTTGTCTTGCAGGAACACCCGTGACAGTCCGCCCGCCACGTCTATCATCTTGTAAGAGCTGTCTCCTGTATGCGCAAAATCTGTCGATCTGTCGAATGTAGCGTTTACAAGGTTGGGGATAGTTTCATCAAAAATATATGGGCCAATACCCAACTCACAATTACCACGGTCTATCAGGTTGTCCTCTCGCGCTACCGTGTATTGAGCCGAGCCTGTGCCGAGGTCGGGAAACTCGAAACCGCGCGGGTCAAAGTATAGACGGTAATCACGCGACACCGGCGAACCCGTGCGTAGATTAGTTTGCCATGAAGAGCCTATTGATTTAACTGCCACTATTCATACTCGTAACTTCGTCTTGAATGCGTGAGCCTAATTCGTCGTCGACAAATGCGTTACCCGCGATGTTGAAATTATTCGTAACCTGTGGATTGATGGCATTACCAGCGCCAAACGTGACGCCTTGGCGAGCTGCTGCAATCGTGTCGGCGTCGGGGAGTGCGTTTATGTCGGCTGCTGAATTGCTCTTGCTACCACCTTTGACGGCTCCGCTAAAAAAGGCAACCAGTCCAGAGGCTGCTATAAGCCCCCACCCCAAAGGGTCGGCGGGATTTAGAAGCACTGCCTTCAATCCAGCAGTAAGCAATAGTTGAGGTAACGTATTCAGCAACACGCTACCGAGAGCTTCCAATCCAGCGGCGAAACCTTCAGCGCCCGTGCTGCCCTGGGCCATTGATGCGCCCATTTCTTGAAGAGCAGTAAGGGTTCCCGAAGCGGCCAGATTCCCCATGGACTTTCCGAGATTGTCTATGTTGAGTTCCCATTGTTCTGTAGCCTCATCAGCAGCAAGTATTTCGGGAACTACCACGCCCCCTGTTGCCTCCGCTACTTTCACCATCGCGATGAACATGTCATTAAGGCCCAAATTGACAGTATCAAGATTAACGCTAAGACCGGGCAACACAGGATCGGCAAATGCCATCATGCCAGGCAATAGTTCGTTGTTTGCAATAGCCGCCGCAGCAGCCATGTTTTCAGCAACAGCAAGCATGGCAAAATTGACATCGTTCAAGGCCAGACCGTATTCCCTGGTTAGACCTATCAACACAGGATCTGCGAATACCATCGTGCCTTGCAACCCTTGCAGTTCTATTTCTACATCTACCAGAGAGTTTTTTAAATCATCAAAAAAGTTTATCAAAGCTCTATTGTCCTGGAATGCTTGACTTCCAGCCATATCGGCATCTCGCAACGCCTGCCTATAGTCTGCTAATTTGTCTATTATTCTTTGATATTCTTCACGCTGTCTTTCTATTGGAGTAAGAGATTCTTCAAATATTCGTTGTTGTTCTGATAATGCAGTGTTGAAATCCAGCAAACCCAAAGACAGTTGGTCTCTGAGAGCTTGCTGTTCCCTAAGAAGTTTATTAGCAGATTCACCGGATATTTCATTTAATCGTATTTCTATCTCTCGTTGTCCAATGAGACCGCCGAGTCCTTCCTTCGCATTGTCAAGAGCTGTTTTAGCAGCGGCTTGTGCTGCAATAGCATCTTGTACTGACTCTCTACTAACATTCGCTATCTTGCCGAAAGCATTTTCCAATTCAAGAGAATCAGCTTTTGCTTTCTCAAATGCTATTGACAATCTATCTACTTTGGAAGCTGCAACATTTATCTCGTCAGCAAGAGTAAAGTCCCCACTTTCAAATGCCTTTATAGATGCTTTCAAATCCTTCATTTGAGCAACGGTAATTACAGTTTCGGTAACAACATCACGCAACCAAACTATGACTGGATTCAGAGCAACTGCTACTGTCTCGCCTATTTCTTCTTTCAGATCACCGAAAGCATTCTGCAACTGAACAATAGTGCCCAAGCTTGTATTTGCTATAGTAGCAGCCATCCCGCCGAATTTATCATCCATGGCTTGGGTCAATTCTACTAATTTGTCAGAAGTAGAAGCTGTGGCGTCTATCTCAATACCGTATCGAGACAAGGCATTAGTAGAACTACCTAAAGTCTTACCAATTAGGGTAGCTGCTGTATTCAAGTCAACGCCCATTGCCGCCGCGAAGTCTTGCATGGATGGTATGACTTTTTCTAATCCTTCTTGATTCAAATCTGCCAGTTGCTGCAACATTGCCGTGGCGCTAATTGTAACCTCGTCTCCAAACGTGGTCACCTTTTGCAGGCTACTCGCAAGTGCTTCCAATTGTCCTTGATTTATTTGTTGCTCTTTACCTGTGGCACGGATGGAAGCAGCAAGTTTCGCTTGCGCTTGTTCTTGAACTCCAAATGCTTCTATAAGCTCTCCGCCAATCTTGGTAAGTTTCTTTGCGATAAGCACAACAGCACCCACAGACAAGGCGAGAACAGCCATCCCTGCTACGGCCTTTTTGGTCTCCGCTATGACATTTATGACAACATCGTTCTTACTGGCCATCAGGTTTCCTATTTCGCTTGGCGCATTCGGTTTCTAACGCCTGGATGATATCCATATACACCGCTGGCTGTTCGTCGTATCCACCAGAGTATGGGAATCCAAAAAGTTTATACATTTCCCACATCGACATTTGGGCCATTGTGGTATCATTGAAATATCCCGGGATATCGCCTTTCACCACAACGTACTCTGTGGGTGGTAGAATCATTTCGCTCTCCATCGACATGGCTATCGGCTGGTAGTCGCCGAGACCCAGGGCCCAAAGATGAAAAGCGATTCTTAGTTTTTTAGGTCGTCCCTCGCGTTGAGGATAAGTATCTCGGTACCGACTTCCATGTACAACTCGCTGAATCCTGGTATGTTACCAAGCTGACGAGACGTGGTTATTTCTTCTGGTGACCCACCCTTTTTGGTTACTATCAGATTCTGTATATTCGACACACCGTTAATCATCAACTTGTCGTAGTCAGGGTCAATCACCCCGTCGGCCGTAAACTTCCAACATTTCGCCCTCTGAGAAGTCGAAAGATATTTGAGAGTAAACTTTATCTGTTCAGCCTCGGGCCTGTCTTTGTTGCCGTCCCAGTTGGGTATAAACTCAACGTCCTTTTCTGTTACTGTGTATTCTGCCATAATCCCTCCATTGAAATATTAACTTGTTACCTGACTAAAATCGCCAGTCCCTTGAAATGTCCAACTCACGGATACCTTGTCGCCTATCTGAGAGTTGACTGTCTGCCCAGTGACGAAAGCACTACCGCTCCAATACGTCGCGGGAGTAGAAGAGTTGGATGTGTACAACCTTACCCCGTGAGACGTGCTTGTGGCTGTGCCCTCGAAATCGTCAAGCAATGCAAGCTGCTGTGCGTCCGACCTGTCGAGAGTGCCACTCGCGGTAGCCGTCCAACTCCTAAGAGTAGACACAAACACCTTCGACGTATTCCCAAACGCTGTAACCTCGGCTGTGTCAATAGACGGAGTTACCGCCCACGTGTCCATAAATGCCATAGGCACAGTAGTACCATTGATGGATATAAATCCATTCTTCCCCATTGTCGCTGCCATATCAATAACTCCTTATGAACTCGTGAAAGACAAGTCGCCGTTGCCAACGCCCGTCCATGACAGTGAAACTTTATCACCCACCTGAGAGTTGACAGTTTGCCCCGTCATCCTAACATTGCCACTCCAAAACGATGCAGCGGCGGTGTAGAATCTCAATGCTAAATCAGCCAATGTGCCATTCTCGAATTGGTCCATGACATCGGCTTGCCCGGTATCCGACCTGTCAAGCGTTCCCGATAATGTAACATTCCACGCTCTCAATGCGCTCTCAAAAGCCTTGGACGTATTCCCGAATTGTGTAACCTCTGGGGTGTCAACGGATGGCGTAACGCTCCACGTGTCCATAAATGTTATCTGGACTGTACCTATCCTAACGCTGCCATCTTTTCCTGCTGTAGCCGCCATAATTCCTCCTTATGGGCTAAGATGGTTGTAGTGGTACATGACTTTGAAAATGCCATTGCTCCACCCGATACCATCACTGTATCCTCTGTCTGTGTCCCGCTCTTGCGGGGTTATGTCTTTGACTAACACATCAATAGCTGCGTTTTGCGTCAACGCCTTTTCTACGTCAACCATTAGGTCATTTCGAGCTCGATCTATGGAATCCGTAGTCGCTGTATTACTTGTCAATTTTCTGACGTATCCAATAAACTCAAACGGTATTTCAGACTCCATGTCATCAGCCGTCGCGTCGAGAAATGACAGTCTCGTTATTTGTTCTTCGCCGTCATATATCCGCACGCCCGGGAACTTGTTACCTTTCCAATCCCACGGATTCTCCGACACATCAATAGTCACATGGTTAATTCCCGTGGAAGCATTGAGAGCCGTTTGCAATGCGTCATAAATATCTTTCCTTTTACCCACGGTCGAACGCCTCCACTAATACTTTCGCTATCAATTCTCTAACCGCTTTCAGCTTGGCCTTTCTTGCTGGTGCAACAAATGGCCTGCGTGGTATCGTTACGGTATACGGTTTAGTCTTGGGTAGCTTGTCAGCGTTTGGATGATTCTTGCTTACGAATACAATGCGTCCGCCATCGCCTATGAAAAAAGGTTGACCACCAGGCATTTGATGAACCGCGCCCAATTCATGACCTACCGCTTTGTATACCTGAGAAAACCTCCTACTACTCCCACCGAATGATTTAGAACCAACACCAGCTGCAAACTTAATTCGAGTCCCTGACTTGTTGTTGAATAACGGCTTGATAGCATCGTATAAATCCCCGGTGCGCCTACGCAAAACCTGTAGATACCTGCGCTTGATTTCCCTGGATAATATCGTGGTGCCTTTCTTGGTTGCCCGCTTTACTATCTCGGGTGATTTCTTGCTAACCCTGTCAATCTTATCTTGCAACTCTTCAATGGTTATCGCCACTACCCGACATTCCTCTCTCGATACAGATTCAAAACTTGCCTAACACTCCACGGGATATCTAATTCAAACGTACGGCTCACGCCCTCGAACGCTTCAGTCCTTACGCCTATGGTGCCCCGGTTTTGTTCTCTATTCCACATCAATTTCACGTGCTCTTTTGTGACCCATCTCAAATCCTCTGCGTCTCCGAGACTTGTTGTGTATCCCGCTGAATATTGCACCTGGACATTGTTAGCACCACGGCTAAAAGTTTTACCGTCCAATCGTATCAACGCCTGGTCTGTGGTCAACATGATATCAGTAGACGTTACCACTAAACCGGTGTCAGTAAACGCTCGCGTATTGTCTATCGTGATAGTGATAGTCGTTGACGACAAAGGATAGTTGTCTAATGACAGAGACGTACTACCGTCACCATCGTACACTTCGGTGTAAGACCTTGATTTCAGATTCCTGTGAGTCTCGCTGTTGAACCTCCACGATACCGCATTTATAACATCTCTCAGGTTGTCCATGTTGCCTGTGTCGCTCGTAGTCTCGCCGAGAAAATTAGCGGTATCCTCTATGCCGAGTAATGCATTATCAGTATCTGTGACGGTAGCCATTATTTACCCTCGTGCAATCTCGTGCCCCAACCACAGTCGAGGCATATGGTAGTATTTTTGTCGTCCCATATTTTGCCGCAATCAGGGTTGCTGCATGTACGTCTTTCCAGTATTGGTTTTGCTACCTTGCGTTTATCCATCGCATTTTCTATAGGTCTATTCTCTGCTGTTTCCATCACACGCCCTCGATGTAAAACGTTAGGTCGCCAGTCAAAAGCACCGCAGAACTATTGGTAACATCGATGCGGATACGCTCGTCTGACAGTGGGAATCTTTCCATCGGCGAATCCGTAGTAACACCCATTACTACCCCGGTGGAATCCTGAATAGTATGTCGTGGATAGGCGTGGAATATATTCGTTGTCCCTATAGTCGTGTTCCACATATTGCCATCAGTCGCACTCTCTACGCTCAGTTTGATAAAAGCCGATGTACTCAAAATCGTGTCAGCATCCGTAGTCGGCGTGTAGGTGATACTGACAAACTCGCCATTAAATGCCGTTTCAGTGAATTGGCTTGCCCCTGTTGACAAGGTGCTATCAGCTACTAATGTCACTGTTTCTCTTGTTAGAAACATATCTTACTCCTTCTTTTCCTCTATGTGCTCCCATGATGCGTGCGGATACACAAACGCTTTATTGACTTGCGCGAATGCACCCTCGGCACCCTCGGCCCTACTTCTTTCTACGAGACTGACATTTAACTGATTGTCGTGGAATGCCCTTTTAGATCCTTGCTCTTCTTCAAATCTTTTCAGCCTCTGTGACATAGTGCTCAATTCACCATCTTCAAAACCGTAGTCGTAAAAGCTTTTAAGCAAATCAGATTCGGGAGGAATATAAACCTTTATGCCCTTCCCCCGCGCAAGCCCGATATAGTATTCACAACTCGGCCTCTGACTTTGGTACTCAATCTCAGTCGCCATGTTCACGCCGTAAATGTGTATCTCGTCTACACCTATCATTGTGGCAAGCGCGATTTCCCAAGATATCGTATTCGTAAAATAACTGTCGTAACGATCCTTTAGTTCTTGTCGCGGGAATGGTATCGAGTTTGGGATATCATCAAAATGGCGTTGCATGAAGATAGGTATCTTCCGCTGGTCTTGCAGCCATTTCATATGTTCCTTGTATCTCTTGCCTTCCTGAATCCATTTGTAATCGTGAAGCTCAAACAGCACGTCTATTCTCTTGATATCGGGTGCCATATACATTTCGTTGACGCCCCATATCTCGAATGACTTATCATCCCATGGTGCGTTTTCTCTGCCCGGAGCGAAACCCATAATGCATATCTTTTTCTTTGCGCCTATCACCCATGAATCGTCTTTGTTCACATCCTCAGTAGAAGCGGGAGCGGCCTCTTTAGCCGCCCCCTTCTTGTCAATTTTCTCTTGTGTCTCTTTGCTCGTCTTCCTTTTTGCCATTGTCTCCCCCCTAATGTTTTAACTCGATGTCGATACAATAACCCATTGCGAAGTTGGGCTAAATGCAGTGCGAACCCACCGCGTATTGCTCAGTCCAACCAACTGGCACCAACCCGCGAGAGCACCAGAAGTCGTGCCCTCATTTATCATCATGTGTGCCGTGGAATCTGCGCCGGTAGTAACTATCCCGACACCGTCAGCACCCGAGCCTACGGCTATGTACTGCACCATGCCAGTCGAACCAGCCGTGTTGTAGATAGTTTTGTGCGCGCCGAGGTACGGAGCCGGTAGCGTTATCTTGGTGTTAGCTCCACTCGATGTCAGAAACGTCAAACCGTCAGCACCCGATTGAGTGGATAGCGAAGACGAGCCATTAAACCCAGAGCTTGTTGCCCCATTCACCGGGTAAACAATTGCGCCGCCAAGTTCAACAGTCACGTCAGCGCCAGACTCAATATCTATCCCGCCGCCACTTTCCAGATCCATGCTACCACCTGACTGCACAGTAACTGCACCGCCAGACTGCACTTGCACAGCGCCTCCAGACTCTACCTCTACGAGACCAGAGCTGGCAACGACAAAAGCAGTCGAACCTTGCTTGTGATATACAAGCGCCCCATATGTGTCATCAGCCATTGGTTATACCTCCTTAGGTAGTCGGGGCTACTCTGGTCGCAGACGCGTTAACACCGAACGTGGTGCTACTAATCTGAGTCGTAGGCCCCTTGTGATTTCTATACTGGATACCAACAACCCCCATCTCTGCGGCGTTCGTGCTGTCTTTCCCGGCAATAACAGACACATAACGCTTTAGCGGTTTATAGATATCAAGTACCAGTACCGAATTATCGACAGCTCCAATAGTCGTGGTAGCATTAGCCACATACATATCAGTGCTGGAAGTGCTGCCCACCATATCAGTCGTGGACGTGCTGTCGCTGTGCATGTGCTGAAGGTGTGCATATCCACCGGTGCTGTTGGTATTGCCCGCAACATTCGCTATCCACATCACCCCGTCAAAGCCGGACATGTCGAGCACTTTACCTGACTGCAAAGTAGTCGAACCAGTCGCACTTTCAACCATCGAAAAAATCTTAGTATTTTGTAACAGATTCATTTTATACCTCCTTACGCCATCGTCACTCTGGCGAATGCTTCCTCAAGGACAGGCATTCCGTCAGTTTCTTTGCGAAGGATATAACCATTTTGATTGGTCTCAGCATAAAGCTCAATCAGTACCTGTATCTGCATGTCGAGAGCATCGGCAATCCAGTAGTTACTAAAGTCGCCGATTATGCCAACATACAATCCCGAAGTAAGGGTACTGGGCGCAAACTCACTCGACAGAAAAGGAAGGTCAAGTATGGTGTCTGGCCTGTCAGTGGAAAGACCAGCTCTCCAAATGTAGTCACCTTCGCCAGTTTTGAGCTTGCGGATCACCTTGATTATAGCCCGATTAAAAATCCATCTCGCAGCAGCCAAGTACTGGCCTTTCATCGAATACTTGACTTCAATCAGATTGTCAGCTTTCAGAGCCGTAGTGGTGTTGCCCGTAGAAACGTCTCTGCTCGTGCTGATACCATCGCTGGACGCGGTAAACACGCCAAGCGGCTGATTACTACCGCTACCATTCAGAAAAGCATTCTCTTCAGTCGTGGCCGTTTTGTGAGCCAATCTCTCTCTGATGAGCTGATCTATGGGAATCGAAGAAGCTCTAAGCAATTTCTTGCTCACCTTGATTCTCTTTGCAAGGGGATGCGGAAGCAGTACCCTCTTGCCGAACTTGAAATCTCCATCTTCGTCGCCAGTCAAAATCTCGGCGGTCCATACGGGATCAGCCGGATCGGTATCAAGCGAAGGGACACCAAGGCTTTCGGCATTGGCAATCGATATCACGTTTGAAAGTTGGCGAATGAATACCAAGTCATCGACTTTCTGGATCAACTCATTCACAAACAATTCAGGCAGAACAGTGAACCCACCAGCAGTGTCAGGGTCCATAGCAAGAGCACGCATGTCTTCGGCAGAAGTCAACGGACCTCTGGTAAAATAAGAAGCAAGCGCCCTACGCGTAACATCGTCTCCGGTGTCTACTGTGTCGGTGTCGGGTTTCAGTGGCTCGTCAATAGGCTTTTCAATTCCGGCCTGGATAGCGTTAAGATCACGTCTACGTTGCTCATCTGCCTTGGCAGAATCAACGTCAGATTCCATCGAGTCAACACCGACCATAATAGCCTCGTACTGGTTGACTTCTTCTTGGGACAGATCACGCTCTTCCTTATCGGCCAGATCATAGATAGCCCTGGCATTTTCTACCAGCTTCGCCCTCTTGCCGAGAATCTCATTTAATCTCGTCATTTATATAATCTCCTATAATTCTAATTCAGCCAATTGTAAACGCATGCGCCGCATGTCGGACTTAGTAGCGGAGTGGTCAATCGTGACCGGCTCTTCTACGAGCTGTTCCATTGTCTGAATATTTTCTTTTATAATTTCTCTATCCTCGTCGGATAGTTCAATCTCATTTTCTGCATCCGCCAATATCTCAGTGATACCACGGATGTCATCATCGTCTGACTTGTCGTCAACTTGGTCAGTAGCTTGGTCAGTCATAGACTCAAGCACCACGATATTCTCGCGTATGATAATCTTGTCATCGTTTGACAGCGGTATGTCTTTGTCGGCTTTCAGCAGCACCCGGTTCATCTCGTCGATATCTATCGACCTAACACCCACATCGGTCTGTGGATATGCGGGAAACGTAACCGGTGAAACGTCGAACAACTCAACCTCTAACAATTCCCGTTTGTTTTCCTTGCCATTTTTCGGCGTAGTCCATTCGTCTTTTACCGTCCTGAATCCAAACGACATTTGATTGATATCGCCTCGCTCAATAGACGTGGTTAGATCACGCGCCCACTGTGTGTCGGGAGGTTCGATAGAGACTTTGAGACCCTTCTTATCCTCTTCCAGCGTGAGCGTCCCAGCCTTATTCCGACCGAGTACAAAGTTAGGGTCATGATTAAATAGAGCCCTAATATCACCTTCGTTAATCGTTTTCGTAAATGCACCCGACGCGATTTTTTCACGGAACCCCCCGAGGTCTTCTGACCATTTATTGAATACAGCGGCATGACCAACTATTTTGGGATTGTCATCACCTTCAACCCGTAGCTCAATCGGCACAGTTCTGATTTCTTTTTTCACATTAGCCTCCAGCGACTATTTGACAATCGCATCCACGGTGTATAGGCGGATGCCCTATATTGCTTCTCACGCCGAGACCTTTCCCCTCGGCTTCTATAACGTCATTTGGTAGCGCGAAATCTTGTTCAACGCCTACAACATTGCCATCAAGCGAATCACAGAATGGGCAATTCTTACCAACCGTTACCCACCGCAAAAGAGTGACGCCAGCAGCGATCATAAACACTTTAGTAAACGCATTGCCGCTCCTTACTGTTTCGTTATGCGCTGTCCAATCGGCGCGTGTTTCTTCCCAGTGCCGAATCTTGCCGTCTACAGCTTCACCCAAATCAGAACCACTATCAACAGCAGCCTCCATTGCCTTTCTCAAATCGCTCTGAGACTTGGCTATATAACGACCTATAAAAACAGTAACGAATGACTCTATGAAGCTTTCATCTTGTTCGGTAAGCTCACCGTCAATATCAATCTCACGTGCCACCTCATCTTTTACCGATGAAGCAAAAGTCCTGTATGTAGGCGCTATCTGCTTTCTAATGAACTCCGGCAGACCATCATAGAACTGGTCAAGAAACAAATTGAAATCTGCATCGCCCCTGGTATCAAGATGCTTGTTTACACCAACCTTGATATCCCTTGCTTCCTTCCTTACGATTTTATTTATCACGTCCTCAAACAACGAACGGAATCTATTAGACAGTTTGAATCTCGCAAGAGCCGAGCGTGTCTGCCTCGTCTCGGGACCGTCAATCAAACGGACATTGTTAGTGCCCACTATTTTGTCATCTGGTTTTTCCAGCGCCTTTACGTTGTCCAACATCTTCAAAACCAATTCATTTGATATGCCAGGGAAACCAGCCTCTATCAACGCCTTGGCGGTGGGCATGGATATGTCGCCTACCGCAACTCCTTGGATTATCTCAAGCAACGATTTAATCTGTGCGCCATTTAGTGACGTGGCCTTTACCGCATCGTCAACGATAGCACTAACGCCAGGCTCTGTGGATTCTTCAAGACTCGTGTCTTCTATTTTCTGCCAATTCAGCGGTACGTAAAACTCATTAAGTTTTTCATCCGTGTTGAAGTTTTCCAGATTCCTAACTTCGTTCTGAGTCAATGCGCCCATCTCAACAAACGTCCGATACCCTTTTGCTCTGGTTTCAAAATCTCCACGCAATAATGCGTTGACGTTGAACTCAAAGAAAAACTCACCCTGCTGATTCTCGGGTATGAGTTGGTTGTTTAGGTTCTGCTCCCATCTAACCAACCACGGCCTCAACGAATTAACCACGAAGTCAATCGATTGAGATTCTATGTTAGAAAAAGTTGCGTTAGATAAATCTCCTATCATGTGTGGGGGCACCCTGAAAATACGAGCGATATCCGTAACGCTGAACTTTTGCGATTCGATGAACTGCATGTGCTCGGGCGGTAGAGTCATTTGCATAAACTCTGCGCCATCTTCAAGCACGCCCAAACTATGCTTGTTGCCCCATCCTGTATGAGCGCCACCCCATGTGCGTTTTAGTCTCTCTATCGCTGCTTCGTCTTTCAGCTTCGCGCCTTGCGGAAACTTTAGGTAACCACCTGGCGTCCCATCGTTTTTGAAAAACTCGCTCCCGTATTCTTTAACCGCAATGGAATATCCGAACTCTTGCATCACTATTGCCATTGGCGAATATCCGGTCATGCCGTCCCAACCAAGTCCGGGAATGTGCAAGACCTCGTCACGATTCAATAAGGTGCGCACACCGTTGCGAGTGTAGATATAAAACAATTCCCCACTATTATTCGACCGTTCAATAGTCACCTTCTCTGCGTCCATCAACCATATCTGGATTATCCTACCGGCACCATTACGCACCAATCGAGAATACGCGTTCCCCTTCAACAGCAAATGATGTTGCGAAGTTTCGCGCCATGAATAGGACGTGCTTTCATCATTCGGCCTTCTGCCCAACAACGGGAACAACGGATCATCGACAGCTTTTACTTTACCGTTAGACGACCTCCTGTAATACACAAGTGGCAAACTCGCAACGCTATCACTCAGCAATCTTACAGCCGCCCACGTCGCAGCTATCCCCATCGAACTAATACGGTCTACTTCTTTACCTGTCCAACTCTCCCCACCAAGAGCACGAGCCAAGTCCTCTTGACTGACTATCTCTTTGCGAGACCGGAATATTCTATTTAACCAACTCATATAGTAACTATTCCTCGTTCGTCATAAATGGTGCCGCCCTCATGTTTCAAAGCTCTGTCGAGTCCCATAATCAATGCAACCATCCCGTCAATTTTATCAGAACTTTTCGACTTGTCCGGTTTCACTTCACCAGCAGGGTCTTGCTTGACCACCATGTTATCGGCCATCCAGCGCATTACTGGGTTACCGCCATGACGCAATTTCTTACCCTTGGTTATTCTCAGTAATTCCTTAGTGGGGTTGGCCATCGACTTGAATCCTTGCCCAAACATTATCACCTCGAATCCGTCATCACCCAAGCTCTGTATAATTTCCGTAGCGCCCCATCTATCAAATGCTATTTCTCGAATATGATATATCTCGCCCAACTCATTTATCTTGTTTCGGATATACCTATAATCAATAACGTTCCCCGGTGTGGCTTGCACGAATCCTTGCTCTATCCACAACGCATAAGGTACGCCGTCTCGTAATTCCTTTTGCTCTACCATTTCCTCTGGTACGAAAAAAAACGGCAATACGTCATGGCCCCCATCACCGTCTGGGAAATCCAAAACAAACGCCGCTATATCAATCGTGCTGGCCAAGTCTAAGCCGCCGTAACAATCCTCGCCTTCTAAATCCTCAGCATTGACAACAGTATTGCAAGCATCCCACGCGGACATGTCAAGCCATCGGTCTTCTTGTGAAGTCCATTGGTTGAGATACAACCTCCTAAACGTATTCTGGTAAGCTGGTATATCCTTCGCCTTGATAAACTCGTTGCGCATTTCCTCGATGCTACGGAACGTGCCAAGCGCGGGGTTGGCCTTGTGCCATATCTTTTCGTCGGTCCAGTCGTCGTCTTGCTCTGCCGCAAATATCACAGCGTAAAACGAAGGGTTAACTTTCTTCCCCGACAAGATGTCAAGCGCGTATTGGTGCTGTTCCCAACATATTGAATTGCGATCATACCCCGCAGTAGTCAGCGCGACAACTAAAGGTTGCGATCGCGTACCGCCAGAAGTAGTCAACACGTCCCACAGCTTACGGTTCGGCTGCGCGTGCAACTCGTCAAAGATAACACCATGAGCGTTGAACCCGTGCTTAGTTGCATGTTCAGCGGACAGCACCCGGTAGAAACTTGCATTGTCAGGGTAGACAATACGCTTAGTCGATTCGATTATTTTTGACCGTTTCATCAACCCCGGAGATTGACGGACCATCTCGGATGCAACGTTAAACACAATTGCCGCTTGCTCGCGTTCAGCCGCCGCGCTGTAAACCTCAGCGCCCATTTCGTCGTCAGCGTATAACAGTTTATTGGCTATAGCAGCACCAAGAGCACTCTTGCCGTTTTTCCGTGGCTCTTCTATGTACACAGTTCGATACTGCCTACGGCCATCAGGCAACACCGTGCCGAAAATATCCCGGATAATCTTTTCTTGCCATGCCTCCAATAAAAAAGGGAGACCGTAGTAGTCCCCCTTAGTGTGTTTCAATCGCTGGATAAAGTTTACGGCCCTATCCGCTTTTACTTTGTCGTACAATCATCACCCCAATAAAAAACCGCCCGTTAAGGCGGTAAGTTTCAACGGCAGGATTTGAACCTGCAATGCAATGGTATTCCACGTTATATTTCCACTGCGTCCCGTATCGGGTGTGTCTGCTCAATTCCACCACGCTGAAACAAGCGTCCAGTCGGATTTGAACCGACGCCCTGAGTTTGGAAGACTCGCATGCTGCCGTTAAACACCATGGATGCAATCGCTACAATAAACCCTCCATATCGTCATCATCATCTTGTGGAGAAATAGAAAGGCGAGCCCGGCTGGAGGGAGTAAGGCCGAACTCGCCAAACAGCTTCATGAGCTGCGTCAAACATTTATGAGAAATAGATACCTCCGGTGCAACTTGTTTCGCACCGCTCTCGAAAGTCTGTACCGTCTCACCCTCCATCGTCCTAAGTTTTATGTACTCTGCCCATTCGATACAAAGCGCAGAAAATGCCAAAAAATCAATCTCTGTCAAGATGCCCAAACGTTCAAGTTTAGGCGACAATTCGCGCCACACCTCCAACGCTTTACCGGTGATATATTCGGGAGGGTCGGGAGCTATCGCTATCGGCTTCGGCTCGTTTTGGTTCAGTCGCTCAGTCCGCGTCTCACCTTTGAGTAGTTTAAGTGCTGTCGGCTGTGGCTTCGGCCCGGACATGTTCCTTATCTCCTGTATGTAATCTATCAAGCAACCAATCGGCTTGATGTAATGCATCCTCTGCAAAGCAACGCATGCAGGTCATCGGCATATTTGTGCAATCGCCACAATGTTTTTCGGCCAGATACTCGCGCAATTGACCGATTGTTACTTCTGGGTAATACTGTTCCGATTGTTCTAAATCGAAATGTGGGCCATCCGAATCATACATCATTATGAGTCTGGCCAAGTCCCATCTATCCATTCCCGCACCCCCTCCTTCTAATCCCATTCACTAACCTTCCCGCCTAAGTCTGACTTGGTTTTCTTCAACTCGGCGATTTCTTCTTTCAACTCATTGCGTCGTTTCTCGTAACGCGCGACATCTTGAACCCGCGAAAGTCGATCCTCCATACGGTTAGCTCTATATTGAGCCTCTTCAATCAGTCCGTCAAGATACGAATAGTTGTGCGTCTTGTTGCAATCTCGCATATCCCGCAAAATGTCGCACAGGTACCTGCCGCTTATTGAACCATTTACTTCCATGACTGTAACCTCCTATAGCTACTTAGTCATGATTGAACTCCTTTTTCATGCATAGCCTCTCTGCTTTTTTCCCCACAACCATATTGCGGCGTTACTTGGTGTCCCGTTAGGTGACCAATAGCAAAACAACGACCACCACGACCCGTAACATTTAAACGGCAATCTAAAAACCCAATACCCATTCATGGTTGCAATCTCCACAGACCAATGCATGGCATTTTCACCATAGATTACCAACCGGCCAATTCTTACATGGCCCCCGAGAAAGTTCTCCTTGAAACTTAAAGCAGGATACTTCCACTTGCTTCTAAACAACATAAACCCTCCTGTGCTACATAGCCATGATTGTTGTCCTTTTTCATGCCCCTCCAAGGATTATGACAATTTGCCTTGCCGCCTCAATTTACGCAATGCGTTCTGGGTCATCCCCCGTTCTGCTCTTTCTTTAGTAAGTTGCTCACCCAACACGGAACGGTGATCATTAAGACTGACCCGCATTTCTTTGCGCTGCTTCGGTGTGCCATCGTCCATATCAACAGGAATAAAATATTCCCCAAGCTTAATTTCCCATTCCTCTTCCGTGATGTTCTGAATCAATCCACTTCTTGTATCCATAATATCTCCCCCTCTAATGGAGCCGCAGGGAATCGAACCCTGGTCCCTGGCGACCTCGCGAGGTTTACGCCAAGTCGAAACCAAATCAGCCCCTATTTCTCTCTATCAATTCCTCTATGGTTATCAACCGTTTGCGATTGAACCACGCAGAAACATCATCTTGATCATGTCCAACAGACCCATGTCTATTTTCACCTTGATATGAACCGTTGCATTGCCTATGCTGGCCATTTACCCCTCCTCTATCCTGCGTACCTGTTCGACTTTGAATGATTATCGAAAGCCCATAACGGTTGCAAGTTGGCCAATGACCAGCATTGCTTGAACTCGCTATCATCCGTCGAACTATATTCCCACCAACTGACGGGGATGATATGGTCAACGTGCCACTCGCCATAATTCTCTTTAGTCATCCCGTCAATGAATTGAGATTCAAGATGACACATCAATTCATTCGGCGTATATCCAAGCATACCTACAAAATCACGCTTAGTGGTACCGGCTAAGAATTGTGAGATCCTGCACCCCACAGATTGGCGAAGCCTGTGTGATAGGTCAAGGTTTCGTCTTGCGTTTCTTATCCTTTCCCGTTCGCGAGCCTCCGGTGTATCCCTTCGCTTTCTGCTATATTCTCGTTCGATCTCTCGGTTGCCTGGCTTGTCCCTATATTGTTTCCTTGCTTTAATACAAAACGCCTTACCTGTTTCCGTGTTACGCCATGCTTCGTTCTTAGCTTTGTAACATTCTTTACACTGAGAGCTTTTACCATTCGGCTTATTTTTATTATTGCCGAATTCCGATATATGCAAATCCCTCTTGCATGTGACGCATCTATGCTTACCCTTTGGAACGACCTGTTTGAATTTATATTTGCTACAAGTATACGCTACCTTGTGGAAGCTTACACCAAGCCTTGACGCTACTTCCTTTAATGGAATCCCATCCTTTCGCAATTCGCCTATTTGTACTTCTACATCAGTCATTGGCCTATCGATTGTATAGCCACTTTCCCTGATGGAGTGTCCACTAACAAGATTGATCCCCCTGTATTCACAGAAATTGTGCACTACATGGTAATCAATTCCCAAATTACACGCTATCTCAGTGCAAATCAAACCTGCTTCCGAGCACATAATTATGTAATCAAGATACAGATCGAGCATATGCGACGCTCGTGGTAATTCAGGGAAAACCCATCCTCCCTTTTTACGATAGCCATCGATCACCGATTCGACATACCTTATCGGCTTATCAACCTCCTTGGCGATTTCAGATGGCCTAAAACCGTCAGCCCTACGTTCTAATATATATCTTATCCTTTCAATCATGCCGATATTGTACCATGTTTTACGTACAGTGCCTATGGGCTATCTTGTATTCTGTAC
>SDBS01000131.1_pt1 | contig 60581 bp, 44 predicted proteins | sample 2277091 | NCBI WGS metagenome assembly SDBS01 (sample SAMN10404972, study PRJNA504765) | marine sediment metagenome | isolation source: marine sediment core GS10_PC15, 163 cmbsf | place: Arctic Ocean: Southern Knipovich Ridge | collected 2010 | reverse complement strand
CACGTTCGATGAGATCGTTCCTGTCGCTATACCCGATGCGTCGGTCACTACCGAAGGCTGCGTTATCGTATTGCCCGTGCCCGTAGCAAACAGCACCACAGCAGCCCCGGGGACCGCGTTGCCCTGAGCGTCGCGCGCCGTCACAGTCACCGTGGTCACATCAATGCCGTTAGCCAGAAGCGTCAGCGGGATTGCGCCTATAGTAGAGACTGCCAGATCCACATCGCCGGCAGTGAATGTCACTCCTATAATATCGTCCAGCAATTCTGCGTCGATGGTGGCGCGGATATCTTTACCCTCTGCGACAGTCGATCTCACCGATCCGGTCGCGATGCCGTCCGCACCCGTCACTCCGACAGGCTGCGTGACCGTGTTGCCCAGGCCTGACACAGTAAGACCGACCGCTACTCCATCCACCGTATTCCCGAACTGGTCCCTCACCGTGACGGTTATGCCGATCTCATCGATGTCGTTCGCGATTGCCGTCGCCGCATCAGTCTCTATAGAGGAGGCCGATGTATCGGCCGCCGCGTGATCGATGTATACGATTGTGTTATCCGACTCGAGAAGCGGATCCACCCCGTCACTATCGAGAAATACCAGGAAGTACCCGGATAATGTATTACTGACATCATGCCTGAAATCAACCTCGGCCGAACTCGATCCCGGCGGGATCACGAGCTCCGTTACGATCGTACCGTGATCATCCTTGTCGTAGAAACTGCCTCCGCCTGCGATCAATGTAATCGTCTGGGTAGCCGAGGGAGTGGCGGAATTGTCGTTCTCATCGAATAACCTGAGGATATACCAGCCATACTCACCTGCTGTAATGGTCGTATCCACCGGCGAAATTATCAACCTTACAGGATCTCCCGCCACAACATTCAATGTCGGGGATGAGGCAATAGCCACGGACGAGGCGGCGAGGGGATCGGACTGGACAATGAATACGACGCTCGGCTCAGCGTCATTCTGTGCATCCGCCGCGCCGGAAGACGAAACGGATACATCGCCGTAGACGATGTCGATCGTCTCACCGATCGAGAGAGCATCGACGTTTATCGTGATGTTTCTTCCGGTGATATCGATCGGAGTAGTGCCGTTGAGAGTACCGTCACTCGTTGCGGTGACGTAACCTGCCGTGGAACTCGATGATATCTGGGGATCCGACCATCCCACGGGTATATCAAGCCTGATTATCCCGGTCGTAAAGTTGTCCGCGGCAGTATATCTGATCGTCCATGTCCCTGAAATACCTGCTGTTACATCTGTAGCGGGGATTATAACGGCCGTGCCGCTGCCTGGCTGGGCATGCGCCGCCGTCGAGAAGAGAAATCCCGCAAGGAGGCATACTGTGAGCAGAAGCCCCTTCAGGACCCGTTTCTCCGGCTTTCTTGCCGGTCTTCCAGTGGAAGCATTATGAATCGATCCGGACATGATTCACCGATACAGGGGCAAGGTATATGCCACATTCGGAACCGGGTGAACCGGCCCTGAAGAAGCTGATCAGTCCGTATGAGGACATACCTACCCAGTGCCCTTTTCAGGCTCAGGGGTATGTTTGGGGCTCGCTAACTGCTGTTTCCGCAATATGTTGAACTAAAAGCGACCCATATATCGGCCTTTTCTGGGCCGATTATCCGCCGTAGGCGCGAAAGCCTCTTTTCCATGCCCGGGCTTCACGCCGCAGAATACAGCAGACGATTCTGTAGAAATTAGCACAAACCGGGGCAAATTGCAACACTATGTCACTCTGTAAGCCTCCGATTTACAGGATGTTAAGAATATGGTGCGAATCCGGGCGGCTGTCATTCCACCGATATGACTGAATTGTATCCGCCAAACCCATCGTCGGTCGTCGTCGGATTTGCCGGATCGGGTATCCATTCTTCACCGTCGATGATGAACTTGTACTCGTACTTTCCAGGAGGAAGGGGCAGGACGATCGACCACATCCCCGATCCGTCCCGGTCATAGAGAGGATCGGCCGTCATCGACCAGTTGTTGAAGGTTCCCGCGATATTGACCTTCTTGATCTTGGTGGAATACAGGGAAAATCTCACGCCTTCAGGCGTGATCTGGGGACCGGCGGTCGGCTCCACGCTTCCGGCCGGGCCTCCGACTACCCCGCACCCGGTGGAATATAAAGCTGCGGCGGCAAGAACGAGGATTACGATCAATCTGAATTTTCTCATGATTACGGCACAATCAGCAGATTTGCCTTCCCTCCCCATGGATCGTCCGCGACTCTCGGATTGGCGGGGTCAAGAATCCTCTGAGTCTCGTTCAACAGAAAATAGTAACGATACCTTCCCGGCGGCAGTTCCCGTGTCAGGCTCCAGATGTCGCGCTTGCCCTTTTCCATCAGGCCGACGAGCACTTCCCCCTGCTCAGCGTCACCCGCTCCCCAGTTGTTCCAGTCGCCGGCGACCTGGACCGTCCTGGCGGAAGAAGACGGATACCTGAATTCTACCGTTCCTTCCTTCAGAAGCGGAGATTCGACCGATTTATCAATATAGCTGCAGGAGCCGACCGCCAGAAGCAGCACGGAAGCCACTGCAACTACTCTCAATATAACAGTTATCTTCATCAATCCTCCGGAAAATCGATTTTATCAGAAGGAAAAGCCACCCTCAAAGCTCAATCTCCAATTTTCTGAAAGGGACTTCTCAGCCCAACCGAGCCCGTCAATCAGCCAGTCTTCATAGAAGGGTTCAACATTATTGAACAGGTGTCCGCTGAGCAGGTACTCTTCCCTTCCATCGCCGGTAAAGTCGTAGTACCACCTGTCGAACCTGTGCGGCGCTACCCCCATTCCCCATGCCACCCAGCCCGTTCCACCGAGCGAGGCCCGCATACCGAGCCAGATATCGAGAAACCCGCTCTCTCCCGTCCATCTATCGTCATTATAGGAAACATACCTCAGATCGGTGTGGAACGAGAGATACGATCCTGCCCGGATTCCCTTCCCCCCGGTTATCTCGAAATTACTTCTTTCAGTGTTACTGTCCCACCTGGCTGACGCGGCAAGATATCCCTCGAGCCGGAACGGCCCGGGTATCTGTTCCACGCCTTTCTCCTCTATCAAAAGTTCCGCCTTCCAGAGCTTCTCCGATTCGAGGAACTGAAGCATCTCAGTTCTCAGCCGATCGCCGTCGAGCCAGAAATTATAACCCTGGAGCCAGAATGTCCGTCCGATCCCGCCGTCTCCACTGAAATCTTCGAGTTCTATCCCAAGGTCGATCTTCAGTGAGCCTGTTTCGTACCAGGTCCTGGCCTCGAAGAGATCCATCACCGCGCTGTCCCACTCGTCGGGTTCCAGCAGTGAAGGATTACGATCGATCGTCGTCCTGTGCCAGCCGAGCAGTCCCGAGAATGGCCCACGTGAATAGGATATATCGGCCAGCGCCCTGTATCCTTCCTCCAGGTCGAGATCGAAATCGGAAGGAGTCGCGTAAGGTTCCCCATCCGGAAAAGAATATGCGGATCCTGTCTTGCGCATGGTCCTCCCCGATAGATATTGGACCCTGAAGACCGGGTAGTCCTTCTTTCTCAACTCGAGCAGCAGGCCGTGAGAATCCCGGATACCGTGGGTGCCCTGAAGGGTATAATATCCCTCAACCTGACGAGGACCTTCAGCAAGGCCGCGATCGTGCCTGTACAAATACTCGAGATGGACCGACCCGAATACACATTTAAGTGATACCCCGATCATGTCCTTATCCCATGGATTCACCGTTGGAACGGGGAATCGCCGCATTCTTACATGGTACCAATCCAGTGCGGAGTCGTAACCGTCTATCCGGTTGGCAAAGAAGACGCGTCCCTCGATCGAATTTTTCCAGCCCGCAGATACCTCGGCGCCCCTGCAGAAGAGATCGAGCGGATAGGCATACGGCCCGACATCGGTAAAGAGCGACAGGGGATCATCGAACCCGACCCTGCCCGACCGGTGGAATGCTCCCAGCCGGAACCTCTCCGTCACCCACTCACCCTTCGCCCTTACCAGGTAGGCCTTTATCGAATTATACACCGTAGTCTCGTATTCGAATCCTATGAGGACATCTCCCCGCAGGCTCCCGTCTATTTTGCCTTTCATACCGGCCGAAGCCGTAAAAAGTCCGTAGTCGTACAATGTGACTGCGCTGAGCGCCCCGTATGGAGTGTAATTCTCGTCTATCTTCCGCTCGCCTGTAGCGGTGACCTCGTAGACGATGTCGTAGACACCGTCCTTCTCGACGAATATAAAGAAGGTATTGCCGTCGTCGTCAATGTTCGGATTATCCGGATCGGGCATGTTCTCCCCGTCTACGACAAACACATACCTGTATTTCCCGGGAACGAGATAAAGCCTGAGCTCCCACGCGTCTCCCCGCTTCACCATACTGTCCATCTTCGGGTTCCAGTTGTTGAAATCACCGGCGAGGAAGACCTTTACCGCTCCCGGATCCTCGAATCTGAATATGACTTCTTCCTCATCCAGCTCGACTGAAGCATACGCCGGTGAAGGTACGGCCAGCGCAATCGCCGCCGCGAAGGTAAGGAACAGGATTGCAGATTTAAAACGGCTCACTATCTATATCCCTCCGAGCCAGATCCTCGTATACAGCGAGATCGTCTTGTCCCTGTAAGTCACCGGTGGGGCGGGATCGTAATTGAGACCGGCATATGTCGAAACCGGGATGTACGTCCCCGCGGAAGCCCTGATCACGAACCTCTTCCCGCCTCTCATCTCGATGTCTGCTGAATAGAATCCGGAAATGGACCGTTCGAGATAAATCGAGCCTCCGAGCGTCCATCTCCTTCCGATATTGACACCGGCCTCCGTCAGGAATGAAAATTCACTTTTCCCGCCTGTATCATCGAGCCTCGCCGTCGTCATCAGACGCGTCAGGCGGTTGTCGTCTTTGGCGGATATGATCAGTACCGGACGATGTCCTTCCGCGAAGAAAGTCCTCGCTGTAGTCTCCAGGCCGCCTCTCAGTCTCGTCCAGAGAGAGGTCTCGAGAACTCCGCCGCCTTTTCCAGTGGAATAGTCGTACCTGTCGGCCGCCTTGACCGTTACAAGGGACGCGAGTTTCGCGTGTTTCCACCAGGTTTCTATATAGCTCTCCACGTATCCGGACGATACTTCGCCGATTACGTCGCTGAACCCGACTCCGGAATAGCGGTACCCGGGGGTGATGCCGAACTTCCCTGTCTCCCCTGCGTTCAATGCGAACCCAGTCCATTCTGCGGCCAACGCGCCGTCGGAGGGTAGACCGGCGCTGAAACTCCCCCACTTCATCGCATCGAGATCAAGGCCCAGCAGGCCGTCTTCATAGTCGTCCCACCCGGGCGCGGACCTCGTGAACTCGATGTTGACGCTGCCGCCAGCAAGATCGAATCCGCCGTCGATCCCGTAGAGTACTGAATTCCCCATATGTCGCCTTGCCGCTCTGACATCGGCGACTGTTATGCCGGCATGCCATGAAGTGCGTTCTATCCCACCTTCGAAGAGGTTGAGATAATCGCCTTCTAGATCAGCGGGGGGCAGTCCACCGTTCTCTTTCTGTTCCCAGGAATACCTGAAAACAGCGCCTGTATATGCCAGAAGTACCGGTCCAGCGGTCAGAGCTGCGACATCGACTCCTTCACCCCGCCACGAGATAAGCTCTGAATCGTTCGAGACGAGAAACATCAGTCTATTCCGGTTGCGGAATACACGCTCCCTGAGGAAGAGCTTTCCCGTTACGCGTTGGCGCCATGTGGCGGAGAGATGGGCTTGATTGATAAAGAATCTGCTCTTATAGATATCCTCTTCCCGGCCCGGGTACCCCGTTGTTCCTTTTATAAAGAAATGGAAGCTCTTCGCGAACTGAGCGTCAAACATCAGGGAGACCCGGTCAGTCAGGAATGAATAATTGGCCGGATCGTTCCATGGAAATCTGCGGGGTACCTTCCTCAACTTAATAAGGCTGGTGTACACTCCTCCCCATCTGTAGCTTCCAGACGAATCAGGCTTGGAATCAGCAGTCTCCTCACACAGCCCCTGCGCTGACGGATACAGAAACGCCAGGAGCACAGCAGAAAGGAAGATTATGCGGCTTACTCTGCTCACTGGTACATCCCCGCCGGCCTGTTGAAGAATATCTCGATCGAGGCGCCGGCCGTGATGACGTTCTCCGCCTCCTGGCCGAATACGATAGACGCCCTCCACCTTTGCCCGTCCCACCTCGCGCCGCCGAAGACACGTTCCGAGGTCATCCCGGCCATGAGCTCGAGGGGCAGGACCGTCCGCAGACCGAACCCGAAATGATCCGTCTCTCGGTCGCCCGTCTGCCTCCGCTCCCAGGAAATTGTGAACTTGTCCTCGTGGAGCCAGGCCGCCCCGTAGCGTACGGTCCTGTCCCACGGGATATAGTAGTCCCCCGACCCGAATCCGGTCTCCGATATGTTTTCAGTTGAAGCTGAGATCGATATAAAGGGAAGGGGCCTTATCATCATTCCGAGATCGGCGGTCAGCGCGTTGTAAGAGTATCTCCCTCCCGGCACACCGCACGAAATGCATGGATCATCGAGGTCGAACGCCACGCGTCCTGCCCTCAGCGCCCCACCCAGTGAAATGAACGACCCTGCCGCACCTGTCAGGATATTGATCGCGAAACCGCCGGAAAGCTGGCCCTCGACGGTCCCGTCATCATAGCTCTTTCTGGATCCTGCGGCGGCGAATACGATCCCCCATTTCTCGAATCCGGCGAAAAGCTTGCCCTCATAGGGCCCCGATCCGCCGCCTGTCTCCATGTAATCGCCGTACAGGGCAATACCGCCCGTATTGATCAGGCCGGCCGGGTTTATCACCAGTGCCGTGATATCGTCGGCCAGCGGGGAAAAGGCCCCGCCGAGAGCCATTGATCTTGTCGATGATATTGTTCCGTCGAACCGCTCCGGCATCTCTGCGGAGGCGGCAACGGAAAGCATGACAAACGCAGCGACCGCCGCTGCCAGCCGCTTGAGTATCTCCACATTCTGCCGGATGCTTCGGGACACTTTCAATCCCTGGCTGCTTCGTCGATACGTTTAAGTCCCTCAAGTATCAGATGGTCCATCCTTATATCGAGCAGGATGTCCTCGTTCTCGGGCTCGACTCCCGAAAAGAATACGAAATGCCCCTTCTTCCACGGAAGCACCTCGTAGACCACTTCCTTGATCTGCTCATGAATCGCCTTCTCCAGTGTCTCCAGGTCGAGATACCCGCGATCGATGAGGATATCCCCTATCCTCTTCTTACCATCCTTCTCTCTTATCTCCTCGAGGGCCTCATCGAGCTGTTTTCCCGATACCATGTCGTTCTCGATGAGAAACTCGCCTATTTTCTTCTTTCCGGTATCGATCGTGGCGAAGAGGAGCCCGCCCTCTCTGAACCAGAAACTTGCAACGTTATCCATCGTTATCAATTTCATCTTCCCGGTAAGACCGCAGATACCGGTCACCTGAAATATCATCGAGGGTTCCATAACCGTGAGGTCGCCGCCCAGGTCCATCATCTACCTCCTGTCAGGAAGCGTCATGATCCCTTACCGCCCTCAGGCCGATGGCCGTCTGTGAGACGATAACGGAAAGGAACGCCGCTCCCAGAACCGGGAAAAGGATATAATCGTACGATGAAAGCTGCGGGGGCTCGCCGAGACCGACCCGCAGCAATAGAAACATAATGATCGCTCCCTGAACAACACCGGCCGTCTTGCCGGCAATCGTGGCATGGAGTTTCGGAAGTCTTCCTGTCAGGGACAGTATGGCGAGCCCCGCGAAAAACTGCACGTACCTTGCGACGAGCAGCGCGAACAGCCAGCTCGGAACCCTTCCGCTGATAAAAAGCCATGTGAATACTGATATCGTAGCCATGATGTCACCGACGGGATCGAGCATCATGCCGAAATCGGTCTCCTGCCTGAACCTTCGAGCGACAAATCCATCCGCGACATCGGTGAGCTCGGCGGTCAGCCAGAGTGCCGCACCATGCATCGTATATCCGTGATTGAGGAGGACCAGGACCGGCGGTACGAGGAATATCCTCATGGCGGTCAGTATGTTAGCCGCTTCGAAACGGCAGACTTCGCTCCCGTCCGGCCGGCGAAAGAGATGCATATTTCTCAGGGAGAATATCACCAGCACACCGATCACCGGGACGGTCCACAGGATCAGGTCGACAGCGAGATCCGACATGCCGGTCAGCGCCAGCGCCACACCGCACGCGGCAAGCAATACGGCGATAACCGTGAGGAAACCGAGAATCGATCTCTTCAGGCTTCTTCCGCAGTCAGGGGTCCCCTTTTCCCTGTCACCGCTTCCGATAGGTCAGCTCCCTTCCCCGGCTCCCTTCAGGGCCGCCTGCGCGGCGGCGAGGATCGCTACCGGGATCCTGTATGGTGAGCAGCTCACATAATCGAACCCTGTTTTCTGAAAAAACTCTATCGATGACGGTTCGCCGCCGTGCTCACCGCAGATTCCTATCTTGAGGCCTTCCCGCTCTCCCCGTCCCAGTTCCACGCCGATCTTCACAAGGGTTCCAACGCCCTCCTGATCGAGCTTCTGGAACGGATCGGCAGGCCATACGCCCTTTTCGATATAGTTGCCGATAAACTTTCCTGCGTCGTCCCTGCTGATGCCAAGAGTCATCTGAGTCAGGTCGTTCGTTCCGAACGAGAAGAACTCTGCCTTCACGGCAATAGCGTCGGCTGTCAGTGCCGCTCTCGGGATCTCGATCATCGTACCGACGAGGTAATCGATCTCGACACCACGTGCCTCCATGACATCTGATGCTACGCGCCTGACGACCTCCTCCTGCAGCTCGAATTCCTTCGCGCTGCCAACGAGGGGTATCATTATCTCCGGCGACACTTTCTTTCCTTCAGAGGCGAGATCGCAGACCGCCTCGAATATCGCCTTCACCTGCATCTCCGTTATCTCAGGATAGACTATCCCGAGCCTGCATCCCCTGTGGCCTAGCATAGGATTGGCCTCCTTGAGGGATGTGACCTTGTCGGCGAGCACGCCCGCGTCGATCCCCATCTTTCCTGCCAGCTCGGCGATATCCTCCTCCTCGTGGGGGAGGAACTCGTGCAGCGGCGGATCGAGCGTACGTACGGTGACGGGCCTCTCTCCCATGGCCGCAAATATTCCGTGGAAATCCTCCCGCTGCATCGGAAGCAGCTTCGCGAGGGCCTCTTTCCTGCCCTGCTCGTCCGAGGCGAGGATCATGCGTCTAACCCAGTCGATCCTCTCGCCCTCGAAGAACATATGCTCCGTCCTGCAGAGACCTATCCCCTCACCGCCGAAAGCGACGGCAGCGGCGGCCTGGTCGGGCCGGTCGGCGTTAGCCCTGACGCGCATCGTTCTCAGGCCATTGGCCCAGCCGATAAGCTCCTCGTAATCCCGATAGACGACCGAATCCTTCCCCTCGAGAGTTTTCTCTATGAGGACCTGTATCACCTCGGACGGCTTGGTCTTTATCATCCCCGCCAACACTTCGCCGGTAGAGCCGTCGATCGAGATGAAATCCCCCTCGGAAAGTATCGTTCCTCCTGATTCGAGCTTCCTCCGTTTATAATCTATGGTTATCTCCCTGGCGCCTACGACGCAGACCTTGCCCATCTGCCTCGCGACAAGCGCCGCGTGAGAGGTCGATCCGCCAGCGGAGGTCAGGATACCTAATGCCGCATTCATGCCGCGTATGTCCTCAGGGCTCGTCTCTATCCTTACGAGGATGACCTCTTCCCCGTCCGCGGCCCACTGTTCGGCGTCCTCGGCATTGAATACGATCTTGCCGGTGGCAGCCCCCGGGCCGGCATTGATGCCCTTCGCCATGAGTCTGCCCTCTTCTGTCGCCTTTCTCTTCTGCCCGGGATCAAATACGGGTCTGAGGAACTGGTTGAGCTGCTCGGGATCGATCCGCAGTATCGCTTCTTCCTTCGTGATGAGTTTCTCGCGGACCATATCGATTGCGATCTTGATCGCCGCGAAGCCGGTCCTCTTGCCGGCTCTCGTCTGGAGAAGCCAGAGCCTTCCGTTCTGTATCGTGAACTCGAGGTCCTGCATGTCCCGGTAATGATCCTCGAGTTTCAGTCGTATCGCCTCGAGCTCGGCGTAGATCCCGGGCATCTCTTCCTCGAGAGATTCGACCTCGTCCTCACCCTTCTGTGTGACATTTATCGGGTGCGGCGTCCTGATGCCGGCGACCACGTCCTCTCCCTGGGCCTTCATCAGATATTCGCCGTAGAAGATGTTCTCGCCAGTGGCGGGGTTCCTCGTGAATGCCACTCCGGTCCCCGAATCATCTCCGAGGTTTCCGTATACCATCGACTGGACGTTCACGGCTGTTCCCCAGTTATCGGGGATGCCGTTTATCCGCCTGTATGTGTTCGCCCTGTCATTGTTCCAGGAATTGAAGACCGCTCCGATCGCGTTCCACAGCTGCTCGCGCGGGTCCTCGGGGAACTCCACACCGGCCTGCTCGACTATCATCGCCTTGTACCTGACGACTAGATCCTTCAGGTCGTCCACGCTGAGATCCATGTCCATTCCGGCACCGACCTCCACCTTCTTCGCGTGGAGGATCTCCTCGAACGGGTCCCTCGCGTCCTTCCCGCTCGGCTTCATCTCGAGAACGACATCTCCGTACATCTGCACGAAGCGCCTGAAGCAGTCCCAGGCAAATCGCTCATCGCCACTCTTTCTGGCCAGCCCCTCGACCGTCTCGAGATTGAGCCCGAGGTTCAGGACTGTATCCATCATACCGGGCATGCTCACCCTGGCGCCCGAACGTACAGAGAGGAGGAGAGGATCGGCCGGATCGCCGAATTTAGCGTCCATCGTCTTCTCGACCCTCTCGATCGCCGATGCTACGGCAGCCTCGAGTCCATCAGGATACTTCCCGCCGTTCTCATAGAACGAGGTGCATACCTCGGTAGATATCGTAAACCCGGCAGGCACTGGAATACCTGTACTGGCCATCTCAGCGAGGTTTGCCCCCTTGCCTCCGAGAAGGTCGCGCATTCCCGCGTTGCCCTCGGCTTCCTCGCCGCCAAAGTAATATACATGCTTGTCAGCCACGAGGGACCTCCAGTCACTCATCCCGTATAGTATTCATATCTATAACGTTTTCAACGCATTACGATTTAACAATCATTACACGCCGCTCTTTCGGAATCTATCCGAAAGATGGCGGTTTTTCAAGATTAAAAGGAGAGCGATCTACCTGATCCTGACGATCTTCAGGACAGATCTCGACTGCGGGGATACGAACTCGGCGAAGTAGACTCCGCTGGCCGACTGTCTTCCGGCGTCGTTTGTTCCGTCCCAGACTACAGTTGACCTGAAAAGCAGAGGTTCCGTTTCGAGAAGCGTTCTGACGAGTCGTCCCGCAGGGTCGTAGATCCGTGCCGATACGAAGGTCCACCTGCCCGAATAGAGGTCGAATGATATATGGTCCCCGAAGGGATTCGGATATCCGTTGGAAAATGTCACACCCGCAACACCGCCGGGGGAGATGCCGGCCGTCGCAAGACCCGCCGCGATACCCCAGCCCATGCTGTTGTCAGGCGAATCACTGTTGGAGGCGTGGACACGAAGAGAATCTCTCATCTGTATCGGGGTCCATTCCGGGTGTATCTCGAGGAGTTGGGCACACAACCCCGCGACAAGAGGGGTCGCGAATGAGGTTCCGTTGTACCTGCCGTACCCGTAATCCAGGGGCCAGGCGACGGTCTGCACAGCTACCCCCTGGGCCATCACATCGGGCTTGATCCTGCCGTCCGCAGTCGGGCCCATCGAGCTCGATCCCCAGAGGCTCCCGTCAGCGTAAACGCCACCGACTGCGATAACGCTGTCAGCGTCGGAGGGAGCTATCAGCGAGACCGGCCCCTTCCAGCCGTAATTACCGATAGCGTTGCAGACTATGATACCTCTGGAGGCGGCCCTGCTGGCCGCCTTCGTACAGAGAGCCGTCTCTCCGTCGAGTGAATCCGGCTCGTACCAGTCCACGTATCCGAGAGAACTCGTCACGATGTCCGCACCGATGCTGTCGCACCACTCCAGGCCGGCGACCCAGTTGTCCTCCTCTATCTCTATCTCCTCGCCAATGATCTCGGTCTTCGCGAGAAGATAGACCGCACCCCAGGCCGGCCCGATCAGATCGCCCTCCCCGTATCCGGCGATCGTCCCGAGCACGAGGGTGCCGTGCCTGTCCTGATTCGGGTGGTCCCCCGGCTCATTCTCCGTCACTGGATCGTCGTTCACGAAATCCCACTGGGCATGGACCTCCAGCCGGTCAAAGGCGTAGTGGCCGAGGAGGAATCCGCTGTCGAGGATTCCAACCATGATCTGCCCCGCAGAGCCCGAATCCCCTGAACCGTTGTAACCCATCTCGAGAAGATCGACCGCTTCGATCATGTAGAGCTGGTTGAAGCTTTCCCCGTATATTCCGATCTGAGGGAATGCGGGAGCCCGGGGCAAAGCAGGGGCCGGGCCGGAAGATACCGGATCCCTGTCGCGCCTGTAGGTCCTTACGATATCGACCCTGGTGACTCCATCCGCCGCGAGAAGCCGTGGTATCATCTCTGCCCTGACATCAGCGCTGACAGCGTTGAAATATGACGACCTGCGCCTGATGCGCTCGACAAACTGCCTGATCCCTTCGATCGAATCACGCCCGGGCGGGCGCAGCGGGACATGGTCCGTTCCCGACGCCCCGCGTCTCGTCACTCTGTCTGATGCCCGGCGTGAAAACGCCGCGGCATCATCCGGCGTCGCGGCGAAGAATATCCATACGGGAACGATTTCATCCTTATCGATACACTGGAGGACCCGTTCGAGAGCCATGCCGCATTCAGCGCGTCCGGCGGCGAATCCGGGATCCCTGTCCAGAACCGGTATCGTCACTGCAGAGGCAAAGATGATCGATCCCGCGATGAGCCTGTTGTAACTGTGCATCGCTCCCCTGTCAGATGTCGGGGAATTCCTTCCTGCTCTTGAACGATTCGAACATTATGAAGTCGGCGTGATGAATCACGATCGCCTCAGGGCTCCGGTACGACCTCTCGCCCTCACGCGAATGTACGGCGATCGTATGGCTGACCTTCTCGGGCAGGTTCCATTTCACCGCCAATCCCATTCCAGAGAGCGGATGGCGCAGCAGCCTGCCGCTCCTCGCCACAACGATCTCTCCATCCTTCTTGCAGTACTCCAGGAGTTTGCCCACATCGTGCAGAAGCGCGCCCGCGATGAGATAGTCGTCATTGATGTCAAGGCCCTGCATCTCCTTCAGTGGTCCGGCTATCTGCCTGCACAGGTGGGTCACTATCCTCGTATGGTCGAAAAGGTTGATGTCCGTGTCCTGGACGAGAAGAGTGAACGGGATCGAGTCGAGATCTTCCTCATCCCACCCTCCCAGCTGAAAAGCATCCTCCCATACCTTCTCGACGAGATCCTTCAGATCCCTGTCGGCGATCCAATCCAGTTCCGGCAGTCTCTTTCTCCACTGGGGCATCGTCCGGCACCTCCTGTTTTAGTGTTTTTTCCCGCTGTGCGGGCGTCGATTCTTCCTCTTCCGGCCCACTCCCAGGTATACCGAGAGATTCACGCCCTGATCTATCCTGGGCACTATGAGCTTTTTCACGGTGGTCATCAGAACGGTCACTCCGGGACCGTGCCCGCTCGTAATGCACGCTCCATGAACGATTACACCTATGCTCATCGCACCGGACCTGATCGATCTGCCGTACCTGCAGTCGGCGTCGTTTATAGCTATCACGTCGCCTATCCTCAGGTTCTGAAGTCCTGATCTCCTTATTGATTCCTTCTCTACGAGCTGGATATCGTAGTCCCCGCTGTAGCTGTGCCTCGACCCGATTCCCGATCCCATGATCGAAGCGGGGATGATATGCGTGACAGGAACGATCATCCGCTTCTTTTCTACGGTGATGCCGAGTTTCCCGAGAAGACCCGGATCGATGTTCATCACGTGCACATCGGGGTAATCGATCAGTTCAAGCCCCTGACCGAAGGCCCTGATCTGGATCGTATCTCCTATCGCGAGCTTGTCGAGAGCCGCCTTCGGGAAATCTATTATCACGTGTTCCACGCCGCCGTGCTTTCCGGTCACCACTCCCCTGGCGCCGAGAGCCTGGCCCGACATGACTTTCGCCTCGTTTCCGACACATGTAAGTATGCTGAGTCCGCCCAGAACACTCCTCTCCGCCTCGGAGCCCTTCAGGGTGACGCTTACGCCCGGTTCTATATGATCCCCGATAAAATCGAGTGCCGAATCGCCTACCGACACATTGTATGTGATCCCGCCCGTACCAGGCATAACATGCGGCTCACCGCCTGAATCGATCAGCCACGGATTCTTCAGAGGGATCCGGGGGCTGGACACCTTCCCGGAAACGGCCTTCTCAACGAGATACTGTCTGTTCGTCCTGACCATGTTCACCACCTGGTCGATCCAGCGATCACATACAATCATTCAGGAACGGATTCTGAACGAAAGAAAACTACCTGTCAAGCCCCTCGCTACATCAGTCTTTCGCGGCCCGGTGCCGAAAAAAATGACCGCTCCGGGAACGGAGCGGTCATTGAATATCGTGTACAAGCCTCGGTCAACGGATTACAACGATCCTGCCGTATACATCCTCACCGTTCTTTGATTCCACCCTGAACACGTAGACGCCGGATCCTACATCCAGTCCGTTCCTGTTCTTGACGTTCCAGCTCATACTGCCGTCGTCACCTTCGGCGTCGTAGTGCGACCCCTCCCACACAAGATCCCCCGAGACGGTGTATATCTTGACCTGCGCCTCACGCGGCATGTTGAAGAACTTGATCGTCATGTCTGCATAGTTGTGATAGTAAGGCGTCGTCTCCGCGGAAGTCCCCGTCCGATACGGATTAGGAACAACATATACTCTGTTTAATTCCGTTCCTGCGTCGACCGTCATCTCGAATGAAATGACCATGCTGTCGCACTGGACATAATCCCCTCCCGACGGCTCGTTGAGGGAGCTGTATTCGTCGCAGACGAAGTTGTCCATCTTGTTGAAAATATTGAATCCCTTGAAGTATCCCCTGTCGAACGTCGTCACATTGTAATGGTAGATTTCTCCGAGGTAGGCATTTTTGTCGACCCACTCGTAATACCAGCGGCCCTGGTCGTCCTGCCGTGGCCAGGCAGGCTCGATGTTGTCGTTGAAGTACTCCCAGAGCCACTTCCATTTCACGGGGACATCCTCAATAGCGTCATTGTTCGAGACCTTGAAGTAATCCTCTTTAGAGATCTCGACGATCACCTGCTGGTTGCTCGGATACTTCGAGGTATCAACGACCTTACTCCATACGTTGCAATCGGTCTTGTTGTTTGTTGTGTCTACGTAGCAGATCTCACGCCGGTCCTCTCCCGACCCCCGCCACACATGAAACCCCTCGAAATCCTGCACGTCTAAGAGGAAGGTAGCGGGTCCGCATTCGCCATACTGGCTTGTATCGATCAGCCCCGTGCTGAAATGAATATTGAAACCAAGTTCGAGCACACCGGGCTCCTGGCCGGGAGGAAGACCTATCTGGACGAGATCCAGCGGGATGGGATCCCCCGGAGTGTAATTGTCTGTCCCGACGTTGATGACCAACTCGTAAGTCCTGTCGAACATATCGACCGAAGATACCCTCAGTGCAATGCTCGGTGAAACACCGATTTCATATGTATCCCGGTCGAATTTCTCAATGAGTACCTGCCTGTCTACCCAGCCGCCACTATAGGAACCTGTGAAGGAGATAGCGACTCCGTCACCCGAAGTATGGTCGCCGTACCAGTTCGTATAGTCCCTCGAGCCAATCATCTTTCCTGTGCTGTCGGGCGGAGGATACCAGCCTATGACCATATCCGACCCCCTTCTCTCCACATAAAACGAGTCGGGCGCCTGGGGCACGAGTACCATCGTATCTATCTCGCTCTGCGCTCTTGCCGAACCGGAAAAACCGGCAGCCAGGACAGCAAATAACAAGAGAATTCTGACCCAACGAATGGAAATCACTGCTCCTCCTTATCATCCCCGGGGAAGGGCGATCGGTATTCTGTTCTAAGCTATTCTTCCAGAATCTGCCACTCGGCAAATATCTCGTCCATTATCTGATTGACCTTGTCGTGATCGAAGAACCACAGCGGGAACCCCAGATGGAAGCTGTCCGCCGGAATGATTGTAACCGGCTTGCCGTTTGCGATATCCTCCTCGAAGCTCTTCCTGTACTTGGTGATGATCACACCGACGGCCTGCCCGTCAAGCGGTGAATTCGAATTGCGTGCCAGCATCCTGTACATCGGGTGATAACAGTTCAGTGATGAGGGAATGAGCCTGAAATCCATCCAGTACTGTGGATCGTACACCTCTACATAGGAAAATCCTCTATCCAGCGGATTGAAGAAGCAGGTCGAGCAGGTGACCAGGTCGCTCAACACGAGCGAATCGGGGAATCCGGGATAATTCACGATTCCGTCTTCGCCGATATCTTCGCTTTCCTTGATCATCAGTCTCATGGCGTCTCTTTTAAGGATCCTGCTCACGTTCGGCGCCATATCTTCGCCGCTGTGAAACACTCCCGATACCTTATCGACGACACTGATACAGTAGTCCTTGTAAGGCATCGAGTTGACGCCGCTCGTATCCTCGGATGTCAACCCCGCCATGTCATACTTGAAGGAGGCGGGAAGAAGGGGCGGTGCAGGGAACGCATCGACTACGCCACCGCCAGACCTGTCGGCCCTGCCCGAAGTGAGCAGGTGCCCTCCCTTCGCCAGGAAGAGCGAGAGGTAGTTTACAGTAATCTGTGTTCCCGTACCGATCATCGTTTCCGGAACGAAGGGGATGATCTGTTTCCACGCCGTTGTGATCGATGAACTGTATGTCCAGATGATGTTGGCGTACTGCCCGATCATCCTCATCTCGGGTGGCAATGAGTTCATGGACGCCGCATCGTAAACATCCCTGTCAGGCCTGAAATCTGATGTTCTCTGACAGATATTGACCCAGAACGTATCGTGTACAGCTTCTGAAGGATCGAACATCGCAGGGATATATCCACCGAGTGGATAATCATCTACCCAGAGGAGGTTTCTCTCCATGGAGAAGGGAATGATCGTGACCTCGATCTTTCCATAAGTGATCTTCTGCCCGTTGTCAACGACCTCCACGAGGAATCTGTGGACTCCCGAGAAGTAAGTCTTCGACTCTGCCGTTTTTATGAACGGACTCGCAATGACGGCCCACTGGGCAGGATCGTCAAGCTGCTGGATATCCCAGCCGTACCTGAAGCTCTGGATCTCGCCGCCGTAGTCCTCAGCCGTAGCTTCCCACCTGAAGTTCAACGGCACACCGGGAGGCAGGTCAATCTGAACGTAGTTCATATCCGGTCCAAGGAACCTGTAACTGCCAAGATACACTTCTGAGATTTTAAGAAGAGGTCCGGCTTTTTGTGATACAAGGAACTGTCTGACATTTCTGTCTTTCGTGAACACCGCCGTCACCGCTCCCGCATCGTCCTTGGCCATCAAAGCAAATATATGGCTCTTGCTGATCTCCAGTATCTCATCGTCGCCGAGCATTGTCTCCCTGCCGGAATCTCCCTCGGCACGGTACCATATCCAGGGGCTCCAGAGGTGCTCGTAATCCTCTGGGTTCAGATTCAGATCGTTGATGATATTGAAGGTAGGATCGTATAGGCCCTCTTTGTTTATGATCTGAGACCACAGATAACGGACTGAATCTGGATCCTGACTGTTCTGCGGACTGTCGATCGGGTCATTACCAGTCCACCCGAATGTGATGACAGTACTGTATGTACGTGTAGTTCCGATAGGTCTCTCGATCTGTATGGTCGGAGCGAGGGTCCAGGCGGTGAACGACCTATGCGCCGACTTCGACCTCTTGCCTTCCATGTCGACAGCTCTTATGAAGAAGGTGTGAGTCTTGTCATACTTCGTATAGAGCGGATTTTCCGGCCAGGGCCTGGGATTGCCATCGGCGGGAACACGGAAGACGCTGTCATGGACCGAGGTAGTGGTCCATTTGTCCACTCCTGCCGTATCAGCCGGATTGAAGCCTATAGGGTCTCCCTCCGACACCACAAACTCGAAATACTCTATCTCTCCGTCGGGATCCCAGCCACTCCAGTAAAAATGTACCTGATAACCGGTCGTATCACCCTCGACAGGACCACTGGAAAGCCATATCTCCGGCGGTTCGTTCTTGTCCGGCAGACCGGTGTAGACACCGTTGCTGCAACCGGCCAGCATCACGACCGAAGTCAGGAATGAGATAATCATCGCATGTAGCAGTGTTTTTCGCATTTGAACTTCAACCTCCTGAGACCAGGGATCATACCCCCCGATCCGGTCGTCACGTATTATCCCTAGTACACCAGCTTGATGTAGAACCAGCCGTTGTACGTATCCGTCGTCCTGGCATAGTTGGCGATGCCCCGGTTCTGGCCGATCCATCTGCCTGGAGAGGTGAGCTCATTGCAGGGATCGTTATCGACATAGTTCGGGCTGATGCCCCTGATAGCCTCGTTAAAGAGTTCCGCTGCGTGAAGATCCGATCCCACGACAGTCAGATCCTGATCGCCCATCCAGAGGGGCTGCTCGTTGATGAATAAGGAGTCGGGGCGAGGATAAGCGTGGAAATCCGGGTCCTGCGGAACTACGAGTCTAAACGTGATTATCTGGAGCAAAGTGTCCGGATCGAAATCGTACAGCCACTCTCCCTCGCTGCGGTAGTAATAGTCCTCTTCCGCCGTGATCGAGAACCACCATCCCATGACTCCCGACCCCGGAGGATCCCTGTGGTCATCATGACCGCTGCCGTTGATGTAGAACTTGAAGAACTCGTTGAACACCAGATTCACCGGGTCATATTCGACCATATAGGCTGAGACATAGTCAGTTTCCGGCCTGATGGCCAGCGGCTGTCCGATCGCGATAAAAACAGTGTCTCCCTTTATATCCACCAGATCGAGATCAGGAGTAAAGGGGATCGTATCGTAAGCCATCGACACCTTGTCTATCTGCGGCGGGAAATTACCCACGAATGCTACTGTATCGGGAGTATGGTCGTACCGATACTGTTCATCGAACGTTTTGGCAAGGAAGAGATAATTATAAGATCCGACTAGCATCGTCGTGGAATCTTCGCTGGAGTTGCAGTTTGTATCCTCCGCTCTAAGTTCCGGCATCCATGCCGGCTTGTGACTTGAAATACCGCCGCTCAGGCCGTATCCCCAGCGTTCGAACTTGAACTGGAACCTCATCGGAATGGGCGGGTCTGTATATTCGAGGCTGTCTTTCGGATCGTCCCAGCCAAGATAATGCATCCTCAATCTCGAGTTATAAGGCATCGTATCCGGATCAGCGTCGTCGAAGTCGACAAGCACCTCACGCGGCGTCCCCGCCTGGTCGACAAAGAAACTCTCACCGAAAAGGATCCTCGTGTCCGGATCGTGGTTGACGACGACCTGGAAAACACCCTCTCCCGTGACAATATCCGCCTTTGACCTGGCTCCAGCCTCGTCTCTCGCTGTCACCCTGAAGTAGAAATCGCCCTCCGATACCCTCGCGACACCCTGGTTCGCGATGCATACTTGCACGGTTTCAGGCGGATCGTAGGAGGGGATGTACCAGTCGGGCACCCCGTCGCCGTTGAAATCGGGGTAGACTGTGCCGCCGTATATCCACTGGTATCCGCTTATAAGGTTGTTACAGGTGGAGCCGATAAACTCAATACAGAAGGGTTCGAACATACTGATCGTATCATAATCTCCGGGGATATACTGCTTTCTGCCGGCTGTCTCGCTCTCGAACCAGAATTTGACCTCGGGGATGCAGTTCACCTTGGCAAAGAACTGGATCCTCGCCGGCGTCTTGTCCATACTGCCCCCGTCATCCACCGCCACGATGTGGAACGCCTGCCTGTTGAGCATTGCGCCCGTTGTAACGTCGAAGCCGGTAAATACGATGATCGTGTCGGTCGCGGATGTGAACGTTCCTGACTCGTAATCATCCTTCCTCGCCTCGGGATTCCAGTCGAGCAGATCCAGTTCCGGTTCAAGATCCGGTCTGAGGGTCTTCAGGGTATCCGAACGGTACCACATGTAACTAGTCACGATCCCGTCCCTGTCCTCACCGTACCAGTAGAGATGGACCCTGTATTCCGCGTTTGTCATCTCTGGAGGAGCGACTGTCAGGATCGTCTCCGGCGCTCTGTTCCTGTCAAGAGGGTCCTGCTCTTTCCTGCATGCGGGCACCAGGACGAGAAGGGCCATGACCGAAAGCATGAGTAATCCTATTATATTCCTGGAGTTGAAACGTCTCATTTTTACCCTTCTTTGGGACTATTTCATAAGGATATATATCTCTCCAAACCTACATGTAATATATGTATCTGGAATTCCGCATGTCAATATATTTCGGGAGGTTCAGGGCATCTGAAGAATCATTTCCCGGGCCTGGCGGTCCCGTACAGCGGCCGGGCCTCCCCGCTCCACGAAAAACGGTCGGAAAAGGACCTGATCATATACAAAAAAGGAGGCCGGGGTGTTGACCCCGGCCTCCGAAGCGAATCCTCAAAGGATTCCCGGTCGCCCGGTACTACCTGAGAAGAACCATCTTCTTCATGTTCTCATAGTCGTCGCCGGCGTTGATCTTGTAGAAGTAAACACCGGAAGCAACGTTACTACCCAGGTTGTTCGATCCATCCCAGGTAAGCTCATGAGAACCAGCGTCCATGACGCCATCCTGCAGGGTCTTCACCAGCTGTCCAGCCACGTTGTAGATCTTCAGGCTTACGTGACCCTTGGTGGGCATCGCAAACTGGATCCGTGTCGACGGGTTGAACGGGTTGGGGAAGTTCTGCGCGAGGCCGTAAGCCTTCGGGAGCTCGGTGTCGGTGATGTCAAAGCTGACACCATTCTCGAAGTATATGTACGTCATATTGAGGAACTCGTTCCTCGCGAGCGTACCGTTTACGGCGTTGCGGATGAGCATGAAGCTGTGTCCGACCCAGACTGTCCTGAGCGGCTGACTAGCGTTGTTCAGCTGGTCCGTGAAGATACCAGCGTAGAACGACAGACTGTTATAGTCTGGATACTGCAGCGCGTACTGGCTAAAAGAGCCTGTTTTCTCAAGAACGTCGAAGTCGTTGATGATCGGGCAGCCGCCGAAGGCATAGTAGCTCAGGCCATCGTACGGACCACCGGATACACCGGTGATGAGCGGAGTTACCGTACCACCGGCCGTGCGGCCGCCGGTCATGTTGTAGTAACTTTTGTTTACGAGCGTAACACCGCAGATCGTGCTGACGAACTCGAGAGCGACGGCAGCACCGGAGCCGGAGAGGTCGAAGGCGACCTGGTCGCCCATGACAAGGAGTCCGACCTCGTGCTCGGAAACGTTCATCCAGTCCACGAGAAGCTGGGCATCGTTTGACTTGTCGGAGCTCGCGGTACCCTCGGTGATCGTCACCGAGTTGAGATCTCCGGAGTCGTGGATGACCTTCTCGTAGGCGGTGCTGAAGATCGACGAGGCGTCTGCCGCCGAAACGTAAGCACCTATGCCGTTGCTGACACCGGAGGACGGTCCGTTGGTGTCGTACCTGTCCGGCATGTCGTTAGCAATCGGAACGACCGCTTCGAATGCCGGCTCGAAGTACTGGTTTACCGTTCCGATGAATGTACCGCGGTTATGGAAATCATCGCAGTACAGGACGCCCGGAACGACCCTCAGGGTCGGCAGACATGTGAACTCATAACGGTTGCCGTCGGCTTCCTCGGCTGATCCCGGAAGAGTCGACGAGGCACCGAAGCGATCATATGCCTTGAAGTAATACTCGATCATATAACCGCGCGTAAACAGCGAGTCATTGAGATCGACGCAGTACTTGTCCGGTGCGACGTTGCCGGCCGAAGTCCTGGCAGGCTCGCAAAGAAGGACTGTCCAGGCACCGTCTTCACTGTCATACGTTCCATATGTCCCGGCAAGCTGCGAGCCCGAGAGGTCGGGCTTTCCGTCGATGCCGAGGAAGGTGACGTTGCAGTGGAAGTAGACCTTCGCTTCACCGGTTACCAGGGTATCCAGGCCGCCGGCGAGAGGAGCAGCGCAGGTCACGACAGCGGAGTCGCCCGGATCGATACGGGTGAACGCATCCCCGGGGGCGATGTCGTTCGCCATATCGGCGCGGCAGTACTCTTCCATCGGGTCGGCGCTGGCCTCGACTTCCTGGGGGAAGGTATCCTGGAAGAGATCCAGGCTACGTACGCTCCAGGACGGTCCGATCGTCTTGTAACGGTAGACGCGACAGTTGTCGAGCCACGGCGAAGGCGTATGGGCCGCGCAGTAGCCGTATACATCGTACCAGGCGTCGCACATGTCGGAGACACCGACGTTGATCTGCATCGGCAGAGGGCCGACGAGATCGGAGACGTCCTGACCCGCAAAGATGTAATCCTTGTCTCCACCATAGTAGACAAAGTTACGATCCATCCACTGACCCGGGCATCCCTCGACGATGTTACGGACTGACCAGGTGTAGAACACGAGGTTTGACAGCGGAATGTCACGGTATGTGGTGAATCTCAGGATGGCGCCGCCAAGCTGCGCGGCGTCGCCCGGAGGAATGGGCATATCCTGATTCTTATCACAATTCGTGGAGTAGGACATCATGTCAATAACGGGAGAAAGGACCATCTCGTTCTGACATGGAGCGGAGATACCACCGGGGCCTGTGCAGAAAGGAGTATCGAACAGGCCGGGGTAATCGGCGCTCGGGTAAGACGAACCGTTGAAGAAGATGATCTGCGTGCCGAAGTTGTCGGAGCAGGGATCTTTGTCAACAAGGTTGTTCGCCAGACCGGCGTAAGCGCCGAAAGCATCCTCGATCGTGCAGTGCCAGATACCGAGCGTGCCTTTGGCACCGACCGAATAGCTCTCGAAATCTTCGTAATCGATCTGGCCGCCGGCGTCGGTCACTTCGATCATATCGACGATGAAGGCACCGTCGGTATTAAGGAGACCGTCCTGGTCGGACCAGGCAGCGTCAGCGACAAAATGGTAACGAAGCTTGGTGGCAGCCTGGGAAAGGAGAAGCTGCTCGGCGACGACGAGCGTATCGATGCCGTCGTAGCGAGTGATCTCCACCCAGTTGTCGTCACCGGCGTCATACTCGAGGATCGTGAAGTCCCAGTCGGGCTCAGAATCGATGACGCACGTAAAGGACCAGGTCAGGATGCCCGTAAAGGTGATGGCATCCGTGTAACAGATCTGGTTCCAACTGTTACCATAACCAGGAGCGTTGTACCACGAGCACATATAGAAATCGAGACCCGGACGGGTCCCGCACCACAGTGACTTTGTTCCTTCGAGAGCGTGGAGGCGATCGAAGTCGCCGCCGCCGAGCCCGGAGAAATCGTCAACGTGGAAGAATGTGTCTACCTGAGCCGTGTTGTCAATGCTCGTCCAGCCCTGCCAGTCCATCTGCTCGAAATTGTACCAGATGATACAGTATGTGTCGGCAGCAGCTGCGGCCATGAGGGTCTGGAGACCTGAATCGATGAGAGCAGGATCTCCGTCGTTAGCGACGTCCTTCATGGCACGCTTGCCGCTTCTGTCGATATCACGCGCCGACACGGAACCGACGAACAGGGCAAGGAGGCAAACGCCCAGTAATACTACTAAGGCTTTCCTCATTATTTATTCCCCCCAGCGTTAAGAGAATAAACCTAGAACTATCATTATCTCAGTAGTGATACTGCAGGAACCGTCTGACTGGATCGTCTCCCGATCTCCTTTGCGTGATCCAGCTGGTCCGTGCAAGGTCTCTATCCCGTTGAGCTCCAAAATTATGTCGAGTAAGTCTGGCTCTCCAACGGCGGTCGGCGTTGTGGAAACCCTGCGCACCACGAAGGTTCGCCCTCAAGGGCACGACCAGCATCTACTCTGAGATCGTGACGATTCTATCACAGAAGATAGTGATCTGTCAATCGGTAAATACACCTAGAATAAGGCAATTATGCGGATTGTGGATACCAGCCGGGATGTTACCGTGCCAAAAAAGGACAGAATGTAAAAAAACCTTACTCCCCCTGATCGGGAACTATCTCAAGGAAATTACAGAAGCGGCCCGAAACCCTGCTGAGAGCCAGCAGGAAGGCTATCCTGTTTTTCCTGACCGACTCGTCCTCGCAATTCACCAGGACTTTGTCGAAATATGAGTTTACCGCCGGCACGAGGCCGTAGAGGATCTCTATGCTGTCGTCGAGCCTGGACGACTCGAGAGTAAGCATCCCGGCGGCGGCCTCCGAAGCCACTTCGAAGAGGTCTTTTTCAGATTTTTCAGCAAAGAGGCCCGGGTCGAATGTAATTTCCGCCCTCCCGCTGCCTGAGAACTCAAGGAGCGCTCCATCCCCCTCATCCATCGATACCGGTCTTCTGTACTCTTTCGGCAGGATGTTGATGATACGTTTCATCGCGAGGGTGAAATCCTGGAGAGTGCCGGCCTCCCTCATCTCCCGAACGCGTTTCACCATCCCTTCGACGGCCGAAGAAAACTGCCATGGGGCGCTCAGAACGGCCGCGACGATATCATAATCGTATCCATCCCCGCGGAGGATCGAGTTGAGCCTCTGCGAGAAGAGATCGATCATGCCGTCCATCAGCTCGCGTATGGTCCTGCCTGATGAGACGACCGCCTCATCCCCGTACTGTCCGAGACTGAAAGCGAGCGCTTCGGGGATCTCGAGAGGTATCCCCTTCTCCGTACATATGCGGAGTATGCCTACCGCCTGGCGCCGGAGGGCATATGGATCCTGCGATCCGGTAGGCTCAAACCCCTGGATGAAGCATCCCGCGATCGTATCGAGCCTGTCGGCAAGTGCCAGCACCGTCCCCGTATCGGACGATGGAAGCGAATCCCCTGAGAACTTCGGCAGGTAGTGCTCAAACACTGCATCTGCCACCTCGCCGTCCTCTCCCGCGGCCAGTGCGTATTCTCTCCCGATATATCCCTGGAGCTTTGTGAATTCCTTACCGTCCTTGACCATCTCGCTCGCGAGGTCTGCCTTCGCGAGACGGGCTGCGCGCTTCACCCTGCCCGTGAGTTCATCGTCGCCCGGTTTCCACGCATTGCATATCCATTGAGCGAGCGAGGCTGTCCGGCCTGCCTTGTCGGCGAGGGTCCCGAGCCCCTCGAGCCAGACAATACCATCGAGACGCTCCGACATCTTCTCGAGGGAAATCGACGTATCCTCTCTGTAGTAGAAACCCGCGTCCTCGAGCCTTGCCTGCAGCACCCTCTCGTAACCCTTCAGTATCTCTGCCTTGTTCTTCCTCGCTCCGTCTGCGAAGGCTATGAAATTCGCCCTCAGCTTTCCCGACTTCGTCTGGACAGAGAAGTACCTCTGATGGCTCTTCAGCGCCGTCACTATCACCTCGCGCGGAAGCTCGAGGTACTTCCTGTCGAATGAACCCGCCATCGCGACGGGGGTCTCGACAAGGTTCGCGACCATCGAGCAGAGCTCGGCGTCGTCGACCAGGGTCCCTCCTGTCTCCCGGGCCGCCCTGTTCGCCTCCTTGCGGACCTTCTCCTCTCTCTCCCCGCGGTCGAGGATTATCCGCGCCTTCTTCAAAATCTCGAAATAGTGCGCCTGCCCGTCGATCGCCACACTCTCCTCGAAATAAGGCGAGAGCCTCGTCGCGGGAGCAGACGTGAGTCCTCCCAGCGTGAACTTCAGGGACTTGTCGCCCAGCAGCGACATGACCCATCTCACCGGCCTTGCGAACCTCAGCTCGGTGTCGTCCCACTTCATCACCTTCGGGAATCTCAGAGACGATATCCAGACGGGTATCATCTCCTTCAGGACGCTCTCGACGGACCGGCCCTTCTCCGTGACCTCGATGGCGAGATACTCGCCCCTGTCTGTCTTCAGCCGGGCAAGCTTCTCGATCGCCACTCCCTGCTTTCTCGCAAATCCCTCTGCAGCCTTCGTCCAGCTCCCGTCTTCGGCCACGGCGGCTGATACTGGAGGTCCGGTAACGGTAGTGACCGACCCTTCCTGTTTCACGGGCAGACCCTTGAGATGAACGACAAGGCGGTTGGGCGTGCCGGTAACGTAGAGAGAATCGAATCCTATCCTCAGCGAGCGCAGCTCCTTCGAGAATATCTCCTCGAGCTGGCGCAGCGCTCCATCGATATATCCGCTGGGCAGGTTCTCGCATCCGATCTCAAGCAGGAAGTCGTTCTTCATCGCGAAACCTTTCCTTCAGTTTTTTTCTTTTCCCGAAGCATGGGGAACCCGAGCCTTTCTCTCTCCGCCACGTAGGCCTCGGCGGTTCCCCGGGCGAGGTCCCGTATCCTGCCGATGTAACTCGTCCTCTCGGAAACGCTTATCGCGCCCCTTGCGTCTAGGATATTGAATATGTGTGAACATTTCAGAACATAGTCGTAGGCGGGAAGGATCAGCCCGGCATCGAGCATCCTGCGCGCCTCACCCTGGAATTTCTCGAATATTCCAGAATACATCTCCGTATCGGCATGTTCGAAATGGAACGCGCTGAACTCACGCTCGGCCTGCATGTTCAGCTCCCCCCACTTCACGCCGGCGTGCCATTCTATATCCATGATGTTGTCGACCTTCTGGATATACATGGCGATTCTCTCGAGCCCATAGGTGATCTCCGCCGAGATCGGGTCGAGTTCCATCCCGCCGGCCTGCTGGAAGTAAGTGAACTGCGTGATCTCCATCCCGTCGAGCCATACCTCCCAGCCGAGACCCGAGGCGCCGAGCGTAGGCGATTCCCAGTCATCTTCGAGCAGACGGATGTCGTGCATCTCAGGATCGATGCCGATCGCCTTCATGCTCTCGATATAGAGAGGGAGCACGTTGTCAGGCGAAGGTTTGAGGATCACCTGGTACTGGTTGAACTGCTGGACCCTGTTGGGATTCTCGCCGAACCGGCCGTCATTCGGCCTCTTGCTCGGCTCGATGTACGCAGCCTTCCACGGCTCCGGCCCCAGGACTCTCAGAAAGGTGCCGGGGTTCATCGTTCCCGCTCCGACTTCGGAGTTGTAAGGCGTGATCACGAGGCAGCCGTTCTCAGACCAGAATTTGTTGAGGGCTGCCACAAGTTCCTGAAACGTCATCCTCCGCCTGCTCCTTTCAGCATCCCCAGTGAACCGGGAAGCCTGTATCCGTCCATGTGATGCGTCAACATACGATGAAGAAGTGTGCCTATTTCCCTGCGGGTCCGGGCGGTTACTTTCAATCCCCGCAATCCCGTGAATCCCGCCGACGTTATCCTCTCCAGGAGAGCGCACGACTCCGGTGAAAGAGTTCCCTCGCCGGAAGTGCATCCGCCGCACTCGACGGCGCCACTCACAGGATTTATAGAAAACCCGCATCCCGCAAGTTCTTTTTTACAACGGTCGCAGAGCTCGATCTCCGGCATCAGCCCCGAAGCGGTGAGCAGTGTCGTCTCGAGGACGAAGAAGGCCGCCCATGGGTCATCGCCCGCGATGAGCCCGGCGATGAACGCCTCGACGAGATCGAATACCGCCCCTTCCTGCTCGTCTCCCGCCGACGCCCTGCCGGCGAGTTCGAGACCAGCCTGGAATATACAGAGCCGTTCGAATCCGGCTTCCATCGAATCGAACAGGGGTCCGGCTGAGAATTCCTTGATGAGCTTCAGCGCCCTTCCCGGCTTGTCGTAGTAGACGATGTCCCCGACATTCCCTGTCCTGAATCTTCCGTACATCGGACTCTTTGCCCGCTTCGCCCCCTTGGCGAGGAAATTCGTCCGTCCTCCGGACCTCGTGAGCGCCGAGACGATAAGGCTTGTCTCGCCATACTCCCATGTCTTCAGAATGACAGCCCTGTCCTTGAGGATACCGCTCACCTCTCACCATCCCGTCCGTCAGCCCTTACCCAGCCATTCGAGGAAAATAGTGGCGACTCCGAGATAAATCGCTATGCCGAGAATGTCGTTGAATGTCGTGATAAAGGGTCCGGTCGCAAGCGCGGGGTCGATGTTGGCTTTCTTGAGCATCAACGGGATGAATGCGCCCATGACCGTTGCCCAGCAGATGATGATGAACATGCAGATGCCGAGCAGCACGCCGAGCCTGTAGTCATTCTGCCATATCGTTACCGTGATGAGCAGGACCGTGCCGATGACAGCACCGTTGATCAGGGAGACCTTCAACTCGCGGAGCAGCTTCCCGCCCGTCTGGGAGACGCTCAGCCCTCCAAGAGCGATTTCCCTGACGACGATGGCCGAGGACTGTATGCCGACATTCCCGCCCATCGCCATTATGACGGGGACAAAGAACGCGAGTGTCAGAATGGACTCGAACGATTCCTTGAAACTGTTCATGATCACGGCGGAAGCGATCCCGCCGAGAAGACCCGTCAGGAGCCAGGGCAGCCTCGCTCTCGAAAGCTTTACGGGCGACCTCTCGTAGAATTCCTCTTCTCCGGTACCGGCCATCATCGAGATGTCCTCGGTCGCCTCTTCTTCTATGACGTCGATGATGTCGTCGACGGTGATCCGGCCGGCGAGCCTCCCGCTCTCGTCGACCACCGGTATCGAGTAGAGATCGTACTTGGAGAACATCGTCGCGACCTCTTCCTGATCGGTATCGGCGGTCACCGTCAGGACGTCGCGCTCCATGACCTCTTCGACCTTCTTGCCAGGGTCGGTGACGAGCAGATCGATAACGGGGATCGTCCCGAGCAGAACCCCCTCGCTGTCGATGACATATATGTACTGGAGGTGCTCTATGCTGTCGAGCTCGCTGCGCAGTGTCGCGATGACGTCGGATATCGACTTGCCCGCCCGGACAGTGACGAGTTCCCTCGCCATCAGTCCGCCTGCCGACTCCTCGTCGAACTTGAGAAGCTCGGAGACGTCCTCGTAATCCTCGCGGCTTATCCTGCGAAGGACCGCGCCGGCGGTATCGGTGTCGAGCAGGTTGATGATGTCGGTGGCGTCATCGCTGGCCATCCGGTCGATCAGCGGTACGATCTCGTCGATGGTGAGCAGTTCGAGGATCTCGCGGGCGATCCCCTCGTCGACGAGGGTAAGTACCTCGCTGGCCATTTCCTGTTCCATCGACTTGAAGAGGGGGACATGGATCTCCCCGGGCAGCGCCGTCAGCACTTCCGCCGCATCGGGCGCGCGCATACCATCGAGAACTCCGGTGAACCGGGTCAGGTCCCCCGACTCGAAGATCCCCCTGATCGAATCGGCCTTGCGATCGAGATTCTCGTCCATATTCACCCTTACATTTGCCCGTGACCCCGCGTACCGGGCTCTGTCAGCAGGTGAACAGGATGAAGCGGGAATGGTCTACAGTCAAGGAATTATTCCAGTTCGGAGCCTTCCCGGGCAGCCTGGCTGCTTCTGTCGGCGGCTTCCCTCGCGGCGTCGATGGCGGGGATCGATGATATTATCGCGCCTCCCGATATCACCATCTTCAGCGCCTCTTCGACGGAGCAGTTCATCGGAGTGGAATCCTCCTCGGGTATCATCAGAAAGAGACCCGAGGTGGGGATGGGGGTCGTAGGCAGAAAGACGTTGATGAATACCCTTTCGTTCCCTCCTGAATCGCGGTAGCTCCAGGTCGAGGTGACGAAGCCCACGGAGAATACACCCCTTCGGGGATATTCGAGGATGATCGCCCTGCGGAAGGCGGTCCTCTTCTCCTGCAGGAATACCTCGCTCATCTGCTTGAAGGCGGTGTACAGCCTGCTCACCAGCGGGATCTTGCCGATCCCCTTCTCTGCCCAGTGGATTATCCGGCGTCCGATGAAGTTCCCCGCGATTATCCCGGTAAGCATAAGGATGATGACGACCGCAAAGACACCCAGTCCGGGGACGTCAAGGAAGGGATATCTCGCCACGATCGGCCTGAGGATGCTGTCGACCGACCTGAACAGCCGGTAAAGTATCCAGCCCGTCAGAACGGTGGGCAGCAGGATTACCAGGCCCGTAAGGAATTTTCTCCGAAACCAGATGAACATCCGTTTATTCCTTCCCGCCGCTCTCCGCTCCGGCAAGGGTAAGGACGACCTCCGCTATACGCTGGCCTTCGAGCCGTTCGATCCTGAAGGTCATTCCCTCGTAATCGAATTCCTCTCCCTCTTCCGGCACCCTGCCGAGCAGGTTGTAGAGGAATCCTCCAAGCGTGTCGACGTCCTCCGAGGCCAGCTCCATTCCCAGCATCTCCCCGAGATCGTCGAGAGAGGTCCTTCCCTCGATAACGTACCTTCCCTCACTGACCTTCCTGACGAGAGGGGCATCGTGATCGAACTCGTCCCTTATCTCGCCGACGATCTCCTCGAGTATGTCCTCGAGTGTGACTATACCGGAGGTCCCTCCATATTCGTCGACGACTATCGCCATATGTATCTTCTTGATCTGGAATTCCTTGAGAAGGTCATCGATCTTCTTGCCTTCCGGAACGAAATACGGCTCCCTCGTCAGCTGCTCGATACCCCTGCCCTCCTCACCGCTCGCCACGGGAACGAGGTCCTTCACATAGAGCATACCTGTTATCCGGTCGATATTACCCTCATAGACCGGTACGCGAGAGTGTCCCGCGCCGGCGAGCACTTCGCGCACTTCGGTCATCGTCATCCCGTTCTCGATGGCGAAGACATCGATGCGCGGCACCATCACCTCGCGCACCTTCTTCTCGCCGAACTCGACGATACTGTGTACGAGCCTGCTGCCGTTGTCCTCGATGAATCCCTCTCCCGGCTCGTCGGGATGATGGATCAGCATGAAAGGCGAGGCGAGTTCACCGGGAAGATCTGGAAAAACAAAAGATATCATCCTCAGCAGCAGGCCGGAGAATGGCCTGAGCAGGACGTATACCGGACAGAACGGGTACGACACGAGTCTCGCCATTCCCGCGGGATGTCTGATGGCGATACCGATCCCCGCCAGTGCCGCGATCAGCATGAGGATCACACCGGCGGCCTGTACAGCGGCAACGGCAATGTAGTGCCTTCCGGCCGACCATTCGAGTATCGTGTCCGCCGCCGCCGGCAGGATGCGAGCGGCGGCTATGATCAGAACGATCTGGACCACGACGAGTATCATCGCCGCATGGAGCCTGCCCCTGTGTATCATCCTCGGACAGTTGTTCGCGCCTGTCCCCCTGGGGAAGACCCTGTCCTCGCTCATGCGGGACACCTTCGTGAAGGCCGTCAACCCACCCGCCGTGAGAAACTGGGCCGCCGCCAGGAGCAGAAAACCGATCGTATTCAATATCAATGGCTGCATTATCTGTATGTCATCTTATCCGCCGAACATCCTCGCGAGATCCCTCCCGGAGACGATCCCGGCAAGGATCTCACGTTCACGCCTTTCCATCTTCTCCGCCTTCCCGTCATCACCGTGGGAGAACCCCTCGATGTGGGAGAGCCCGTGAGCTACGAGCCTGAGCAGGTACGCCTTCCTCGAAACGCCCAGTCTCGCGGACGCCGCGGCGAGCTTTTTCCAGCAGATCAGGATTTCTCCGGCAGCGCCCTCGCTGTCCGGAGATCGATCGTCATCATAAACGAAAGTGAGGATCTCCGCCGCGCCGCGTCGTCCCTTGTAATCCCGGTTGAGCATCGCCATCCGACGTCCGCCGATCAGGGTCACATCGACCTGCCTGGCGCCGGCGCCTCTCGACCCGAGGATCTCCATCAGTCCGGCCGCGCGGTCAAACTCTCTTTTTCCTCTCACCGATGGATTGCTGCTGCCTGCCGTTATCCTCAACGCCGCGCTCCCCTCCCCCGGCCGGATCGTCACGCGAGGGATACTGGACCCGCGGATGGAAGATGCCGGTGAGGAATTGAATGAACTTCTCTCTTATCACTGCGATGTCGTTGAGAGTCAATCCGCTGTTGTCCAGTTCCCCGTCGTTCATCCTCGTCGCGAATATCTTCGATACGAGCGCCCTGATCCTCGGCGCCGTAGGTTCCTTGAGCGACCTGACGGCAGCTTCGCACGAATCAGCAAGCATGATCAGGGCGGTCTCCTTCGACTGGGGCCTGGGACCCGGATATCTGAAATCATCGACATTCACGCTGTCGTGCGAGTCATATTCAAGTGCCTTGTTGTAGAAGAACGCCATGACCGTCGTTCCATGATGTTCACGGATGCCGTCCATCACTACCTTCGGCATCTTTTCTTTCCTGGCGAGGTCGACCCCCTCCTTGACATGCGATGCGAGGATCAGCGCCGACATCGTCGGAGCGAGCTTCTCGTGCTTGTTGAAGTTCTCTCCCTTGTTCTCGAAGAAGTACTCCGGTTTGGCGAGCTTTCCTATGTCGTGATAATATGCCGACACCCTGGAGAGCAGCCCGTTCGCGTTTACATCCTCGGCCACTGCTTCGACCATGTTGCCGACCATCAGTGAATGATGATATGTACCAGGCGCTTCTATGATCAGTCTCTTGAGCAGCGGTCTGTTCAGATCGCTCAGTTCCATGAGAGTGAAGTTTGTCGTCACGCTGAACAGCGATTCGAAGATCGGCATGAGGAACATCACGAGTATCGTGCAGGCGAAGGCATTCGCTATCCCCCAGAGGGAACCGAGAAGGAACTCACTGAGACCGAAAGCATTCGAGATCCCGAAGCTGGAGATCCCTGTGATGTACGCCAGGGAAACGTAGAGGAATATCGTGTAGAAATTTCTTCTTTCGCGCAGATGGGCGATGCTGTAGATTGCTGCCGAGCCTGCCAGTATCGAGATGAACGCGAAGCTTCCAGGCAGTTCCGCATGAGTGATCAGCAGCAATGAGGCGAACAGCGTAAATATCAGCGCGGTCAGGGAACCGAAGAACGCCGTCGCTATCAGCGCCACAAAGGCGACGGGTATAAGGTACTCGCTGAGGAAGGGCAGCCTGACCACCAGGGCGGTCATCAGCAGATAGAACAGGAGTATCATGAAAGTCAGCGTCAGCTTCTCCATCTCCCTGATAAGGGGCCGGTCGAAACGGTAGAGAGCGGCCGCGAACAACGTTATGAGAAGGAGAATCCGTACGATCTTGCCGATAATGAGCAATATCCTCTTGGCCGGGGATGTCTTGAGCTCCTCAATGGTGAGATATTCTTCGAGTGCCTCGAGTTCCATGACCTGTTTTTTTGTGACCTTGTCGTGCTTCGCGATGATCCTCTGGTTCTTCGACACCTCGTAAACGTCTTTTACTTCGTCCATTGCCGATTCCCGCCTCTGTCTCGTCTCATCGGCATCGTAGATCATGTTCGGAACGAGATGCGACCGGACGATCGCGTAGAACAACTGCTGCGCGTCGTCGCTCCCGGGGAAGACACGCTTCGCCCGCCCCAGGATGACGGCTTCGAGCTGTCCCTGCTCGAGCAGGCCGTTCGCCGGCTTCAGCGTCTCCGATTCGCCATCGATGAGCGAGATATGCGGATAGTCCCTCCGTCTCAACGGCGAAGAATCGTTTATGACCCCGCGCTCGAGGAGCTGTCTCTGTATGGCAAGTCCATCATCGAGGATCTTCCGCCGGGTATCTTTCAGGAGAAGCAGCTCGACCGGCTCTCTCGCCAATGCAGGAACCATCTCTTTCATCATCCGGACTCGATCCTCAGGAGGGATCGTATCGACCATGGCGATCTCTTTCACCCTCTCCATCAGAGCGGTCAGGTCCCCGGGCAGGAGCTCGAGAGCTTCGGACCTCATCCTGTATACAGGGGGAACACCTATTGCGGCCCTCGCCTTGTTGATCTCGACCTCCTGGCCGCTCAACGGCACAGTTATATCGAGCGGGGCGATCACATCGACGTCGGCGATCTCGCCTTCATTGAAGGCTACTTCTCTCGTCTTCTTCGTCGGCGGAAACAGGAGGACCGACAGGACAACGAAGACCACGATATAGATCGCAGGGAGCAGACGGCTGTCATCCTTCAATGCACCGGGGCGCAGGGCGGAGAGCCCCTTGCGCAGCCCATCGAGAGGATTCCCGTTTTCGCCGTTTGAAGGCTGATCATTCATCGGAAGTCTCCGGTTCGTTATTACCGCCGGCCGCACCGATCCGGCTGAAAGCTTTTATTATCTTCCTCACCAACCTGTGCCGCACCACATCTTCCTCTCCGAACCATACAAACTTTATGCCCTCCACGTCACCAAGGATATCGGAAACTGCCACGAGTCCCGACTTCGCGGGGTCGGTCAGGTCGATCTGCGTGACGTCACCCGTGACGATCGCCTTCGAGCCTACTCCCAGTCTCGTCAGGAACATCTTCATCTGATTGATCGTGCTGTTCTGTGCCTCGTCGAGAACGGCGAACGCGTTGTTCAGTGTCCTTCCCCGCATATATGCGAGGGGTGCGATCTCGAGGACGCCAGTGTCGATCATCCTCTGCGTCTTTTCCCTTCCGATCATATCATGCAGAGCATCGAATATCGGCCTGATATAGGGATCGATCTTCTCCTGAATATCTCCGGGAAGGAAGCCGAGGTTCTCGCCCGCTTCGACGACAGGTCTCGACAGGAAGATCCTCTCGATCTCCCCGCTCTTCAGCGCGGCAAGGGCCATCGCGACCGCGAGGTATGTCTTGCCCGTTCCGGCCGGCCCTATCGCAAAGACGATATCGTACCCCGCTACACTGGTGACGTATTCCTTCTGACGGACGCTCCTCGGAACGACGCTCTTTCTTCCGGCGGTGGAATAATAGACGACCGTCTCATCGAGCGAACCTATTCCCTTCGAACTGGACTCGCCGCCGCGCAGCACTGTCATCACATCACCCTCGGTCACGGCCCGGCCGCCCGCCGCGATGCTGATCAATGTCTGCAGGACAGATGTCAGTTCATCGAGGCGTCTGTTATCGCCGATGATGATGATATCGTCGCCGCGGACCACTATATTCTGCTCGAAGTGCTCCTCGACAAGTTCGAGGTTCCTGTCCCCGGCGCCGAGAAACTTCAGCGCATCGACGCCGGCCAGGGAGAGTACTCTTTTTCTCGATTTCTGTTTCAAGGACCGTTCCTCTTTAATACAAAACTCCTGGTCCGCACCCGCAGACCAAGAGTCATGTATGGTAAGTCTGTATGACCGCCTCGCTTAATCCGAAGCAGGAAATTCCCTGGGAACGATCAGTTCCTGCTCGGGGAAGATCAGGTCGGGATCGTCGATCCTGTCCTTGTTGGCCTCGAAAAGAACGGGCCACTGGCAGTAGTTGTCGTAAACTTCCCAGTAACCTGCGATCTTGGCAAGCCACTCATCCTGCATGACCTTGTGCTTGCGGGGCCAGGTCCTGGGAACCTGCAGCGTCCATCCGGCCAGGACCCAGTCAGGATCCTCGATCATATCTGTGTTCCCTCTCCAGAGTCTCGTCCACTTGAGGGGATCACCGTAGATCTGCTCGTACCCGGCAACTGTCCAGAGGCACTCGCCGTAGATGAGCTTGTAATCTTTTGGCAGCAAAGCGAGTTCCTGAAGCTGGAGCGTCAGTTCGTCGACCTGGTTGCGCAGTCTCGAGTATTCTCTTTCCGAGTCGCGCAGATCCCTGGTAAGGGTCTTGATGTCTTCCTTGTTCTGTTCGAGCTGCGTCTGGGCCGTCTCTGAGCGGGTCTCCAGCGTATCGAGCTCTGTAGCGAGTTCGATGCAGTACTGCTCCCTCTGCTTCTTCGAGAGCTTCTGGTATTCCTCATCCTCGTAGTACTCGCCCTGGCTGATGTCGATCCCCCTGGGCGTGTGCCTGCTGCAGCCCGCGGCCAGTACGATGATCAGAGGAATGAACACCAGCGCGATTAAAAATCTTCTGTTCATTATTCCTGTCTCCGTTCTGTCAGCCGCCTATTCCCTGCCGCTACCTTTTTTCAGTTCGTATACCTTTTTCTCGAGCTCTTCGGGCTTGCCCTTGAGCAAGTCGATCTGTCCGCGCTTGGCGGCGAGCCGCGTCTCCAGGTCATCGACCCTCTCGCCCGTCTCTGCCGCTTCCTGCTCGTAGCTTTCCGCGTCCAGACGGGTCTCGTCAAGGATCACGAGGCTCGTATCGCACGGAGGTGCGGGTCCGCAACCGGCAGAAATACCTGCAAACAGCCCAAATAACAGCGTCAGCATCACCCATCCGCGCGCTGATTTCATAACCTTTTTTCCTCCCTGTCGTTATGTACTATAACAACTTACAGGAACATTAATGCCGTACAGGCTGCATGTCAAGTAAAAAGCCTTTTACTGGAATATTGCAAGACCTGTGCCTGATAATGCCCTGTTATTTCCCTTCGTTTCTTCCCGTTACCTTTATATGCAGCTCCTCGAGGATAGCCTCCTCGACCTCCGAAGGCGCCCCTTCCATCAGTGAAGTCGCGCTCTGCGTCTTCGGAAACGCTATAAAATCCCTTATAGAGGTCTTTCCGGCCATAATCATCGCCAGCCTGTCGACACCGATGGCAATACCCCCGTGGGGCGGTGCGCCGTATTCGAAGGCTTCGAGGAGGAACCCGAACTTCCGCTCGGCCTCTTCCAGCCCGATACCGATCACGCCGAAGAGTTTCTCCTGCAGTTCCCTCCTGTGGATCCTGATAGACCCGGAGCCGAGTTCGGTGCCGTTGCAGACGAGATCGTATAGATGTCCGTGGACCGAGCCCGGGTTGGTATCGATTCCCGGGATGTCCGCCTCCAGCGGCATCGTGAAGATGTGATGCGCCGGCTCCCATCCGCCATCGCCCGAGGGCACGAACAGCGGAAAACGGTTGACCCAGAGGAACCGCATCCCGGAGTTCTCATCTACCAGCTCCGCACCGAGATGGGTCCTGAGTGTTCCAAGGGATCTCTCCACTACCGCGACCTCCCCGGCGATGAGCATGATCAGTGACGGGGACGAGGCGGACACGCCGAATCTTTCGAGGAGGGCGCTGATCTCACCTTCTCCGAGGAATTTCGCGATCGGGGAATCGACGCCCTTTTCATCGACGCTCAACGTAGCGAGCCCTCCCGCTCCTGCACCCCTGACGAGCTTCTCGAGCTTCTTTATCTGGCTCTTCGACTGCCCCGTTCCGCCGGGCCAGGAGATCCCCCTGACCGCACCACCCTTCTCTACGGCCGAGGCGAATGCGGAGAATCCGCTGCCGCGGAAGATATCGGAACATTCAAAGATCTCGAGACCGAATCGAAGGTCAGGCTTGTCGGTGCCGTATTTCAGCATCGCCTCGTCGTAGTCGATAATGGGAAAAGGCGTCTCCAGCTCTATGCCGGCGACCTCGCTGAATAGTTTCTTCATCAACCTCTCGGCGAGCGGGAAGATATCGCTCTCCGAGATAAAACTCATCTCGATATCTATCTGCGTGTGCTCGGGCTGCCGGTCGGCTCGCAGATCCTCGTCGCGAAGGCACCTGGCGAGCTGGAAATATTTGTCGACCCCCGAGACCATCAGTATCTGCTTGTAGAGCTGCGGGGACTGCGGCAGGGCGTAGAACCTTCCCGGCTGGAGCCTACTCGGAACGATATAGTCCCTCGCCCCCTCCGGAGTGCGGCGTACGAGCATCGGCGTCTCTACCTCGATGAAATCCTCTCCGGAAAGGAATTCTCTCGTCTTCAGCGCGATATCGTGGCGCATCCGCAGATTCGACTGCATCGAGTCGCGGCGCAGGTCGAGATACCTGTATCTGAGTCTCAGCTCGTCGCTGGCCCGGGACTTGTCGGTGACGTTGAAGGGAGGCACCTTGCTCCGGTTGAAGACCTCGGCCGCGGAGACCTCCACCTCCACCTCACCGGTGCCCATGCCGGAATTGACCATATCGGCCGGCCGCTTCCTTACCCTGCCCCTGACAGCCAGGACATCTTCATTGCGCAGCGACCTGAAAAGGGTGTGAAGCTCCTCGTCACCCGCTTCGACGACGAGCTGCACGAGTCCGCCGCGGTCCCACATATCGATAAAAGTAAGGTCGCCGAACTCACGGACCTTCCTGACCCAGCCGGCGAGGGTCACCTCTTTTCCCTCGTCGTCCGCCCTGAGTTTCCCGCACTGCGCGGTCCTCTTCCATTCCTCTCCGAAGTGATATGCCGGTGTATCAGTCAATTTCGTTCTTCCTCTCCTGGAATATCCTCGCTGCCAGTTCCGCGAAGGGAATACTCTCCTGGCCGCCGCTGGCAAGGACCTTGACCACCGCTTCCTCTTTTTCCATTTCCTCGGGGCCGATTATCACGGCAAGCGGCGAGCCTGATTCCGACGCCGCTTTCATCTGTTTTTTCATCGAACGGCCGGACAGGTCTACCGAGACTCTTAACGCCGCGGAGCGAAGCTCCCCGGCGATCTTCAGCACCTCCGCGGAGACCGACTCGTCGGGTAAAATAAAAAACGCGTCGACCGGGTCCAGCCCGATCTTCCCGGCGAACTCCTCAGGGAGGTTCTCCATCAGTCTTTCCATTCCTGCAGAAAAACCTACCGCGGGGATCTTCCCGCCGCCGCATTCCTCGGCGAGCCCGTCGTACCGTCCGCCTCCGCAGAGGGCGTTCTGCCCTCCGAGCCCCGGGTGAAGGACCTCGTAGGCGGTTTTCGTATAGTAATCGAGCCCCCTCACGAGAAGGGGATCGAGCATGAAATCGACATCCATGCCGCGGAGGATCGCCTGCAGTCCATCGAAATGGCCCGAGCATTCGGCGCAGAGGTGATCTGTGATCACCGGCAGCCTGTTTTTTATATCTCCGCATTCCTTGCAGTCGAATATCCGCATCGGGTTCAAGTCGGCCCTCTCAGCACAGTTACTGCACAACTCATCCCTGAGCGAACCGAGTGCTTCCCTCAGTATCTTCAGGAACCCGGGGCGGCAGACTGGACAGCCCACACTGTTCAGCCTCACTTCGAGTCCCGAAAATCCGAACATCCTGTATATGGCGAGACTGAGATCTATTATCTCGGCATCGACAGCCGGGCCTGGATGACCGATCGCCTCGGCGCCGAACTGGTGGAACTGGCGGTACCTCCCCGCCTGCGGCCTGTCGTACCTGAACATCGGTCCCTGGTACCAGAACTTCGTGATGCCTCCGGATCTATGGAGACCATTCTCCAGAAACGCCCGCATGACCGGTGCGGTGTTCTCCGGCCTCAGGGTCAGGCTGCGCCCCTTCTTGTCTTCAAAGACGTACATCTCCTTCGAGACGATGTCGGTCGCCTCGCCGACGGCACGCACGAACAGATCGGATACCTCGAATACCGGCGTGCGGATCTCGCTGTATCCATATCCTCCGGCGAGGGCGGCGAGCATCTCTTCGACCTTCGCCCACGACCGCATCCTGTCCCCGAAAAGATCCTGTGTTCCTCTCGGTCTCTTGAATCTCATTCCTGTACGGCCTTTCTCCCTGCGGTTTTTCTTATCTTTATGATATGTCTCAGCACCGCTGCGAGCGTTCCGGCAATGACCCCGGCTGAATCCATGACGAGATCGTAGATACTCGAATCACGGCGCGGTATATAACTCTGGTACATCTCGTCAAGAGCCGCGACGGCGATACCCGATATGATCACGATGATTACGATGCTCCATCTTATCCTCACCCCGCCGTAGCTGAGTCCGCGGTAATAAAGCATTGCGAATACCGCGTACTCGATGAAATGAACGATCTTGTCGAATCCTGCCGGAAGATTGACGTCGTCGGAGGAGAATCCTGGAATCGACGACAGCGCGAAGATCATAACGATCCATACTATCAGCGGGAGCCATCTTCTTACATTCCAGCTCAAACCTCAGGATCCTCCGAAGGAAATCAAAGTGAGTTCATCGTCCATCCCGGGGAATATAGCGGTTTCACCCGCTCCCGTTCAAGGGAAGTGATAGCCGGTCTTTTCCCAGACCTGTCCGGAGACGGCGCCGTGCAGCTCGAGTTCGCCTTCTTCAGGCTCCCTGAAAGCGGCCATCCCGAGACGGGCCATCTCTCTTTTCAGCGGATCCGGGAGCCTGTCGGCGATCCGGGGAAGCCTTCTCGCGAATCCTCTCGACTTCCATTCCTCGGTCGAGTTATCGGAGACAAGTATGATCTCCGGCAGTTCAGGCCCGGTAAAGAGGATCCGAAGCGCGCCAGGTTCGATCGATCCGGTCCCTTCGATCCTCCTCAGTTCTTCGAGGGGGATCCCGCCGGCGCCGTACTTTCCCATAAGTACGCCGTACGCGACGGCTTCCCCGCAGACGGGGCATCCGACGGATGGAGTCTCGTACGATACACCCGGCAGCTGCACGCCGCTCTCCGCGATCGCGGCAAGGGGCGAGATGAACCCGGTCGCCGAGAGCGGGGAGGTGAACGCCGTGCGTGACCAGTCGGGCTCAGTGCCTTCCCGGACGATCACCGCTCCCCTGGACATGGAACCGTCACTGCGGCTGGTCGAAAGCAGAAGACACTCGACAATGCTGTCCTCACTTAAGGAAAGCATCTGCAGCGATGTCATGATATAGAAGTCGCATCCCGCCGGATCGCCTGTCGGCCCGAGCCATACCCATGTGATATCCCCTCCTTCCTGCTCCCTTACGCGCGTGGCGAAGGAACGCAGTGCCGGAGCGGCTGTTACCGAGTCAAACGCGCAGATCCCGATGCGAAGCGGAACATGGGCCGGATAGTCCGGCTCGAGAAAGAGCGCGGCGGCAGCGAGAGTGACAAGGAGCAGAAGCATGAGAAGCGACATCCATCTTCCCAGGTAGGAAGAGAGCATGCTGATTCCGCCGGTCCTGGCGCTGTCAGCCATCATCGCCATCCCGTCGATCTTTTCCGCTGCCACTGCCGGCGGGCAGTATGGTTATCTCGAAATTGTCGGTGTCGAGGAAATATCTATCTATTCCTTTAGGGACGATCACCTCGGGTTCGATCAGATAAGTCCCGGGCTTCCTGCCGGTCAGATCGAGGATGACCGACACGTCTTCGGTCGTTATCTCCCGGATGATCTCTTCGGGCCCCTCTATCGTAAGAGAGACCACGCGCGGGGAGTATTCTATCGAAAGGTTCTCGTCGTCACCGAGCATCGTCGGGGGTATGTTGGCCAGCGTACGGATCGCTCTCTTGTGGATCGTCATCTCGATCAGCACCTTGTCCGGCACTATGCGTATATCCAGTCCGCGCAGCATGAGCTCTATCTCCTCCGAGTACTCTCCCCTGCGCCCCCTGATATCGATCTCGCGGGTGGAGAGAACCTCTATCCCGCCGACTACGCTCGAGGCGCCGGTGATCTTGACCCTTGCGGGGATTATTACCGGCGAGTCTTCGATTATCACATCATCCGGGATCTCGCCCCTGTAGGCGATCCTGACAGGTACGGATTTCGTGACGACTTCTTCGAAATTCAGGACGAGTGTCTTCGGATTGTCGACGGTCACCTCTCTCGGATCGATCTGCTCGGGCAGGTTTATCATCGCCGCGGAGAGCGAGACCGTATTGCGGCCCCTGACCGCCTTGGAGAGATCGACGGAAGCCTCGAGCCTGCCGAACAACCTGAGCTTCATCAGATTGCTTCTCGAGCCCCGGATCGTGACCTCGATGAACTCGGGCACGTCGTGGGTTATCGTGAGACTGTCCGCCACACCGGCCAGCGAGAGAGGCACCCTGAACGACTGGTTTTCTCCCTGCTGCGCGGTGACGTGCAGCCACAGAAAAAAAGCGAATACGAGCGAAACGATCTTCGCGCCCAGATTACGAGTCATGGCCTTTATGATCCGGTCGAAGCTCAAGGAGCCTCCATCCCTACTCCGCCTTCGCGTAGACGGTCAGTTTCTGCCCCGGTCTTATCAGCGACCTGCTGCCGATATTGTTCAGCGTCCTGATATCTTTTACCGAACAACGGTATCTCTGTGCAATGCCTGAGAGCGTCTCGCCCCTGGAGACAGTATGGACCGCCAGTCTCACCGGTCTCTTTTCCATGTTCTCCGGCGGATTCTCAAGCAGGTATGATACTACGCCGTTGGCCACTGCCTTTGCAACCTTCCGCTGCACCGATTTCTTTTTTATCTGGGTCACGTCGCTCTTGTTCGAGAGGTACGCCACCTCGACGAGGACCGACGGCATCTCGATTCCGCGAAGAACGAGGATGTTACCCTGCCTGATCCCCCTGAATGGTATCGAGCCGACGCGTTCGAGTTCCCTCGCCATGTTACTGGCAAGAACCGAACTCATATTATAGGCATTGTTCCGCAGCATGTTGTAGAGGATCTCCTCTACGTCACCATTGAGTTCCTTCCTGTCCACATCCTCGCCGAAATCCATGTTCTCTTTTTCGGCTACCGAAGCGGCATGTTTGTCGGACGTGGCCTCTCTCGTCAGGTAGTACACCTCCGAGCCCTTGAGTTTTCTTTTCCTGTTGCTGTTGAGATGGACACTTACGAAACAGTGCCCCCCGTGCTGCTTGGCGATCTCGATCCTTCTGTAGAGACCGACGTCATAGTCTCCCCTGCGCGTCAGCACCGCCTTGAATCCCCTGTGCTTCTCGATCTCCTCGGCGATCATCTTCGACAGCGGCAGCGTGTAATATTTCTCTGACGGACCGTACTTCGATGGCGCTCCGGGTGCACTCCCTCCATGACCGGGATCTATGATCACGACGTAGTCCCCGCTCTGAGCGACCTTTCTCGCCTTCTCGGTCTTCCTGCGTTTCTCGGTCACGGTGATCGTCCTGTTCACATCGATGACGATCCTGTGCCGCGGATGTACATTGTTCGGTTTGAGCGCGAAATGCCTGTAATTCGACTTCGCCGGCAGATCGATCACGATCTGCGCACCGGTTGAGAGCCTGTTGATCCTTACCCTGTCCACGACCCCGTCTCCGACATTCAGTTTGCGCAGTCCAGCCGCGAGTCTCCCCTTCGGGATGTCGACGACTATCCTGTGTGGACCGCCGCGCTCGGAGATCTGGTAGACACATTCGCTGCTCATGTCGAGGACGATCCTCGTGTGATCCGGTGCCGTCCAGTGACGCAGGCTCAGGACCTCTCTCCTCGGCGGAGATGGTTCGCCGACGGCCATGGATGCGGGAAGGATCGCTGAAACAGCGATTGTAATCATAATTATACGCAGAACATGTCTCATGTCGCCTCTCCTCCGCGTGTCACTTCATGACGCACCGCTTCACAGGCGGACCAACCGGTCTCCGGACACGAATAGTCCGGCCGCGTGGCGGAGTCACGGTAGATGTTGCCTGCAGGGGAGCGGGTCAGTCGAAGTAGACCCCTTCGGGGATGATATAGTTCAGGGGATCCCTGTGCTGCTTCCTGAAGATCACCTCGTAATGGAGATGAGGTCCTGTCGATCTTCCTGTATTGCCGACAGCTCCCAGGGTCTCCCCACGCTTGATCCTCTGGCCCCGTCTTACATACAGCTTGGACAGGTGAGCGTAGCGGGTCTTGAAGCCGTTGCCGTGGTTCACCTCTATGGTGAGTCCCATGCTGCCGTTCTTTTTCGCCATCGTTATGACTCCGTTCGCGGAGGACATGACAGGAGTTCCTGTCCTCGCGAAATAGTCGATACCCCTGTGGCGTGTGATCCTGCCTGTGAAGGGATCCATCCTCCGGCCGAACCTGCTCGAGAGGAATCCGCCCTTGAGCGGCCGGATCGAGGGGGTGCAGTCTCGCATCGACGCCTCTTCCTCGAGGATGCCGATGATCTCGTCGTAGCTCTGTTTCTGGAGCTCGGTCTGCCTGACAAGCATATCGAGGTCGTTCTCCAGCCCGGTAAACACGTGATCTGCCGCGCTGAGCTCGCGCTCGAGAAGCTTCGGTTCGGGACCACCAACTCCGACCTGCCATACATCCTCCGACAGCGGATCGAGGCTTGCCATCAGCCTCGCCCGGTTCTGGAGCTCGAAATTACTGTCCATCCTGCCCTTCAGGCCGTCGAGATCGACCTCGAAGGAGGAGAGCCGTACGCGCAGATGCTCATTCTCGCGTTCCAGACCGGCCATGCGGTCCGAATCGATCCTGATCCCGGCATAGCGTACGCCTGCGACGACGGTAGCCGCCAAGAGCACGATCAGGCAGAGGCCGGCCGCCAGAGCGGCGACCCTGCGTATACGGATCGTCCGCACGCCCGCATTGCCCCTGCGGACGTACATAAAGTTATAATATCTGTCCATTTTTCCGGTCGAAGCGTTAAATGATTCCCGTTGATACCAGAACCTACGTTCGAGCCTACTCCCTGTCAAGGAGTAATTACCGCCACTTTTTCTGCAAATCACGTACCATGAGGCACATAAAAAAGGAGGCGGGGAGGGGTCTCACGACTCCTCCCCGCCTCGGGTGCTTATCTATCTTGTTGATACGCCTAGCTTTCTACGTATCCCTGGAGATATTTACTTCTCGTGCTGTGCCTCAGCCTCAGGATCGCCTTTTCCTTGATCTGGCGGATCCTTTCCCTCGTCAGGCTCATTTTCTGCCCTATTTCCTCGAGTGTGAGAGGCTCTTCGCCCTCAAGCCCGAAATACAGGCCAAGAATGATCTGTTCCCTGTCGGTAAGGGTACTGAGCGCTTTCTGCATATCGTCGCTCAGGGCATTGGAATACGTCATCTCGTCAGGCGGCGCCTGGGTGTCGTCAGCGAGGTAATCGACAAGAGAGTTCTCTTCCTGGTCGTTATTGAAGGAGGCGTCGAGGGACAGATGGCTGTTCGCTATCTGCATCGTATCCCTTACCTCTTCCTTGGACAGTTTGAGCCTCTCCGCGATCTCCTCTACTTCGGGTGTCCTGCCGAGTTCCTGATCAAGCTGCCTGGAGACCTTGCCGATCCTGTAAAGGGTCCCGGCTCGGTTCAGCGGAAGCCTCACGATCCGGGACTGCTCGGCCAACGACTGAAGCATCGCCTGCCTGATCCACCAGACCGCATAGGATATGAATTTGAAGCCTCTCTTCTCATCAAACCTGTGGGCAGCCTTGATAAGACCCATGTTGCCCTCGTTGATGAGGTCAGCCAGGGACAGGCCCTGGTTGACATACTGCTTCGCTATGGATACGACAAACCTCAGGTTCGCCTTTACCAGTGCGTGAAGCGCTCCTTCTTCTCCCTCCCTGATTCTTTCAGCAAGATCTCTTTCCTCCGCTCGCGTGAGCAGAGAAGTGTTGTTGATTTCTTTCAGGTAGAGATCGAGACTCTTCTCGCCCAAATACTCGCTATCTCTTCCTTCCGGGTACATCCTGTTCACTCCCCATGCTAAATGTATTCACATTTAGCGATTATGTAAAGGTGGCTGCCTAAGATCCCTCGATATCCAGCCATCTTCTCTACAGTTTCCCTTACCCCTTTTTCTTTTCGCCCCGAGTCATTAAGAGATGTTCTTAATTACTCCTGTTTCTGTATACACACTAGTTGGCGAATTGTTCTAAGTTTTTTTTGGTGGGGCTGTACAACGTATGGGCGCTTGACTGCCCGACCAGGCTCGTCAAGACACCTGACACCAATACGAAGGTATTGTACACGAATACCGGAAGTCTGTCAATAGTAGATTACCCCTATATTTGATATTATCCGATATTCCGCCTAAAAAGGCGTTTCAGTACGTTTATTCCCCTTTTTTATCCTGTCTTCTTATCGTCCTTTATCGTCTCGATCTCCTCTTCCTTCAGGCGAAGCCGCTCCTCGAGTTCCTTGACTTCGGCCACGAGACGCTGGACGACCTCGTCGTCGGCGGTCTTGTTTCCGCGATGTCCCTGCTCGACGATCAGGTCATACACCCTTCCGCCCATCTCGGAGAAGTGCTTCTCGATCGACCTGTTGAGCCCTGTTATCTCTATTTTTTTCTTTCCGATACGGGCCAGTTCGTCGGTCTTGTCGTATGCCGTCTCGTACCATTCCACGAGGTTCTTCTTCACCTTGGTCCACAGGTCGTCCATTATCGGGCCTCCTTCACCGGCCGGGCCGGTGTTAAAAAATCTTGAAATTTAACGGCCACTCTGACATATATCCGTCGAACCCAGTCGATCCGCGGGGAGAGCAGCACTTGAGTGATACAGTATACTTTCTGTCCGACGCACATTTCAAGTATTCTAAACAGGACCCGCTTGAAAGCACAAAGCGTGCCCTTTTCCGTAATTTCCTGCTGTCTATAGCAGGCGCCTCGCGTCTCTATCTCGTCGGAGACATATTCGATTTCTGGTTCGAGTACCGCAGCGTCATCCCGGCATATTACGGTGATATCCTCGATGCGATCGGAAGGCTTGCCGGAAGCGGTACGGAAGTCTTCATCACCGGCGGCAATCATGATCACTGGTTCGGATCCTACCTGCCCGACACCCTGGGGGTAAAGATCCTCCCCGCTGCGGCGGTCCACGATCTCCAGGGCCGCATGGTGATGATCACCCATGGCGATAACCTTCTGCCCGGCGATTATGGCTACAAGGCTCTCAAGGCCGTTATCCGCAGCCGCCCCGTAGTGGCTATCGCGAAGCTCTTCCACCCCGACCTGCTCTATGCCTTCGCCGGAGCCTTCTCGAAGACGAGCAAGGGGCTCACTCACGGCTGGACCGGCAGATGCGCCGACAGACTTGTCGCGATGGCGCCGGAAAATTTCTTCAACGACGGTAATGATGCCTTCGTGATGGGTCACGTTCACCTGCCCCGCCTCATTGATTTCGATGGAAAGACGTTCATAATCCTCGGCGACTGGGATACGCACTTCTCCTATGCGCGTCTTGAAGGTGGTCATTTCACCCTGGAGAGTTATCAGAGCGAAGGTGATACGGTCAGAGAGAACCTGTGAGCATCGCCCAGCTCGAAATCGACCGGCATGTAGGCATAATCGAACCTCAGACTCTTCCACGCTATACCGGCGCCCATTGTGGCGCCCTGGACGTCATACCCGCTCTTGTAGCCCAGCCTCACCATCAGCGTCCTCTGGTAGGCGTACTCGAGGCCGAAGTGCGTCTTGGCATCGTTATCGTTCGGGAATACCACGTCCGCTGCCAGGATAAGCCCGCCGCGCAGCGTTTCCCTTCTTATCTGATACGCTCCGCCGAGCCTGAGCTGGAAGGGAGGATAGAACTTCTCCTCCACGAAACTCGTCTGGGGGCCGAGGTTGAGCATCGACGCGGCAAGTGTCAGGCCCTCGATCTTCGTCCTGTGCGTCACACCGAGATCGAACGCGTATCCGGTGGCCGACTCGAAATCGATCTTTGAATATATCATCTTGAATGCCGCTCCGAGGGCCAGATTGGGAATGATATCCCTCGCGTATCCGAGCGACAGAGACATGTCGTATGGAGAGAATGTTCCATCCGGCGTAAGAGACGGGTACTCGCCGTACCTGTCGAGACTGCCGTAGTAAAGTCCGGTGAAGCTGATTCCCGCGACTCCTCCCCACATCTCGTTCGCTACGGAGGCCTGCTCGAACCTTATATCCATCAGCCACTCGTTGTGCGTCAGGTTGAGCTCGACTTCCTCGACTGCCGCCAGTCCCGCGGGGTTATAGTAGATACTGGTCGCGTCGTCCGCCACGGCTGTAAAGGCCTCGCCCATACCTCCGGCCCTCGCTCCGTTTCCAAGCCTGAGAAACGTGAAACCCGAAGAGCCCGGCTCACCTGCCGAGGCCAGGGCTGTCATCATTATCAAAAGTGCTGCAGCCAGCAATACTGAATTGCGGGACATCTTTCCTCCATTCATAGCCATCTCCATATATTGTAGTAAACAAAACGGTCCGGGTCAACCTCAACGCCTTCAGGCACCGGGGCCATCCATATTTCTTATTCAGATCCCTACTTCAGTATCGCGACCTTCTTCGAACCGATCCAGTCCTCCCCACCACCCTGGACCCGCACATGACAGAGATATATCCCGCTGGCCAGTCCTGCTGTCGGCACGCTTGTCTCGAACGGTACGCCGCCGCCTGTCCACTGATGCTTCGAGGTGGAGGAATAGACCTCGGTCCCCTCGAGGCTGAACAGCCTGACGGTCACATCGGCCATTCCCGAGACGCTCAGGCGCACCTTGAAGGAATTACCTGTCGCGGGATTCGGATAGCAGATCATCGAACTCCCGTCGACAAGCGGCCCGCCGGAGATGTCATCTTCAGGCTTGAGCTGCCTGGATGTTCCGCGCGCGTCCATCCTGTAGGCCGGCCATGCTCCCGTATCGTTCCAGGGCATACCTGGATCGATCCGTGCCACCGTCGAGGATCCCGGAAAGAAGATCGTACCAGCCTGGTCGGGACCGGCTATCCCGCCCGAACCGCCAGCGGTGAATATGAACATCTGCGAGCCTGCGCCCCTGGAGATGGCAGGCGCGATCGAATGATCACCTTCACCCCGCAGCGGCCATCCATCCTCGAGCCGGGCATCGTATCGATATGCCCTGAGTTCGCCTGCGATATTGAAGACCGCCTCGAGATCTCCGTCCCCGTCCACGTCGGCGGCAACCGGCTGGGCGGGAGTAGTGTCAGGTTCGAGTATCACGAGATGACCCTCGAGTTCGATGGGCCATCCAGAGACAATCGTCCCGTAACCTGTAAGGAGAAACAGCCCGTCACGGTCGCGTATCAGCGTCTCGAGGATACCGTCCCCGTCTATGTCAGCGAGAGACGGAGGCGAGGGCCGTTCGAAACCGGCTGCGGACGACTCGGCGCCCCTTCCGATATCGAAGTAGACGAGATCTCCACCAGGCATTGCCATGACCATATCATCCGTACCGTTACCGTCTATATCCCCTGAGGCCGGAAGAAGCAGGTCCTCGGATTCGTAACTCCCTGTCATGCTCCATGAGTTGAGAGCCAGTACGGGTAACGGGCCGCCGTAAGTGAGCTCGATATGTATGAATCTCAAATAACCATCCGGACCGGTGGCTGCCGTGCAGAACCCGCCGGCATCGGTGCTGCTCTCGTCGACGCAGAGAACCGGATGAGCGATCACTCTGCCTGGAGTGATGACTATGCCGAACACACCGTCACCGGTGATGAACCCGCCCTGTATCTCATCCGCGCGAGCATGGCCGACGAGATACATCCATGACGTATCGCCGTCGGAGACAAGAAACACAGCTTCGAGCCCCGGATCTCCATCCGCCTCGAATGCCATCGGCATGCTGACGATCGTCCCTTTTACATCGAGCGAGCCGGGTGACGGGCCTGTATTGATCGGATACGGTGAGCCGTCGGTCCTGTACGCATGGATCCTGCCGTCACGCGATCCAGCCAGTATCTCGAGGGGAGGCGTTCCATCGAGATCCGCCACTATCGGCGTCCCCGACCACACCGCTCCAGCTATATCCATTACGAGGTCGAAAGAGCCGTCCCACGCTTCCTCGCCGGCGTCCCACGAGAGGTATATCATGCCTGTGTCGGCAGCCTGTATCAGCTCATATTCAGCGTCCCCGTCGAGCTGAGCGATGACCGGAGAGAGATGCATCACGGTCCCGTCGATCTCGCCGGTAACGCGGGGAAGTTCCTCGCCTGACGAGATCGAGATACCCATCACAGGGCCGGGAACCGAGAGTACCGTAATCTCGATATCCGTCGCGGTCCCGGTATTGGCGAAGCTGGCAGGGATCGTCCCGGGACCGAAAGCGGTGTACCAGCCGTCCCTGTATGAATCGCCCCAGCTGCCGAAGGCATGGCTCCCGCCGGGACGGTCGAGGTCCTGTACGCCGTCGGCCTCCTCGAGGTCGACGCCGCTGATGCCGGGATTGTCATTGGGATAGCGGCCGATACTGAGCTGGTTCCTTATGATAGTCTCATCGATGTGCCAGATCATGATGCCGCTGCCGGTATCGACTATCCTGACCTGCCCGCCGCCGACATCCTCATAATGGAACGGATTGGTAGTTGCGGTGAGAAAAAAATCAAACTCGGCTCCGAGAAGTGTGTCCTCATTCGCGGGGATGCCGTCGCCGTTCACGTCGCCGAAATCGAAACGGCCATTCATGTTTTCGTCATGCACCCTGTTTGATACAAGAAAGTACTCGGTAGGGCTTATCTCGATCTTGACAAGCGACGTGTCAACGGGTGCTGAGGTATTGATGTCTGTGAGGTCGATCCTCCCGTCGGTATCCACGACGACAGGCTCCACCCATCCCATCAGGTATCTGTGAAAAACGCAGGGAAACGCCGGTATGAACCCGGATGCGTTGTACAGGCCGTAACCCATCAGGCCGAACGCTCCTATCCCCTGTGAATCCGGATAGCCGGAAGGTGTCGTATCGTACATCGGGATAAACCCGAGCCGCATTCCGACCTGGTAAGCGTAGATACCGAGGGAACCGAATATGAGTCCGTCCTGTGAGGCGTTCTCCGGAAGGACCATGACATTGTCGACATAAAAAGTATCACCTGCCACAAGATCATTGGTCGGGATACCCGGTGTCCCGAGCGTATCGGCCAGCGCAGCCGTCATCTCGGCAGGATCGATAAAACCGGACCAGAGCTGCCACGGCGAATCGCCCGCAAAGTCCGTTTCCTGTCCCGGGCCCGGATGGATCAGGGCGAAGGCGTCAAAGAGCGAGAAATCGATCTCATCGTCATTCTTCGCCACTGCCTCCATGAGTATCTCCAGCACCCTCTCCTCCCAGAGGTCATCATCGCCGTAGTATGCCGCTTCGAAACTGAGCGTAGTGACGCCGGCGGCGATCTCCCATCCGAGGCCGAAGGCCCCCACGGAGGCTCCTCTGAAATACTCCCAGGTATGCCTCATCTCATTGGCGAAATAGAGTGAATCATGGGGAGGCGAGGTGAAATCCAGATCGGAGTAAGATACTCTTATCACGAGCAGATTGAGGGTGTCAGGTGTGTCGAAGCTGCCGGCGAGCAGGCCCGAGAGCGCCTCCTGCTGGTAACAGCCGGCCGGCCTCCCCCTCGGCATCGCGGGGATGCCTGTCACGTCCGGCCCGGCCGCAACGGTTCCTGAAAAAGCCGCCGCCGCGAGAAGGGCGACGGATATCCTTATGAATAGTTCAGGTATACGCATGTCCGACGAATAATAAGTTTATGTCCGGGACTCATCAAGTCAAATGCGGGCTGATAAAAAAAGTCGGGGAGAGTGAAGATCTCTTGCCGCCCCTGTTCAGCAATCGCTTTCTTCACTCTCCCCTTCGGTCGACCTTCCGGGTAACGGAAACCTTATTTAAGTGCCAGCTTAAGGTAAGGTGTTCTGCCGCTGCAGGATTCTATCAACGTCCTGTTTGCCCGAGTTTGACGTCGGGGGGACTTGTCGACCTTTCGGAAAACCATTCATTATCTTTATTCCACCGGTCTCTTCAGAACCGGAAGTCTGCGTAATGATCCCGTTCTCATCATCGCCTGCCGGCCCTGGCATAAGGTCCGGGTTGTAGGGATCGGTCTGATATGCCCACCAGAAATCGGCATAACCATCAGCAACGGTGTGCACCCAGAGTTTCACGTAGTGCTCGCCGCTGGACTCGCCGAGCTTGAGCATGTAACAGTGGCTCTCGATGACTTCGACTGATCCCGCATCGGACCAGCCCAGCTCGGGAGCGAGGTTGATATCGTCGAAACTGTATGTATATCCGTAATCCTGGATCATGACGCTTGGCATCCTGACCGTGAACGTATTCACTCCGCCGGTCGTATCGAACACGATGTCTATCAGAGGAAGAGTGCAGTCCTGAGCGATGTTGCTCAGCGAAGAGAAATCATACCCGCAGGAATCGGAATCCACAGCCGCGTCATAGAGTCTCAGGAATCCTTCCGGCCTCGGCGTCGCGCTGACTTCCTCATAGCTCAGATCGCTGAGGTTGTCGCCCTCATCGTAAGCGGATACCGCGTAAAAGAACTGCTCTCCGTTTCCAGGCTCACCTGATGCGAAATAATCACCGTACTCGAAACAGTACTCGTAAGGATCCGGATCCTCGGCGTCGACAGTTCCTATCCACTCATAGGTCCCGTAGAGTTCGTCGTTCTTCCATATGTCGTAACCCACGATGTCGTCCTCGGGGTTCGGATACCAGCATATCTGCACGTAACCGTCCAGGTTGACCGCATAGACGCCGCGTGGTGCCGAGGGAAGACAATCCGCTGGGACTTCCCTCGGCACGTACACGATCTGATCCTCCTGAGCACAGGAGGATATGAACGCAAAACTTGCAATCAGGATCGTTGCCAGGACTATTGATGCTTTATGTGTCATACCTGCTCTCATCATGTCGATATGTAAACGCAACTGCCGTGCCATGCCTGGGAGAAGTATGAAAAGCGGGGCGATATTGTTCCCGTTGATTTTGAAAGGTGTTAAACGGCTGGTAGTTAAAAATCAGCGGCCGATCCTTAGCAGGGCGGTCGATACGGTGCCGGGAGATCCCGGGTCACGTTTAATTGTCGTATCTATTCCACACCTTCGTCCCCGAAAAAGGACAGAAATCCAGATCATGGTCGGGCTCCTTGAGGGACAATGGTGATCACGCTGAACAGAGCGTGTTCTGCAGACGGGATATCAGAAGTGGAATCGATCTCACGAAGATGGAGATCATCACAGACATAAAAATAGCCAGGGGCACAGGACGCGAGCACCGGAGGGGATGTCCATACTCGCATTCCTATGGATCTCGCCATTCCTTAGGTATCCCACACCCCTGACTATTTAATTATAAATGTACTGGGGTACTCAGAGTCAAGTCTAAATTATATTATAGGGGTTTATCCGGGTATAAAACTACCGGAGAGACGACCGAGATTTCATTCCCTAGAGACCCCACCTGTACCCTATTTCAAGCTTCTAAGAGAGCTTATGGGATCGAAATCTCTGCGTCTCCCCGGTTTTGCCACTTCCCATTCGCCAACCGATACCGGTCATATCAGAGGGCAAGCATCGTTCCAAAACCGTCGATCGCCCCGTAACTCACTGCATGCCTTAAGACTTTTATAAACAACACGTTACGAATCAGTATTTATCCGCTAAATCTTACGTGCCGCAGTGTTCGCACGAACGGGATAAAGCCTCTTTACACACTCCGTGGTCCGGCTGTAAGACGCTGCTGTGCAGCGCGTTGAAATGACAATGTATTTATCCCCGCAAACCGTTTCGGCCCGACGAACCTGAAGTGACCACACCACAGGAATGCCAGGCCGCTGATTCTCAGGAAATAAGTTGAAAAAAAGTCGAAACGGGCCGGACGCACATCCGCTCACGTCGATCTGCTTATCAATTTGATGGAGTAAACCCCGGAGATACAGCCTTACTGCATGATCCCGTAGTCACGGATCTTCTTGAGGAGAGTAGGATAGCTGATGCCCAGGTCGGCAGCGGCCGCTTTCCTGTTCCAGTCGTTTCTGCCGAGGGCCTCCTCGACGATCCTTCTCTCGAGATCCCTGACCATGTCGGGCAGTGAGGAGGACGAATCGATCGTCTCACAACTGTTGTCGGAGAGGTCGAAAACAAGCTGTTGCGGAGTGATAACACCGTTGTCCTCGGCGAGGATGACTGCGCGCTTAATGATCTTGCCGAGTTCCCTGACGTTTCCGGGCCATTCACAACTCTTCAGGAACTCCACCGCATCATCGCTGAACCCGATGATCTTCTTGTCCATCGCTGAGCAGCAGGACCGCAGGTAATGATTCGCCAGCAGAGGAATATCCCCGCTGCGCTCACGTAGTGGTGGGATCGTCAACGGGAAATCATTGATCCTATAATAGAAGTCCTCCAGCATCCTTCCCTCGCTGCAGAGCTGCAGCAGGTCGACCTTGGAAGCGAAGATCAGTCTGACGTCGACGTCTAACATCTCGTTGCTGCCGACAGGCCGAACCTTCCTCGTGTCGAGGAACTGAAGGAGCTTTCCCTGGATCGAAAGAGGAGCCTTGCCGATCTCATCGAGGAATATCGTACCGCCGCTCGCCTCGGTGAGCAGTCCCTTCTTGTCAGAAACGGCACCGGTAAAGGAGCCCTTGACGTGGCCGAAGAGTTCGCTCTCGAAAATGGTCTCGGGAAGCGCGGCGCAGTTAACATGGATATACTTTTTCCCTCGTCTTCTGCTCATGTCGTGGATAGCCTGGGCCACAAGGCCCTTGCCCGTTCCCGTCTCGCCCATGAGCAGAACGGTGGAATCGCTTACCGCGACCTTGCCGGCAAGCTCGAGGATCCTGAGCATCTTCTCATCGCTCGTAATGATACCTTCGAAACCGTTCCCGGCCTGAGCGCCGCCGCCAGGTACCGGCATTGCACCCTCGACCGATCCCCTGATGAGGAAATCGATGAAGCCGGCGTATGTTGAAACGATCTCGAAGATCGACCCTACGGTCGGAGCGCCCTCGCTGCTTTCCGACTGGAAGAACAGAAGCCCGAAGTTCCTGCCTCCCCTGCTGAGAGGATGGAAGTATGCGGGAGAATCGCCGCCGGGGAGCTGTTCGAATATCTCCCTGACGCGGCGGTCATTGGCCGTGTCGGTAACGAGGAATTTTTCCGTCGAATCAGCTTCGTCACGGGCGAGGAACCATTCGGTGATTCCCTTCGTCTCCACGCCACCTATTCCGCGGCGGGCGAGCACTACCGGCTCACTTCCATTACCATCAGTCAGGGCGACGAAGCCGTGTCCCGCGGAGAGCTTTCTCATCAGGTCACTCAGGATGTAGTCGAGATACGACTTGAGCTGCGGATCCTGCATGAATGTCCCGTCGAGATCGGACCGGCCGAATTCCTTTCCCGGCGCTGCGTGAGATCCCGCCGCAGTGTTCTCTATCTTCCTGCGCATCCGACGGAGGCGTCTTATGAGGTTGCGGTCGTGAAGTTCCTCGGCGAGCCGCTGCGCGTCGAAAAGATGCAGCAGACATTCGTCCCTGTTGCCGAGGATGTCCTCGATCCTCGCGAGGAGGAAATGGCTTTCCGCCAGATCGGCGTACTCCTCGTTCCTTTCGAAGAACGAGATGGTCTCGCCGACGAGTTTCCTCGCCATCACGGCAGACCTTCTGTCGCCCCTGCGGAACAGGTGCTCACCCAGGATGACTCCCGACTTGTGGGCTTCGTAGGGGTTGTTCACCGACAGGAAGGTCCTGATACTCATGTTTATCTGTTTCTCGGCCTCGGTCTCCTTCTTCTGTATGGCAAGGGCCTGGCCGATCATTCTCTCAACGTATCCGATCTCGTGCATCTCTCCACTGCGACGGCATGATTCGATGGCACGGCGACCGATGGCGAGCGCCTCCTCGGCTTTTCTCTGGACGAGATAGACGTTCATCATCCGGCGCTGCACCTCGGCGACGATGTCGCCCTGCGGATTGATCCTCGAAGCGGCCTTCAGCGAGATCGTGTAATTCTCGAGGGCGTCCTCAAGATCGCCCCTCCTGAACATGAGGTCGCCGATAAACTCGTCAGCCAGAGCTATCTCTCGCTGATAGCACCTCCGCTCCGCAGTGACCCTGCCTTCGAGAAGGTGCTTCTCTGCAGCCAGCAGGTTCCCCGCTTTCGTCTCCTTGACGCCGAGCATCAGCGTGGACTTCGTGTACTTGAGGTCGTCACCGATCCGCCTGGACATATCCCTGGCCGAGATGAATGCATTCTCCGCTCCGGCGAAGTTACGCTTCTTCAGGTGAACGATGCCCATATTGAGCGTCACGCGGACCCTGTGCTGTGTCAGCCCTACCTCGTCACATATTTCCAGTGCCCTGCCGAGGAACTGGAGAGCCCTGCCCCAGCGGCATGCATTCTTGTGGAACAGCCCGAGGTTGTTCAGCACGTACGCTTCGCCTACTGTGTCGCCGATCCTCCTGTAGGAGGAAAGTGCATCGAGGAAATACTGCTCTGCCTCGTCGCTGCGTCCGAGCCTTGCGTAGCAGTTCGCGATCAGGAGCTGTGTATGAGCTACTTCCCTATGCTCATCGCCAGTACGCAGGATCCTGTAGGCTGAACAGGCCTCCCTGAGACCGTGTTTGATGTCGCCGCGCTCGTAGAGGATGATCCCGCGCCGGCAGGCGATAGTGCCCTTGCCTGTCATGTCCTCTTCATCACAGTGCGCCGCCGCACTGTCGAGAAAGGACATCGCTTCGCGCAGAAGTCCCTTCTTGCGGTAGCAGTCGCTTATCTTCCTGTAGATTCTTACGAGGTCATTCGGGCCGCCGTCGGCGGTCTGGACCTTCTGGAGGGCCTTGTCGTAGTACTCCAGCGCAACTGAATAGTTCTCGGTCGACAGATGCATGTCGCCGAGCTCTTCCTCAGTGCCGGTAGACTTGTACTTGTGTCTCGGCAGTTTCTTTTCGTATTCGAAACTATCTTCACCTTGCGGGCCGTCAGGCATCGGTTTCTCCTTAAGTGGCAATTGGCGAATTACCGGAAACGCCCGTAAGTAGACCGCTAGTATTTAGTCCAGCAACGTGCTTCGCTTGTCGTCGCCGGGACCTTCAGGATTGAAATCCTTGTTGCCGCCTCTGCCATTCGCATAGTCGTCAGCATCTCCGCGCAGTATCACGTCGCTTCCGTCATCGCTGATGATCCTCTCCTCGACCGTGCCGAGGTTGTGGCGATGGGCTCTCAGGAAGTTGGCAAAATAGTAAGAGAGCCAGCTGGAAACGGCCACAGCCTTTTCGCCTGCAACAGGCGAGGCATGGACCTGCGATACTGAAGTGATGGAGAATGCCGTTAGAATGGCAAGAAGAAGAGCCGTTCTCTTCATGACCTTTTCTCCTCCTGGAACTAACCTGCTCCAAAAAGACCCTTCACATCCCTAACACCCACAGCATAAAAATAGTTTCCGCAAGGGCCCCTGTCAAATTTTTCAGAGGAAAAATATATGAAAAAACGGAAGTTAGCCGGTTTGTCCGATTTTTTACAAGATAGATTGCACCAGGCGTAAGATATATTTCAATTATTGCGAGTTGTCTATAATTCGCCGGTCAACAGTCGCTCGAAAACCTTCGTCCTAATTTCCCTTGTCCTTGTCTCCTCGCAGATCGATGCTGTACTTCTCGAGCTTCTTGTAGAGATTACTGCGCTGCATCCCGAGCTGCCGGGCGGTCTTCGACACATTGCCGTTATTTTCGCGCAGTTTCTTGACGAGAAACTCCCGCTCGGTGAAGTCCCTGAACTCCTGATATGTCTGCAGTCCGAACGGGTCCTTCATTATATCCTCTTCCCTCGTGAGCACGAGGGGAGGCATGTCTTCGCGCATGATGTTGTCGGAGAGAGTCAGGATGCACAGCCTCTCGATAAGGTTCCTCAGCTCCCTGACATTCCCCGGCCAGGAGTACTCGACCATCATCTCGAGGGCCTTCTTGTCGACCTTCTTCGGGGAGCTCCCCAGCTCTACGGCGACCTGCTCCAGGAAATGCGTGACGAGTATCGGAATGTCGGACCTGCGGTCGCGCAGGGGCGGCATCTCGATCGGGACGACATTGAGCCTGTAGAAAAGATCCTCTCTGAAATTCCCCCTGCTCGCCTCTTCCAGCAGATTCTTGTTCGACGCAGCTATGACCCGTACGTCGACCTTCTTCGTCTCGGTCCCCCCCACCCTTTCGAATACCGATTCCTGAAGGACTCGCAGAACCTTTGCCTGTGCAGACAGGCTCATATCCCCGACCTCGTCGAGAAAGAGCGATCCGCCATCTGCGAGTTCGAACTTTCCTATCCTCTTAGAGACTGCACCTGTGAACGATCCCTTCTCGTGGCCGAACAACTCGCTCTCAATCAATTCCTCCGGGATGGCCGCGCAGTTCACCTCGATGAATGGTTCGGTATTTCTCTTACTGAGCTCGTGCAGCTTCCTCGCGACGAGTTCCTTGCCCGTTCCGTTCTCGCCCATGATCAGGACCCTCGCACCGGTAGGCGCCACGCGATTTATCGTCTCCAGGACATCCATGATCGAAGTATGTTCCCCTATTATCTCCGTTCCTCCCGGGATCCTTTCGCGAAGCTCGACGTTCTGCTGACTCAACGTTCCCTGTTTCAGCCCGTTCCTCACGGTCAGCAGGAGCCTGTCGAGGTCTATCGGTTTTTCGATGAAGTCGAACGCACCCAGCTTGGTCGCCTCGACAGCCGTGGAGATATTGCCGTGCCCGGATATGATTATGACGGGCAGTTCCTCTCTCATCTCTTTGAGCTTCTGCAGGACCTCGAGTCCGTCCATGCCGGGCATCTTGATATCCAGCAGAACTATATCTATCCTCTCATCTGTCACGATCTCGATCGCGGAAGGACCATCGGGCGCGGACAACGTCCTGTATTTCTCGTAGGAAAGAAGCTTCTCGAGGGAGCTCCTTATACTTGCTTCGTCATCGACTATCAGAACTCTCTTGCTCATCGGAAAGGTACCCCCGTTCCGTTATTCCTTCACCCAGCACGACGCCCCATCTGAGGTCCCGGGTCGTTATTATCATCTTTTCCGCCCGCAGGGCGCGGGCAGTTCCTCTTATGATCGCAAGCCCCGGCAGCAGCAGCCGGATCCTTTCCGGCGGGAGAAGAAGCCTCCGTTCCCTGCCCCTGCGGAAGAGAGCGCCAACTCTCATCGCCGCAAGGTCCAGATCTTCCGCCGAGATCTCCACTTGCTCCCTGCCATCATAAACACCGCCATGCATCTGTCTCCAGACGACGGCAAGACTGACGGCCGTTCCGCCGGTAAGCATGATTGTAGGACTTTCCTCCGTGCCGGGCAAGGGTGAATCCCCGAAAGGAACACCTTCGTCCAACAATATGTTTTCGATTCGGACAGCTACGCTGCGCTCATCACCCCGCACCGAGTGTGTCCCGTACGGGATCGATACAAAGGAGACAGCCTCCTGTGCCGAGCCCCATGCAAGCTCGGTACTCGTACCGCCCGCATCGAAAAGAATCGCGGAGACTCCCCTCTTCAGGCTGGAAGTCGCCCCGGCGAATCCAAGAAAGGCTTCCCCTCTCTCCGAGAGCACGTTGATATCTATACCCGTCCTTTTCTCGAGAAGTTTTCTGACCTCATGGCGGTTTGCCGCCGTCCGCAGGACGTTGGTAGAGACGACCGTCAGGCTCAGATCGCTGAGTGCGGCCATTTTCCCCGTGAGACTCTCGAACACACCTGCCGCGCGATCCGCGGTTTTCCCTGAGATCGATCCGGAAGCCGCGACATCCTCGCCCCAGCCGACATAGACTCTTTCCTGCACGGTGTCTGTTATCCGCATCCCGTCAGGACCGGATTCTGCTTCGACCGACAGCATCCTGAAGTAACTGCTTCCGAGATCGATGCAGCACCTTGTCACCTTTTTCCCTTTGGGCTTTTCGGTCGTATTCACTATCATCACATCCGAAAGGAATTATGCCGGACAGATTAAACATAAAGAACCTGTCGCCCTCGCAGATCGCGACCGAGATTGCGGAGATGGGCGAACAGAGACACAGGACGAGACAGATCATGCAATGGATCTGGCAGAAGGGCGTCACCTCGTTCGACGAGATGACCAGCCTCTCCCTCGGCCTGCGTTCCAGGCTCAACATGCGTTTCCGCATAACGGTAATGCGTGTGGCGGGAAGTGTATCCTCAGGTTCGGATGGAAGCCAGAAATTTCTGCTCGAGTGCGAGGACGGGGCCGTTGTGGAGGTCGTGCTTATGGAAGCGCGCGGGATCTTTACACTGTGTGTATCGAGTCAGGTAGGCTGCCCCCTCGCCTGCTCCTTCTGCAGGACAGGCGTCGGCGGGCTGGAAAGGGATCTATCTACCGGGGAGATACTCGACCAGATACTCTACTTCAGGCTCCACCATATACCGCCGAGGCGCAGGTTCAACATTGTCTTCATGGGGATGGGAGAACCGCTGCTCAATACCGCCAATGTTTTCCCAGCCCTCGAGATCCTCAACCACGAGGACGGATTCGCACTGCGCGAAAAAAGGATCACCATCAGCACGATCGGATTGCCTGCCCGGATAAAGGAACTGGAGACAAGCGGTCTCAAAGCGGGACTGGCCGTTTCACTCAACGCGGTTGACGACGACACGCGAAAGAAGCTTATGCCGGCGGCCGTCAGTATCAAGGAAACCCTCTCCGCCGCCGAAGACTACGCTGTCAGCAGAAAGATGAGGGCTACGCTCGAGTACGTCCTGATCGCCGGCGTCAACGACTCCCCCGAAGACGCCGGTGTACTCGCCTCGCTTACCGCGGGGAGACCTTTCAAGATCAACATCATCCCTTTCAATGAATGGGAAGGCTGCAGCCTGAAGCGTCCGGATGAGAAAACAATCAACACGTTTATCGAGATACTCCTTCCGACTGCTCCTGCGGTTACTGTCAGAAGGAGCCAGGGCGGAGATATCGGGGCGGCGTGCGGCCAGCTCAGAGCCGACCGGAATGAATACGGACTCTAAGGCTTGATTACGGGCATGATGAAAAAAAAGGGGGAGTGATTTTCAGTGTCACTCCCCCCTTTTTCTCTCATTCACAGACAGATTCTGCTGGATCCTGTCAATGCCCCCGGGAACCCGTAAAATAATCCTCAGGGATCCACCCTATAGATACCTTGGATCAACCTGAAATAATCCCGATTTTATTCGATATTTTCCTGATAATCCCAAAATATTCCTTGACACGATTTTCACCCCATAATCTGTAACTTCCTTGCCCACTCTATATTACGGCGCCAGGCAGACCTCAGAAGCCCTTCCTTCGCCTCTCTCGAAGATTCCGGCTCAATCATCGCCTCGACCCCC
>SDBS01000130.1_pt1 | contig 60620 bp, 63 predicted proteins | sample 2277091 | NCBI WGS metagenome assembly SDBS01 (sample SAMN10404972, study PRJNA504765) | marine sediment metagenome | isolation source: marine sediment core GS10_PC15, 163 cmbsf | place: Arctic Ocean: Southern Knipovich Ridge | collected 2010 | reverse complement strand
TATGTCGGTGACTTCGTTATAGGTCACGAAGTCCGGGTCGGTCCCCCACCGCAGGGTGTAGCTCGCCAGGTCCGGGTTGTCGTCGTCGGTCCAATCGAGCGTGGGGGTGGTGGTGGTGACTATTTCACCTTTGGCAGGACTCAGAAGGCGGAAGAATATCTCGTACCAGGCGTACTTAATGCCGATACCACCAACTTCACAATAGCCGATGTAGCTTATGTGAGGTTGGTCGTGCGAATCAACCCCGATGGAGCTGCGAAAACTGGGATTATAGGGATCTACGTATTCGCGCCGCCACCGCTCACCGTCCCAGTGGGAGCACCGAGGTGATTCGAAAATTCCACTTGTTTCGTAATCCAAGATGTAGGGCAGGTCCATAGAATCCAATGCAATCGACGTGAAGCCTCCACACGTGGTATCAGATTCGGGGTCTACCGTGTCGATAATCCAACCAGAGTCGTCCTTATAAGCGTATCTTGCGTCATGTCCGTTTCTATAGGCTATGTGAGGTCGATCTCGGGAATCCACGGCGATGGAAGAAAAGGATCCCGAGATGCCCTCAGCGTCCACCGTCTCCACCCACCACTCGGACCCGTCCCAGTGGGCGTACCTGAGGTCATTTTCGTCATCTCTTTTTTGATAGGAGATGTGGGGATGGTCGTTTGAATCTAGAGCGAGAGAAATGTAAAAACAGGTGTCGCCTCCGGTGTCCACGTGCTCGTAGAGCCACTCGTCGCCGTCCCAGCGGGCGTACTTGAGCGTGTTGGCCCCCCAATCGAGGTAGGCGATGTGCGGCCTGTCGGACGAATCCAAAGCCAGGGAGCAGAAAGGACCGGCGTCGCCGGCGTCAACCGTCTCAATGAGCCACTCGGTTCCCGTCCAGCGGGCGTACTTCAGGTCGCTTTCCGGGTACCACTGGAAGTACGCTATGTGGGGACGGTCCTGGCTGTCCAGCACAAGAGATACATAGAACACAAACGGTCCCTCGTCGTCTACGGTTTCTATACTCCAATTCCCTCCTCCTCTGCTGGCGAGTAGTAATCTATCCTCGTTAAAATAGGCTACGTAAGGTATATCGGCGCTGTCTAACCCGATTGAGGTGCTGTTATTGGTACCCGGCAGACTGGGATCCACATCTTCAACATGCCACTGACCGGCCAGAGCAGCCGACACCAAGACGAGTAGAATCAAGCCAAAGTGAAGCGCTTTCATTCCCGCCACCCCCAAATCACTTTTATCAGTCGCTATCAATATAAACCCAAATCATAACCGTGTCAAGACGCCTGGTCACCGATTAAAATGTTGAAAAGAAGATATTCGGTAATCCGTTTGAAAATAAAGGCCTGTGTTTTTCTGAGAAAAAAAAGGCGGGGGACAACCCCGCCTTCGATTCAATATCTCTTTACGCTCTACTCGTACCGGAGGGCCTCGATGGGGTCGAGACGAGAGGCCTTGATCGCGGGATAGGTGCCGAAGAAGAGGCCGACGATTACGCTGAAGGAAAGGCCGAGAAGGATGGACCACCAGGTGATGGCGTTGGGGAGCTCGAGGATCTCGGCCAGGATAGCTGCCAGACCCCAGCCCAGGCCCACGCCGATCACCCCGCCGAAGAGGGTGAGGACGACGGACTCGGTGACGAACTGGGCGGTGATGTCGCGGCGACGGGCGCCGATGGCCTTGCGGATGCCGATCTCGCGGGTGCGTTCGGTAACTGCCACCAGCATGATGTTCATGATGCCGATCCCGCCGACGAGAAGGGACATGGAGGCCACGCCGATCAAAACGGCGTAGAGGACGGTCTCCATCTCGTTGAAAACCTCCAAAAGTCCGCCCTGGGTGGATATTTCGAAATTGTTCTCCTCGCCTGATTCCACGCCGCGGCGGCGTCGGAGGAGGCTTTCGATCTGGTTGGCGGCGCGGTAGACGGTGGCGGGGGAGGTGCTGGCGGCAACGATGAAGAGGGCGTTGCGGCCCATCTTGGTCGGCTCGAAGATGGTGCCGAAGAGGGTGTGCGGAACGAGGACGTACCTGTCCTGGCTCTGGCCGAGGAAGTCACCCCGCTGCTCCAACAGACCCACGACGGTGAACCGGTAGCGCCCGATGCGGACCTCCCGGCCGACGGGGTCCCGGGAGCCGAAGAGCGCATCGGCGATGTCGGAGCCGATGACAACCACCCGGCGGCGGGAGCGCACGTCGGCGCGGGTTAAGTCCCGGCCGTACTCCACGTTGAGGGCGTTGACGGGGCTGAAATTCTCGTTGCCGCCATAGATCTGGACCAGGTCGGTTGAATACCCGCCGTAGGTGACGCGGGCCGAGGAGAAGTACATCGGGGTGACCGCAGCCACGTCGGGACAGTAGCTTTCGATGGCCTCCACGTCCGCCAGGGTGAGCTCGGGACGGAACCAGATCTTGGGGTCGGGCCGGCCCATCTGGATGGCGGGCATAGTGCCGATGTAGATGTAGTTTGAACCCAGGGAGCCGAGTTCCTCGGCCACGCTGTTGGACAACCCCTCGATGAGGCTCACCAGGGTGATGATCACGGTCACCCCGATGACGATCCCCAGGACGGTGAGGATGCTGCGCAGCTTGTTGGAGCGGATGGCGTCGAAGGCGATGCGCCAAGCCTCGCGCAGGGTGCCGACGAAGAGCGTCCAGATTGAATGGCGGCGGGCTTCTTTCATAAGTGTTAAATATCCCGGGTTTTTACTCCTTCTTCGCCGACTCCCAAACAGCTACTATGCCGTTGGCCGTGTCCTGGAAGACCGCGAACCAGCCGTAGTCGGTGACGGGGGTCTTGGGCGTTATTATCGTCCCGCCGGCCGCTTCGATTTCGCCGACCTTCGCGTCTACGCTCTCGACCAGGATGTAAACCAGACAGCAGCCCTCTTCGCAGGTGCACGGTTCTTTCACGGGGTTGAACCCGCCGTCCGGGCCCTCGGGCGCCTCCCATGCGGCGTAGTTCATTTCCTCTAGGATAGTAACCTTCCAGTCGAAGAGCTTTTCGTAAAAATCCTTCGACTTCGCGAAGTCGGTCGAGGGGATTTCAACGTGGCATATATCGTGCATTTTCAGTTCCTTTCGTCTAAGAGTTTAAGGGGATACTTATCAGAGCAGGGCGGTCAGCTCGGCGATGAGTCTTTGCTCATCACCTGAGTGTTTTTCGTGGATGTCCAACAGGCGCCGACCAGCATGGAAACGCCTCTCAACCCGGTCGGCGATCAGGGAGCGGACATCGTCGAGGCCGGCGGAGGCGGCCAGGTCCTCGGCGCGCTCGAGGAACTCTAAAATCGCCGCCGCGACCGTGGATTCGAAGCCACCGAGGCTGATCCGGGCGTCGTAGCCCGCTTCGATGGCGGCGGCGCGGTTGAGAAGAATCTCTTCCTCGGAGGCGTCGAGCTCCCCGTCGCCCGAGCGTACCGCCAGAGCCGCCAGAACGATCAGGCCGACCAGGGTCAGCGAATCCTCCACCGTGGTCTGCATATCCGAGACGCGGACCTCCACCGTGGGCAGCATCCGGCGGGGGCGGATGTCCCAGTAGAGGTCCTTCTCCACCTCGGCGCCCTGGTCGGCCAGGGCTCCGATGGCGGCGTCCACGTCGGCGAAGTTTTTAAGCAGCGGCGGCGCGCCCACCGTCTGCAACTGGGAATAGATGTGCAAGCGAGCGTCGCAGGACCGGTGACGCCTCCCCTCCCAGAAGGGCGAGTTGGCGGCCAAGGCGATGAAAAAAGGCAGATAGGCGCGCAGACCGTTGCAAATTGTGATGCGATCGTTCTCCTCGGGGACGCCCAGATGAACGTGGAGACCCCAGAACAGACACCGGAGCCATTTGTCGCCCTGGTGCTCCGCCAGGCGATGATAGCGCGGGTAGTCCACCACGGGCTGGGAGCGCCAGCGGCAGTCGGGGTGGGCGCCCACCGGAAGAAGCTCCACCCCGGCACGGTTCGCCGCCCTGCGGGCTAGGTGGCGAAGGCGCTTGAGTTCGGCACCCACCTCCTCCAGGTCCAGGCAAACCGGGGTGGCGGTTTCCAAGGTGGCCTGGTGCACGTCGGGCTTTATCTCGAACCGCTCGGCCTCGCTCAGGGTGGAGAGGGTCTCGTTGATCGCCGGCACGAGCCGCCCCGTGGCCGGATCAACCAGACCGAACTCCTCCTCGACGCCGATGGTGAAGGGCTCCACGGTCTCCCTTTTTTCAATGGTTTAGCGCGATATTAGCATGGCGGCCCCGGTGCGTCCATCCAGCGTGAACCCGGCGGATCATCCTGGGAGTATTAACGAAAAAATAACCGAGAAAGAGCAACTTTTAATAATCGCTAAAAAACGTAGGCGGTGGCACTATTCTTGCGCAAACGACCCTGAATCTGGCAGGGGGCAGGCAATTTCGCAAGAATCGTGCCACCGCCGGCGCAACGACGATTTCCGCCGAAAGCCCGCCTTTTAAAGGACTCAACACGGCGGCACAAGAGCGTTGATTGGAGGTCCGGGGTGATGTAAACTAGGGTGGGTTAGATTTTACGTGCAGCTTGAACGATGGATGACGCGGGGCCATTCAACCGTCGAGGAAGAGAGCGGGAGCGGACGATGGACGACCTGGAAAGAGAGCTGGGGCTGCCTGGCAGCCTGGAGGCGGAACGCCTGACGCTGGGCGCGGCGCTCAGATACCCTGAGGCGGCCCACCGGATAATCGAGGCCTCGTTGCGGCCCGGGGATTTTCTAAAACCGCTCCACGGGCGGATCTTCACCGCCATTATAAACCTGTACACCAGGCATGAGGGCACCATAGACCTGGTGACCGTCTCGGACGAGCTGCAGCGGTCACCCGAGGGGCTCACCGACGCCGAGCTGGGCTACCTGGTGGAGGTGAAGGAGTCCACAGCGACAACCGCCGGGCTCTCCTCCCACCTTGAGATCATCCGGGACAAGGCGATCCTGCGCTCCCTGGTCAAGGCGGCGGCCACGATCAACGAGGCGGCCCTCGCCGACACGGAGCCGCCGGCCACGGTCTTGGAAAAGGCCGAGGGGCTGATCCTGGAGATCGCCGAACGGCGGATGCGCCGCGAGGTGAAGCCGCTCTCCGAGCTCATAGACTTCGCCATCGAACAGATGCGCGCCCTCCACGAGGGTCGGTCAACCAGGAGCGAGATCCTCACCGGCTTCTACGACCTCGACGAGATCCTCACCGGCTTCCACAAGGCCAACCTGATCGTCCTCGCCAGCCGACCGGGGATGGGTAAAACGGCGCTGGGACTCAACATCTCCCAGCGCATCGCCATAGACCAGGGTACGGGCGTCGGTTTCTTCTCCCTGGAGATGTCCGCGGAGGAGCTCGTGCGGCGGATGCTCTGCTCGGAGGCGCGGGTGGACTCCCAGAAGGTGCGCCGGGGAATGGTCTCCGAGAGCGACATGGAGAGGTTCATCACCAAGGTGGCGCGTCTGTCCAACGCGCCCTTCTACCTGGACGACACCCCGGCGCTCTCGGTGCTGGAGCTCCGGGCCAAGGCCCGCCGCCTGGTCAAGCAGAAGGACGTCGGCCTCATCGTGGTGGACTACCTCCAGCTCATGACCGCCACCCACCGTCGCATGGAAAGCCGCCAGGTCGAGGTGGCCGAGATATCCCGCTCCCTCAAGGCCCTGGCCAAGGAGCTCGACATCCCGATCCTGGCCATCGCCCAGCTCAACCGCCAACCCGCCAATCGCCCGCGGACCAAGATGCCCCTGCTCTCGGACCTGCGCGAATCGGGCGCCATCGAGCAGGACGCCGACGTGGTGATGTTCCTCCACCGCGAGGAGTACTACCGGGTCTCCAGCCCAGCCGAGACGTCTGCCACAACCCAGGAACCGGATTACGGAAATGGAGGCGGCATACCAAAGGACATTGCCCAGGAGCCCGGCATCTGCCAGGTGATCGTCGCCAAGCAGCGCAACGGACCCGTCGGTTCGGTCTACCTGGTGTTCCGCAAAAAATACATGCGCTTCGAGAGCCTGGACCGCTCCTTCAAAACCCCCGCGCGGCCCGCAGCATCGGGGGAGAGCCCGCCGTTCTAGCCGCCTTGACAACGGGAACGCTCTGGATTAGCCTAACGCCGTGTGAATCAGCCCGTTAGGCTGGGCGTACCCGGTTTTATCATGTACCCGAACCGTCCGATCTGGGCCGAGGTGGACCTCCGGGCCATCCGCGACAACCTTCTACCCGTCCGCCGGGGAAGGCACCCCCTTCTAGCCGATGGCATCATCTAATGGTTTCTAAAGGAGAGAATATGATTCTCATTGAGAAATTCATCGATGGCGTACCTTATGGACAGAATAAAGTGAGAGGGAATATTGCTGGTCTTAATGAATGGACTAAAGCTATTGGAGAACAGACTAAGGATTTGGCGAAGGTATCCGAGACATGCAAGCTAGAAATCGAGTTTGTTCTACCACTAGATAAATTTCCTGATGATTATCCATATGGACCAGATCTCGACAATCTTCTAAAAAGGTTCCTTGATGCTTTGAACGAAACCATATTTAAAGAAGCGAAAGGCCACGACTCATGTGTGGTATCGCTTTTAGCAACAAAACGCAAAGCGTGTTCAGGAGAAAAGACAGGAGCAGGATTTCGTATATCTAGTGCTGATAACGTAGAAATCTAAGGTCCCAGACACAATACCATGTACCCGAACCGACCGATCTGGGCCGAGGTGGACCTCCGGGCCATCCGCGACAACTTCTTCGCCCTGCGCGAGCGGGTGGGCCGCGCAGTGAAGATCATGGCCGTGGTCAAGTCCGACGCCTACGGCCACGGCAAGCTCCAGGTCGCCCAAGCCCTGAATCCCTACGCCGACTGGTTCGGGGTGAGCTTCGTGGACGAGGGGGTGGAGCTGCGTCAGGCCGGTTTCGACCAGCCGATCCTCTCCCTGGTCACGCCCCTTTCCGATGAGCTGGACGCCGTGATCCGATACCGGCTGACCCCGGTGCTCTCCGACGCGGCCCTGGCCGGACACCTGAGCGAACGGCTGAAGCGGATGGGCTGGCTCGGAGCGTACCGGCGCGATTTCGACGTCCATGTCAAGGTGGACACCGGCATGGGACGCCTGGGGGTTTGGTACTCCGAGGCAGCGGAGATTGTAGCCGAGATCGAAGCCGCCGAGGGGGTCCACGTCTCGGGGCTCCTCACCCACTTTCCCCTGGCCGACGGCGAGGACAAGACCTACGTCCGGGAGCAGCTCCGACGCTTCGCCCAGGTCTGCCGGAAGGTGGAGGAGAAGGGCATCTCCCCCGAGCTCAGGCACGCGGCCAACTCCGCCGCCATCGCCGACGTTCCCGAAAGTTATCTGGACATGGTCCGCCCCGGATTGGCCCTCTACGGGAGCTATTCCAGCCCCCACGTCTCCCGCAACCTGGGCATCCGAACGGCCATCGCGCTCCGGGCGCGCATAGCGGCGGTCAAGACCCTCCCCGCCGGCACCACCATCAGTTACGGTCGCCGCCACCGCCTGGAGCGGGATACCTCGATCGGCGTCCTGCCCCTCGGCTACGCCGACGGCTGGCGGAGGAGCCTTTGCGACCGGGCGGAGGTGCTGGTGCGGGGCCAGCGGCGACCTATCATCGGCGCCATCTGCATGGATATGTGCATGGTGAGCCTCGAGGGGCTGGGCGAGGTGGCCCCGGGCGAGGTGGTCACCCTCCTGGGCCGCGACTACTCCGGCGAGAAGATCGAGGTCGAGGAGGTGGCCGGATGGATGGATACCATCCCCTACGAGGTGACCTGCGGCCTGTCGGAGCGCGTCCCCCGGCACTACCTCCGGCTGGAGTAAGCCGTGCCCATAGATCCACCGGCTAAAGGGAACTCCTTCGAACGCATCGGCGCCTGGCTCTTCGACAAGGCGCGCGCCGTTGGGGGGATGTGCGTTTTCTACGGGCGGACGCTGAGCCGCATCTTCCGGCGTTGGCCGCGGGGCAGGCTGATCTCCGACCAGATGCTCCGCATGGGCGTGGAATCCATCGGCGTGGTGACGATGACCGCGCTTTTTACCGGGATGGTCTTCGCCCTCCAGACGGTGGAGCAGTTGCGGATCTTCGGCGGCGAAGCCTACGTGGGCGGCATGGTCTTAATCCTCTTCGCCCGGGAGCTGGGGCCGGTGCTGACGGCGATCATGCTCGCCGGCCGTGTGGGGGCGTCCATGGCCGCCGAGCTCGGTACCATGCGCGTGACCGAGCAGATAGACGCCCTGGAGACCCTGGCCAGCGACCCATACCGGTATCTCGTGGCGCCGCGCCTGATCGCCATGGCCGTCATGACGCCCATCCTCACCGCCCTGGCCATAGGAGTGGCCCAGGTCGGATCGTTCTTCGTCTGCATCGTCATGGCCGACGTGGACCCCGGCGTTTACATCGCCGAACTCAGCGCCTTCACCTTCCCCTGGGACGTAATCAGCGGGCTCGTAAAGGCCTTCGCCTTCGGCCAGGTGATCACAGTCATCAGCTGCTACTACGGCTTCAACACCTTCGGCGGGGCCGAGGGGGTCGGCCGGTCCGCCACCAACTCCGTCGTGGTGAGCGCGGTGAACATTCTCATCGTAGACGTTATTTTGACCACTCTCTTCTTCGTCGCCTTCAACTAGGTTTACCCGAGGAAAGCGACGCGCGAACTCAAGGAAACCGTGGATCAAGAAACCGTCATCCGCCTGGAGAACCTGCACAAGGGCTTCGGCAAGACCGTGGTTCTCGACGGCGTGGACCTGGAGATCCACCGGGGGGAGTCCATCGCCATCATCGGGCGCTCCGGCGTGGGGAAGAGCGTCCTGATAAAGCATGTGCTGGGTCTTTTGATGCCGGACTCGGGGAACGTCTGGTGCCTGGGGACGAAGGTGAACGAGGCCAGCCTCCCGGAACTCTACGGTATCCGCGCCCGGGTGGGCTACGTTTTCCAGTTCGCCGCCCTCTTCGACTCGTTGAACCTCCGCGAAAACGTGGGCTTCTATCTGGACAACCACACCGATAAACCGCCCGCCGATATTGACCGCATCGTGGACGAGAAGCTCCGGCAGGTGGGCCTCCCCGACACAGCTCGGCTGGCGCCCGCCGAGCTGTCAGGCGGGATGAGGAAGCGGGCGGGCGTCGCACGCGCACTGGTGGGCGACCCCGAGATCATCCTCTACGACGAGCCCACCTCGGGCCTCGATCCGATTACCGCCGCCGCCATCAACGACCTGATCAACGAGACAAAGACCCTGACCCACACGACCACGGTCATCATCACCCACGACATGGACTCGGCCTACAAAACCGCCGACCGGATCGCCATGCTCCACGACGGGAGGATCATCTTCGATGGCTCGGCCGACGAGATCCGCGCCACGGACGACCCCTACGTGCAGCAGTTCATCCAGGGCCTGGCGCACGGCCCCATAGACCCGCTCTTTATCAAATAACACCACGCTCCGGGTCGAAGGGCCAACGAGAGCTATTTCTGTTAAAATACACAGGTCCTTTCAGGTATATAGATGAAACGTTCCGCCGAGCTAAAAGTCGGGATCACCGTCGTCGTCGCCCTCGCCGTTTTCGTGGCGCTGATCTTCTCCACGGGCGAGTGCGACCTGCTACGCTCCGGGTATACCATCACGGTCATCTTCGACTCCGCCGCCGGGCTGGTCCCCGACGCCAAGGTCCTCTACGCCGGCGTGAGGGCGGGCGGGGTGGAATCCGTGGAGTGGTTCAAGCCGGAGGGCTCCGATCAGCTCATGGTCAAGGTGATCATCTGGCTGGACGAGACCGTGGTGGTGAGGGAGGACTCGGTCATCGCCATCCGCATGAAGGGGCTGATGGCCGACAAGTACGTGGACATAACCCCTGGGACGCCGGATTCGCCCGTCGTCCCGCCCGGCTCCACCGTCCAGGGCGAGCGCTCAATCGGCATGGATGAGCTCTTCGAGTCGGCGGGGAGCGTCACCATCAAGATCGGGGACGCCCTGGCCGAAATCTCGGAACTCTTCGACGAAGAGACGGTGGCCCAGTTGAAGAGCACCATCGCCCACATAGACTCGATGGCTCTCGAACTGGACGAGTTGATCCAGGCTTCGGCGGGCGAGATCAGCGCCTCCCTCAGAAACATCCGGCTGATCACGGATGACATTTCCCGGATCACCGCCAGCGCTGCCCGGATCACCGAGGACTTCGAGGTGAGCCTCTTGCGCTCGCTGCCCCGGATCGAGAGCGCCCTGGAGCGCTTCGATTACATCGCGGCCACCACCGCCGACGCCGTGGACCGGATCAACGACATCGTCGCCACCATCGCCTCGGGCGAGGGGACCGTCGGCAAGCTCATCTATGACGACACCGCCTACGTGGACTTCACCGAGACACTCCAGAAGGCCAAGATGCTCCTGGACAACATCATCGAAGACCCCCGCCGCTACCTGAACCTCTCGGTGTTCTAGGGCGGTCTTCGCCGACCGCACCGCTTGGGTGGAACCCCTCCCCGTTCAAACGGAAAAAATGGCCCGAACGGCGGGCCGTTTCTTGACATCTCCCGCCCCCCTTATCTATACTTTCCCTCCGCCCGCGGGGAGGGTCCGTAATTGGGCCCACGAGGACCGGACGATCCGTGGTTCGAGAGACCGGAAGATAAAGATAAAATGGCCACCTATCAAAAGAAGCTAGCCGACGTAGAGCGCGCCTGGCACTTGCTCGACGCCTCCGGTATCCCCTTGGGTCGCCTGGCGACCCGGGTGGCCGGGCTCCTGCGCGGTAAGCACAAGACCTACTGGGCGCCCCACCTGGACGCCGGGGACTTCGTCATCGTCGTCAACGCCGCCGAGACGAAGCTGACCGGCCGCAAGCTGCAGCAGAAGTTCCACCACCGCTACTCGGGCTACCCCGGCGGGCTCAAGTCCACCCCCTACGAGGTGGTCATGCAGCGCTACCCGGACCGCGCCGTCCGTTGGGCGGTGGCCGGGATGCTGCCCAAGAACCGCCTCGGGCGGAAGCTGCTCAAGCGCCTGCGGGTTTACGCGGGGCCCGAGCATAGGCATCAGGCCCAAAAACCTCAAGATTTCACCTTCGAGGCTTAGGAGTACCCATGACCGATACAGCCCCCATCTGGGCCACCGGACGCCGCAAGACCTCCATCGCCCGTGTGCGCCTGGTGCCCGGAGAGGGTAAGATTTTCGTCAACCGCCGCGAGGCGGCGGAGTACTTCCCCCGGGAGATATGGCGGAAGCGGATACGTCAATCCCTCGAGGCGGCCAACGCCACCGACCGTTTCGATGTGCACGCCAACCTCAACGGCGGCGGGTTGTCGGGACAGGCGGACGCCCTGAGTCTCGGGATAGCCCGGGCCCTGGAGTCCTACGATCCCGAGCTCAGGCACATCCTGAAGCCGGCGGGTCTCCTCCGCCGCGACTCCCGGATCAAGGAGCGCAAGAAGTACGGTCAGCGCGGCGCCCGCGCCCGCTACCAGTTCTCCAAACGTTAACCCATACCTCTAGGCCCCGACGGGCCAATACGCACGCCACTCGCTCTCGTTGCCCCCAGGGGTTGAAGTGGCGGAGGATGAAACGAGGTGACAGTGCCCGAAATCTCCATGCGAGCCATGCTGGAGGCCGGGATCCACTTCGGCCACCAGACCAGCCGTTGGAATCCGAAGATGAGACCCTACATCTACGGGGAGCGCAACGGCATTTATATCATAGACCTGCAGAAGTCGGCCCAACTCCTGCGCAGGGCATGCGACTTCGTCACCCAGACCGTGGTGCGGGGCGGGAAGTTCATCTTCGTCGGCACCAAGCGCCAGGCCCAGACGATCATCCTCCGAGAAGCGGAACGCACCGGGATGTTCTTCGTGACCAAACGCTGGCTCGGCGGCACGCTGACCAACTTCCAAACCATCAAGGAGAGCCTGAACCGCCTGGACAAGCTGGAGCGCCTGATCAACTCCGACAGCTTCGAGAACCTCTCGAAGAAGGAGCGCACCATGCTATCCAAGCAGTACGTAAAACTCAACGCTCTGCTGGCCGGAATCCGGAAGATGAAAACCCTTCCTCAGGCGCTCTACGTGGTGGACCCCAAGCGCGAGCACATCGCCGTCAAAGAGGCCAACAGCCTGGGAATCCCCATCGTCGCCATCACCGACACCAACTGCGATCCCGACGAGCTGACCCACCTCATCCCCGGCAACGACGACGCCATTCGCGGAATCCAGCTCATCACCAAGACCATAGCCGACGCGGTCACTGAGGGTGTCGCGATTGCTACCGGCGGCATAATCACCGAAGAGACACCGGTAAGTACTCAAGACTCAGAATCTTCAACTCCCAACGGTGATCAGGGGTAATCTATGATGGACATCTCCGCCCAAGAGGTGATGGCGCTCCGCAAGAAAACCGGCGCCGGCATCGTGGACTGCAAGAAGGCCCTCCAGGAATCGGGCGGCGACGAGGAGAAGGCGATCGAGCACCTGCGGGTCAAGGGTCTGGCCATCGCCGATAAAAAGTCCGGCCGCAGCGCCAACGAGGGGACCATAAGCACCTACATCCACGCCGGCGACAAGCTGGGGGTCATGCTGGAGCTTCGCTGCGAGACCGACTTCGTGGCCCGCACCTCCGATTTCAAGGACCTCGCCAAGAACCTCTGCATGCAGATCGCCGCCATGGCGCCCCTGGCCGTGGACTCCGACGGCTTCCCCGCCGAAGTGCTGGAGACCGAGCGCCGCGTATACACCGAACAGGCCGCCGAATCGGGCAAGCCGGACAACGTCGTGGAGAGGATCGTCGAGGGCAAGATGAAGAAGTTTCTGAAGGAGAATGCCCTCATGAATCAACTCTTCATCAGGAACCAGCCCGAAGAGAAGAACCGCACGGTGGAGGACTACATCAAGGAGTATGTGGCCAAACTGGGCGAGAACATCCAGGTGGCCCGCTTCGTCCGATTCCAACTCGGCGAGGAGTCATAGGCTTGAAGCCGAAAAGGGTGATCGTAAAGCTCTCCGGCGAGCGGCTCGGCGGCCGCGGTTCGGAGGGCTTTTCTCCCTTTGAACCGGAATCGCTGAAGAAAATCGTCGCCGATCTGTCCGGGCTGCGCGGGGCCGGTTACGGGGTGGGCGTGGTCTGCGGAGCGGGGAACCTTTTGCGCGGTCGGAGTTCGATCTTCGCCGACCGGACCAACGCCGACACCGCCGGGATGCTCGCCACGGTGATCAACGCCCTGGCCCTGGCCGACGCCTTGAACGCGCAAGGATTGAAAGCGCGGGCCTACTCGGTCATCCCCATGCCGAACCATGTGGCGCCCTACCGCCCGGAGGCGGTCCGTGAGTTCATGGACTCGGGCGGGATCGGCGTCTTCGGCGGCGGGACCGGCGCGCCCTTCGTCACCACCGACACCGCGGCGGCGCTGCGGGCACTGGAACTGGGCGCCGACGCCATCCTCAAGGCCACCCAGGTGGACGGCGTCTACTCGGCCGACCCCAGGACAGACCCCGACGCCCATCGCTACGACCGGCTGACCTACGACGAGGTCCTCACCGGGCGGCTCGGAGTCATGGACCTGGCCGCGGTGGAGCTATGCCGTCAGGGCGGGATTAAGATACTCGTCTTCTCGGGCGAGGTGGAGGGCGGGCCGCTGCGCGCGGTCAACGAGGAGGGCTTCGCCACCGTCATCGGGCCGTAAGGTTATTTTTTAGATCTGCCAGCGCCACATTAACACGAGAGCGCCGGCGGCGGCACGATTCTTGCGAAATCAACACCTCTTCAACGAAACAGCGAATACCTTCGGCAACAATCGCGCCGCCGCCTCAATCACCTTCGTCCAGACAAACGTTACTTTAGGTTTTTAGAACCTGTAGTATTCCCCGACGCATTGACACCGCTACAAAAGCGGGAGGGGTGGGATGATAGATCCTAAGCTGAAAGAGACCGATGAGAATATGCACAAGGCCGTCGAGGCGACCCAGCGCGACCTGCGGGCCATCCGCACCGGACGCGCCAACCCGGCCATCCTCGATTCGCTCAGGGTGGACTACTACGGCTCCCAAACCCCGATCAACCAAATGGCCACCATCGGCGTCCCCGAGCCTCGGATGATCGTCGTCCAGCCCTGGGACAAGACCGCCATTGACGCCATCGTGAAGGCCATCCAGTCCAGCGACCTGGGGATAACCCCCTCCACCGACGGCGTGGTCATCCGCCTCCCCTTCCCGGCCCTGACCGAGGACCGGCGCAAGGACCTGTTGAAGGTGGCCCACCGCCTGGCCGAGGAGGGGAAGGTCTCCATCCGCAACGTCCGCCGCGACGCCAACGAGATGCTGAAAGGAGCCGCCAAGGACGGCGACATGAGCGAGGACGAGCGCGACCGCCTCATGGACGTCGTCCAGGACATGACCGACGAGCACACCGAGGAGATAGACGAGCTGGTGGAGGAAAAGGTCAAGGAGATCATGGAGATCTGACCGGCCCAGAGCTGGCAGGGAAGGGATCACCCGTCCATTTCGGACGGGGCGAGGGATTTGGGTTATAATCACTTGCGCGTGGAATCAAGGGGCTCCAAGCCCCTTGTCTTATATTGGGGGGAGTGACTCCGACCGGACAGGGCGGCACGCCGTCCCTTTTATCATCTTGTATCCCCTGCAGCGGGGCGTTATACTGGCGAGCGTGGAACCGCCGAGATTTCCGGAAGACTTCCCCGCCGAGGCGATAAGCCTGCGGCGCGACTACGGCCCCGACGAGCGGCTGTCGGTGAACGAGCCCGACGCCGTCCTGGCCGATGGCGAGCTGCACCTCTTCGGTCTCGAGGACGGCTGGCGAAGGCTGAACCTGGCCGAGGTCAACGCGGTGCGCTCCCGGAGCCGGGTCATCTACGGCCCCAAGCGGCTCATCGCGGCCATGCTGGTGCTCATCGCCCTGCTCGCCGTGCTGTGGCTGGTGCCGATGAAGAATCTGGTGCGGTTGCTCGTGGGGGCGGGGACGGTGCTGGTCTCGCTGCTGGTGCTCCGGCTCCGGCGGGACACCGACCGGGTCGCCTACCGGCTGGAGGTGCTGCCGGCGCTGGGGGGGAAGCTGGTGGTGGAGATGCCGGAGAAGGTTCCGGGCCGGGCGGTGGACCTCTTCGTAGACCTCGTGCGAAAGCGCCTAACCGAGTCGGGAGCTTAATCGGTACTCCGGCGACGCACAAGATGGCGGATGAGCCGGAAGAGAACCCCGGCGATAAAAACACCCAGGCAGAGCCAGCCCACCACCGGCTCGATCCAGAAGCCGATGGCCGTGCCCCCGGCGATGCACACCAGGAGAATGAGCCCCATGATGGGATTGCGTAACAACGCGGAAAACCCCTCGCGCCGGTCGGTCACAGGTAAAGTGAACCAGGTTCCCGCTGGATTGTACCACCAACCGCCCCCGGCGGCGGACCACACCCGACCGCAGGGGGTCGCCCCTACGAAAAAGGTGAGTTTTTCAACGGTCTCAGATCAACCCTATTCTGAAAGTCAATCCCCCATGATCCAACCCGATCAACCGCTCGAGCTCACCGGCCTCTCCGACCGGGAGATCAAAAGGACCCTCACCGGCCTGGGCATTCACCTTTCGCCCGCCGAGGCCCTCTCCCTGGTGAAGCTCTTGGGACGCGAGCCCACCCTGGCCGAAGCCCATCTGTTCAACATCATGTGGAGCGAACACTGCTCCTATAAATCCAGCCGGGCGCTGCTCGCCGAGCACCTGCCCACCGACGGGCCCAACGTGATCCAGGGCCCCGCCGAGGACGCCGGCATCGTCGAGTTCACCGTCCACGACGGGGTGCGGTACGGGATCGTCATCGCCCACGAGAGCCACAACCATCCGAGCCAGGTGGTGCCCAACGAGGGGGCGGCCACGGGCATCGGCGGCATCGTCCGCGACGTGTACTGCATGGGGGGCGAGGTCTTCGCCGTGCTGGACCCGCTGCGCCTCGGCGACCCGAAGGGGCCGAGCGGGACGCGGTCGGCGGAGATCGCCGCCGGGGTGGTGGACGGCATCTGGCAGTACGGCAACCCGTTGGGCGTGCCGAACCTGGGCGGGGACGCGTATTTCAGCGATAAATTCGACGACAACTGCCTGGTCAACGTGGTGGCGGTGGGGCTGGTCCGGGCCGACGAAATCATCCACAGCCGCGCGCCCGACGAGGCCCGGAATAATCCCTACGTGTACGTCCTGGTGGGCAAAGCAACCGACGATTCGGGCTTCGGCGGGGCGGCCTTCGCCAGCGTGGACTTGGACGAGAGCGAAGAGAACCGGGGGGCGGTTCAGGTGCCCGATCCCTTCCTCTCCCGGGTGCTAACCGAGGCGAACAAGGCGGCCTGGCGCTGGCTGCGCGAGCAGGGACACGCCTTCGGGATGAAGGACCTGGGCGCGGGGGGCATCGCCTGCGCCACGAGCGAGATGGCCGCCGCGGCGGGCCTGGGCGCCGACGTCCACCTCGATAAGGTGCCGGTTTCCTTAACCGGTCTGCCGCCCTACGTCATCGCCTGCTCGGAGACCCAGGAGCGCTACATGTACGCCGTTCCCCGCGAGGCGACGGGGGACTTTTGCAAAATTTTCAACGAGGATTGGGAGCTGGGCAAGGCGGCGGTTGGCGCGGCGGCCACCGTCATCGGCGAGATCCTTCCCGAGGACCGCTACCGGCTCCTGTGGAGGGGTGAGGCCGCTTCGGAGACGGTGCTCTGCAACGTGAGCACCCGGGCCATCACCCAGGGCATCCGCCACGACCGGCCGAGCGCGGCGCCCGTCCCGAAACCATCGCCGGACAGACCGAAGCCGGACATCACCTACGGCGAGATTTTAAAGCGGATGCTCGCCTCACCCAACGGCTGCTCCCGCTACCCGATCTTCAAGCGCTACGACTCCGAGGTCCAGGGGCGCACGGTGCTGCGGCCCGGTGAGGCCGACGCCGGGGTGGTGACTCCTTTGGACGGCTGTCCCGCCGGGGTGGCGATGACCGCCGACGGCAACCCGCGACTGGGCGAGGTGGACCCCTACCTGGGAGCGGTGCACGCCGTGGCCGAGGCCGCGCGCAACGTGGCCTGCGTGGGGGCCAGACCGGCGGCGATCACCGACTGCCTGAACTACGGCAATCCGGAGAAGCCGGAAGTTTTCCGGCAGTTTGCGGAAGGGCTGCGCGGGATCGGCGACGCCTGCCGGGGGCTGGGGCTGGTGAGCCACCCCGGCGCCCCGCTGCCGGTGGTCTCCGGCAACGTGAGCTTTTATAACCAATCGGCCAAGGGGCGGGCGGTCCCGCCGAGCCCGATCATCGCCTGCGTGGGGGTCATCGAGGACGCGAGACACGCCACGGGTCAGTTCGCCCTCGGCCCCGGCGAGGAGGTGCTCTTCGTCGGTAAACGGGGTGAGGAGCTGGGCGGGAGCCTCTACTACGAGACTGTCTATGGGGAGATTTTAGGTACGCCGCCCCCGGCGGAGCTCGAACGCTGGCGGACCGAGCTGGCAGCCGTCGTGGATTTCGTGGGTAAAGGGAACGCGTTGGCCTGTCACGACGTCTCCGACGGCGGCCTGGCGCTCTGCCTGGCCGAGATCGCGCTGGGGACCTACCTCTCCGAGGGCGTCGGCCTGGAGGCGGACCTGAGGAAAATTGCGGAAAAATTGGAACCGGCGGCGTTGTTGTTCAATGAGGCTCCCGGCTATGTGCTGACCGTCCCACCGGGCGAGGGGGGGGCGGCGGTGGAGTTTTTTAAAACCAACGGCTGCGCCGCGGTGCTACTCGGTCGCACCACGGGCGGGCGGCGCTTCACCATCTACGCGAAAAACGAGGAGCTGATCTCCGAGGACATCGGTGAGCTGAGGGCGCTCTGGTCCGGCGGTCTGACCGGTATCTTCGGCGCGTGAGATAAACTTCCCTCCCCCCTTTGGGGGGAAGCGCGCTTACGGGCTAAGGAGAGGAGTAGACGATGAAACGGACGATCATCCTTATTTTACTGGCGGCGACGGCGCTTTCCGCCGAGCAGCCCGCCATCGCCATCATTGACCTGGAGGCCAAGCTCTGCGCCAAGGAGCTTGCGGATGCCGTCTCCGACATCCTGCGCACTGAGGTAATCGGAAGCGGGCGGTTCCGGGTCATCGAGCGGGCGCAGCTTGCCAAGGTGATAGAGGAGCATGCCTTCCAGTTGTCGGGCATGGTGGAGGCGAGCACAATCGCCGAGTTCGGTAAGCTGGTGGGGGCGGACTATGTCGCCCTGGGCAGCGTCTCGGTCCTTGGCGGCACCTACACCGTCACGCTGCGCTTCATTGACGTGGAGACGGCGGAGGCCGTCCTGGGCAAGACGGAGAGCACCGACAGCCAATCGGGCCTGCCCGACGTCTGCCGCAGGCTGGCCGCGGCGCTCACCGGCCTGCCGTACAGCGGTTCTTCTTCGGGCGGTTACTCGTACAGTTCCGGTAGTGGGGGCCGGATCGCCTTTTATTCCGACCGCGACGGGGACCGGGAAATTTTCGTGATGGACAGCGACGGGCGCAACCAGACTCAGTTGACCTTCAACGGCAGCGAAGATAAGTTTCCCGACTGGAGTCCCGACGGCCGCCGCATCGCCTTTGTTTCCGACCGCGACGGGGACCGGGAGATCTTTGTGATGGACGCCGACGGGCGCAACCAGACACAGTTGACCTTCAACAGCAGTGAGGACGCGTTTCCCGCCTGGAGTCCGGACGGCCGCCGCATCGCCTTTAACAGATACAACGACGACTACGATGAAATATTTGTGATGGACGCCGACGGGCGCAACCAAACCCAGTTGACCAATAGCAGTGGCGTTGATGATTGCCCAAGCTGGAGTCCGGACGGCCGCCGCATCGCCTTCGTTTCCGACCGCGACGGGGACAGGGAAATCTTCGTGATGGACGCCGACGGGCGCAATCAGACCCAGTTGACTAACAACGGAAGCGGTGACTACTCTCCCGCCTGGAGTCCCGACGGCCGCCGCATCGCTTTCATCTCCGACCGCGACGGGGACTACGAGGTCTTCGTGATGGACAGCGACGGGCGCAACCAGACCCAGTTGACGAACAACGCTAGCCAAGACGCGTATCCCGCCTGGAGTCCGGACGGCCGCCGCATCGCCTTTTCATCCCTCCGCGACGGGGACTGGGAAATCTTCGTGATGGACGCCGACGGGCGCAACCAGACCCAGTTGACCAACAACGCCAGCGGTGACTGGTGTCCCGCCTGGAGTCCGGCGGATTAGGCCCCCCTCCCCCCTTTTCCTTGTTCCCCCTCCCCCCATAGGGGGGAGGGGATAAGATAAAAGGTTGACCGATGGCCCAGAAGCGCTACATCGTGCGGGTGGACGGCGTTCCCGAGACGGGACGACCCGCCCGGAAGATACTGAAGATGCTCACCTACCGCGAGCTATCCCCCGACGACGATGTGTACGACATGACCGCCTTCGACTGGCGGCCCCTGAGGGAGGTCGAGCCCTTCAAGAGCCACCTGGAGCAGGAGGCGGAGCTGGATAGCCTGACGCCGGAGGAGTTCGCGAAAAAGAAAAAGATCCGCCAACCGGGATACTACGTCCTCATGGGCGTCGGAATCCTGGCCGGGGTGACGATCATCGCCTTCGCCGTGGCCACGGTCTTCAACATGTTCGCCAAGGGGATCGGCGGGGTTCCGGAGGTGCAGAGGGGCCGGGCGGAACTTTTATGGAAGTTCGAGGTGGGCGACTCGATGACCAGCTCGCCCTACTTCTGGGAGGGGAAGGTCTACGTCGGCGCCGAGGACGGCTATCTCTACTGCGTGGACGCCGAGACCGGCCGCGGTCTGTGGAAACACGACACCGGCGCCCCCATAATCGCCGAGGTGCTGGTGGCGGACGACCGGGTGTACGTGGGGAGCTGCGACAACGCGATGTGGTGCTTCGACGCCGGGACCGGGAAGCGGCTCTGGCGCTTCGGCACCGACCACTACGTCGGCGGCGGAGTCACCTTCTCGGACGGAAAAATCTACTTCGGCTCCTACGACCACAACGCCTACTGCCTGGACGCGGTGACCGGCGAGGAGGTCTGGCGTTTCGAGACCGAGGGATGGGTTTTTTCGACCCCCTTCGTTTACGGGGACCGGGTCTACCTCGGCTCCCTCGACGGCTACCTCTACTGCCTGGACGCGGCGACCGGCTCCCCGCTGTGGAAGTTCGAGACCAAAGGGAAGGTCTACAGCTCGCCCTACGTCTGGGAGGGCAAGGTCTACTTCGGCTCCGACGACACCTGGCTCCGGTGCCTGGACGCCGGGACGGGCGATGTGATCTGGCGCTACCGCGACCCCGACTACTGGCACTACATCCGCTCCCGGATCGTGGTCTTCGACGGCCGGGTCTACTTCGGCTGCCTGAACCACATCATCTACTGCGTGGACGCGACGGATGGGAAGGAGCTCTGGCGACACAAGACCACCAACACGATGGAGGCCGGTGGCATCGTGGTGGGGGAGCTCGCCGACGGGCGCGCCTTTACGGTCTCCCAGCCCGCCCGCTGGATCGAGGGCGGGGAGTGGCCGGCCAACCCCGACGTCGCCGACGCCATGTTCCTCATCGGCAGCGCCAACGGGAGCCTCTACTGCCTGGACGCGATCGAGGGGGACGTCATCTGGGTCTACGGGGCCAAGGAACACGTGGTGTCCGACCCAACCTACGCCGATGGGGTGGCCTTCTTCGCCAGTGACGACGGCTATCTGTACGCCGTTAAATCCTACTTAGAAGATAAGAAAAGCGAGGTAGATTAATAACAGATGGGGCTATGCCCCTTCGCCGGTGACGATGGTCATCTGTACGCCGTTGAATCCCTCCCGGTCAAAAAGGGATAACCCCTCGGGCCGGGGAGGCAGCATCTAAATACATTATCATTAAAATAATTAATTCGAGAGTTGACTTTATTGAGCATTTGCATTAGAATGGTTAACAAGGGTTGCGGAGAAAATCATAAAACGGAGTCAGTTATGTCCGAGGATATCGGAAAAGCCATCCAGACGGGGATGCGGGCGATGAGGGAGGGGCTGCGCGAGGGCTTGCGGGGGATGCGGGTCGGCTTCAGGGAGATGGAACGCGGAATGGCGAAGGGTCGGAAGTACCGGCGGGGCCCGGATTGGGAACGCGGAGAGAGGAACGAGAAAGAGGGCGACATGGGTGAAGAGCGAGAGAAAAGTTGGTGGTCCAACTTCGGCGGGGGGGTCAACATCAGCCTGGACATGTCCGGCCTGATGTTCGGCTTCCTCAGCTTGGGTCTCGGTATAGGCGCCTTCTTCCTATACCTCATCCCCTTCGTCCTGGTTATCTCCTGGCCCTTCGCCATCGCCGGCCTCATCGTGGGGCTCGTCGCCGTGTTGAACTTCCGGGTGGGCTGGTTCCGCGGGTTCGTCCCCGGTCTCATCGGTCTCGGACTGAGCGGCGCGGTGCTCTGGTTCCACGTCATGAACCTCATCTGGACCACCGGTACCCTGGACTACGTGCTGGGTCTGTGGGGCACCCCGCCGGGCTGGTAGCCCTACCCGTGGACCTCGCAAGCGAAAGCCGCGCCAAACGTCGGGTCACCTGGACCGGGGCCGGGATCAACCTGGTGTTGGCCGGGGCCAAGTTTGCCGCCGGCTTCCTCGGCCGTTCGGCGGCCATGGTCTCCGACGCCGCGCACTCCCTGTCGGACCTCGTCTCCGACGCCATCGTCCTCTTCGGGCTGAGATTCTCCGACCGTCCGGCAGACGAGGGGCACCCTTACGGCCACGGCCGTTTCGAGACCCTGGCGGCCTTCATCCTGGGTCTCGTACTCATCGGGGCGTCCCTCCTTTTGGGCTGGGAGGGGCTGGAGAAGATCCGCTATCCCGCGTCGACGGTTCCCACCTGGCTCGCGGCGGGAGCGGCCCTACTCTCCCTGGTGGTCAAGGAGGCGCTCTTTCGCTGGACCCGCGCCGTGGCCCGGCGTACCGGCTCCAGGGTCATCGAGGCCAACGCCTGGCACCACCGAACCGACGCCCTCTCCAGCGTGGTGGCCCTGGCCGCCATCCTCGGAGCGATCCTCCTGCCGGAATCGCGCTTTCTGGATCCCGTGGGCTCGCTCATCGTGGCGCTGATGATCGGTGGCGTGGGCTTTAAGGTGATCCTGGGCGCCGCCCGCGAGCTGACCGACGCCAACGTGGAGCGGGAGCTTCGGGAGCGGATGACCGGGCTGACCGCCGACGTGCGGGGGGTGAGGGCGGTTCGCCGGCTCAGCGCCCGGCGGCTGGGCAACGTCACCGTCGTGGACCTGACCGTCGCCGTAGACCCGGAGATGGACGTCTACGAGGCGCACCGGATCACCGAGTACATCGAGGCCAAACTCCACCGCCGCCTGTCACGACTAGGCCGCATCTTCGTCCACGTCGAACCCTCCAGCGAGCCGGAGCTCCTCGACGGTCAGCGCAACACCGAGATCCGCCGCGCAGTGGAGGAGTCATGCCGCTCGATTCCGGGGCTGGCCGGCTTTCACCATCTGCGCCTCCACCGCCGCGCATCCGGGGTGGCCCTGGACATAGACATCGAGCTCGACGGCGACCTATCCCTCAACAAGGCCCACCGGGTGGCGAAGAGGGTGAAGGATTGCCTGGAGGGGCTCGCCGGCGTGGACTCGGTCATGGTCCACCTGGACCCCGAGGGGGCCCGCGACTAAGCGCGACGGCTCCACCCGGAGCCGTTTTTTCTGCTATACTTCCCACCTCCGTCGGCGGTGGCACGATTCTTGGCGAATTCGCAACCCCTCGTTCATTCGCCGGTCTGCCGGAGCAACAATCGCGCCACCGCCTGAGTAACCACCCCCTCACCCTTCCCCTTTCCCCGAAGGGGGCTAGAGGGCACGAGGAACCCCCCTCCCTAACCCGTGAGCGAATGCTCCCCCCCAAAGGGGGGAGGGGACATAGGGCAAAACCAAAGAAGAAACCACCCCGTAACCGGATATCGGCATAGATGATCAGCAAGACGAAAAGCTCGGCGCTGAGGAACGCTGTCGCCAAGTTGCAGGATGAGGCCGAGGACCTTCTGGCCCGCCTGGTGGCCATCCCCACCGTGAACCCGCCGGGCCGTGAATACTCCCACATCGTGACCCTCCTTGGTAAGGAGTTGGAGAAGGCGGGAATCTCCCTCCAGGTTTTCTTCCCCACCGAGGCCGAGGTGCGGAACCTCTTCCCCGATTCAGGCGGCCTCCCCCGACCAAACTTGGTGGGCAAATTGCGCCTCGGCAAAACTAAAACCCTCCACCTCAACGGTCACTTCGACGTGGTCCCGGCGGGCGAGGGATGGTTCCGGGACCCCTTCGTGCTGCATCGCGACGGCGAGTGGCTGCGCGGCCGAGGTACCGGGGACATGAAGGGGAACATTACCGCCTACTTCTTCGCGCTGAAGGCCCTCCGACAGATCGGGCTGGAGCCGTCGTGCAACCTCGAGTTCAGCTTCGTTCCCGACGAGGAGTCGGGGGGAGCCTGCGGCCTCGGCTGGCTGGCGAAACAGGGCGTACTGAAGGCGGACGCCGCCCTGTTCGAGGGGCACCCCGGCCCGGCGGTGACCGTCGCCAACAAAGGGGTTCTCTGGCTGGAGATCCTAGTCCGGGGACGCGCGGGACACGGAAGCCGCCCCTACGAAGGGGCCAACGCCTTCGCGGGCGCCGTCGCCGTGGCCAAGGGACTGATAGATTCCACACCGAAGCTCTGCTCCGTCAAGAGCGAACTACCCGTCGCCCGCCCCGAAGACGCCTACGGTGTGATGACCCTCGGTGGAAGGGTTTCGACCAGCGCCCAGAAGGTGAACGTCATCTGCGGGCAATTCTCCTTCACCATTGACCGCCGACTGCTGCCCGAGGAGGACCCCGAACGGGTTCAGGACGAGATCGAGGAGTACGCCCTGGGATTTCTGCCCGACGACGAGGGTCTGAGCCTGGAGATTCGGCGAATCGAGCTGGCCCGCGCCGTGGTCTGTCCGGACGATTCAGAGCTGGTGCGGACGCTGGCCGGGGTGGTGGAGGAGGTTTACCAAAAAAAGCCGGAGCGGCGCCTGAGCGCCTTCTTTACCGACATGCGCCACCTGTCGCGGAGGGGCGTCCCCTGCTGCGGGCACTCGGTCCGGTCGGAGAACATCCACGGACCGAATGAGGGGGTGCATCGCGGGGACCTTCTCGACACCATCTTCACCTTGGCACTTCTCTACGCATCCTTCGGAACCTAACCCCCACTTGCGCACACCCACACCCGGTGGTATATTTACGGGTGCCGCAACCGGGGGCGGGTTATCCGGTGGTCGGTGTTATTGAGAAAATGCGACGGGGGCTGACTAGGGGCGGGTTATTCGATGGTCGGGGTTATGTAAGGGGCGGCGTTCGGGGTTTTGTTGGTGAAGGATCCGAGACGGTGCTCCAAGCGGTTCAATCCAGAGAAACTCGGTAATAAAAAACCGAATGGGAAGCGCTCGATTCCTTCATCGCTAAGAGCCGTCGGCGGCACATCACGCCGATCGCCCAGAAAACAGTGAAGTATGGCAGAAACATACATCTACGTTAACGGAGAGAGCTACGGACCGCTCTCGGTCTCCGAGATCAAAAAGTGGGCCGAGGAGGGACGCCTGGGACCCGATGACCAGATCTGGATCGCAGCCCGCAACGAGTGGGTCGCGGCCCGCAACGTGGCCCAGTTCAAGCGGATCTTCGATGAGAAGGGAATCACCGGCGAGGGCAGCCCGGTCTCCGAGGGACTCCTGGTGAACATAGGTGGCGAACAGTTCGGTCCATACCCCGCGACTCAGATCATCTCATACATTAAGGATGGGAGAATCAGCCGTAAGGACTACGTCTGGATCGAGAGGCAGAACAAGTGGTTCGAGCTGGAGAAGATCGTTCAGTTCCGTCAGGCCTTCGAACGGCAGGAAGCCGACCGCGCCACTGAGGAAGCGGAAACCGAGGAAACGCCGGAGGAGGCCTTTGTTGAAACCTCCCCCGACACCGAGCCCCTCTTCGAGCCCACCGACGAGGAGGTGGCCCCGCCGGTCGAGGTGGAGGATGCCGAGGTTCCGGTTCCCGACAGCGACTGGGCCGAATTCGCCGCCGAGACCCGGGATGAGAAGGAAGCTGCAACTACGGAGAGCCAACCGGTCGTGTCCGACACCGACATCATCTCCCGGGTATTCGCCACTGACCGGACGGATGGTGGAGGAGCCATTGACACCATCGGCTCCTTCGTCGAGAGACAGGAGGAGCGACCGCTCAGAGAGCGGGTCGCGGAGATTGACCCACGCGATCTGCCCCTGATGAAGGCCAACGCCGCGAAACGCTTCGGCGGGCTGATCTGGGACTTCGTCATCTGCTTCAGCTTCGTCGCGGTCCTGGGCATCATCTTCCACATGCTCGATAAGGCATTCGCCGACTTCTCGGTCAAGGTCTTCAACCCCTCAGACACCCTCGGGGTCCTCGAGGAGGCCGGCTTCCTCGCCAACCTCTCCAAGACCTTCGTCTTCATCTCCCTGGGCGTCATCGGCTTCTACCTCCTCTTCCGCGATGCCCTCTTCGGCCGCCGGTCCCTGGGCAAGCGCCTGGCGGGCCTGCGCGTCGTGGACCGCGTGAGCAAGCGGCCCGCGGGCTTCGGCAAGCTCGTCCTGCGCAACCTCACCGTCGTCACCCTCGTGCCGCTGGTCATCGAGTTTTTCCTGGTGCTGGCCGATCACAAGGGGCTGCGAATCGGCGACCGCATCGCCCGGACACAGGTCGTGGACACGAACATCTGACGGTTACTTCTGCAGCCCGACCCGGCGGCGACCGACAATGGTGGCTCCACCATCCCGGCCCGCCTTTTTCCCTGTCCAAATGATAGGTTTCAAGTTAAATAAAAAAGAAATGACTGAACCAAGAGAAGAATTTGAATCTGACATTGAAGCTCTATTTAAAGAGCTCAATGAAGCATACATGTCTGCACAAAAGACCTACAAAGATTTCGTCAAGACAATACAGGACAAAGAACCAAGAGAGAAAGCTGAAAGATGGCTTGAATACGTAGCTAGCAATATTGAAACGTACGGTAATCAAGAAGCACTAGTTTACCTTAGGAGTAGGGGGCACGAATGCAACGATGAAATAAGCGAACTCATAGATAGTTGGCGAAGAGCCGCAAAAAGGGAAATTGAGGAATGTTCAAGAGGGATAGGTGTTCACGTTCTCGAAACCGGAGAGATGAAACATAAGGGAGGAATACCACTCTCTGAGGCAAGTAATGTTAGGAATGTCTCGTCGTTCCTACTCCCTGATTTCTGGAGCGGTCGAGATGAACAGCAACTATCCATTGATGCTACCATGCTCCGAACGGTTGAATGGTGCGACATTGGCGGTTTCGATGAATGGTGGGAAAGGCTTGCCCAATCATTAAAACGAGAGATTTTTCAAGGAGGTATAGAACCCGTACAAAGCAGTATCCAACTGTTTCACATGGTGAGGTCAGATTATGCTATACAATTAATGGATGCTGCATTGGTTAGAGCTTTAGAAGCAATTGAGTTACCATTTGGTGATGAACGATATCCTTGGCTTGTTTTTAGGGCTCTGGGAACAGAATCAACAAGAGAATATAGTCATGTTATACACATAACATACGCAAGCTCAATTGTCCTCTCCAACATGCGGTTACACTCTAACCGGCGCAACACCGAATTAGTAAATCAAGCTGTAGAAACCATCTTAAAAACTCAAACCGAAGATGGTTCATGGCCATTTTGGGAAGGTTTTAAACAAACATCAGTTGAGGCGACAGCGATGTGTGTCCATGCAGTTGCACTCAATAAACCACGAGGTTGGGAAAGAACAGTTGCCAAGGCGCGTGAATGGTTGTGGTCCAAACAAAGTCGGGAAGGTTGCTGGATTGATAAAGCCTCACCTGATTCTGTCTATCTTACAGTCCTTGTCCTAGATGCAATTGATCTCTCTGAAAATAAATTCGAAGTAACCTTCGGGAAACGATTCTCAGTAGAACACCGGCAGTCAGAGACCAAATCACCTCGCCGTTTCCGGGTTGCACTGTCATTCCCTGGTGAACTACGTGAATTGGTCGAGCCTGTTGCGGAATCTCTAGCACAGAAGTTAGGTCGCAAGTCCGTCTTCTACGACCGCTTCTATGAAGCTGAACTAGCCCGTCCGAATCTTGATACCTACCTCCAAACCATTTATCATGACCAAACTGACCTGATTGGCATTTTCCTGTGTTCAGATTACGCTGACAAGGAATGGTGCGGCTTGGAGTGGCGTGCCATTCGAGACCTCATCAAGACACGTCGGGATGAAGACATTATAATAATCCGAACTGACTCGTCAACTATTCCAGGCATATTGTCCATCGACGGCTACATAGATGCACATGACCACACGCCAGATCAACTTGCTGACTTGATTTTATCGCGGCTCGAAATGTAAAAGAAGCTATAGCAGATAACTGCATGCACGCCGAACGGGGCGAGCCGATGGGCTTGCCCCCCGGTTTAGGTGGGTGATGGGGGAAGATTGAAGGGAAGAGGCTTAAAAGCGGCGCTGGGCGGCAGGTGGCCGGCGGCGGTTCTGGCGGCAATTCTATCGCTGGTCTTCTACTGGGCGACCGCGGCGCCGGGGACGCTCTTACAGGAGAGCAACTACGACCTCACCGTGGCGGCGGTGAGCCTGGGCTGCGCCCACTCGCCGGGCTACCCGCTCCACACCCTGACCGCCCACACGGCCGTCGCTCTTTCAGCCGAAAATCCCGCCCGCGCGACGAACCTTTTGTCGGGACTCTTCGGCGCGCTGACGGTCCTCTTCCTGGCGCTGGCCCTCACCGAGATCGGACGAGCGGCGGGTGGAACCCAAAGACCCTGGCTGGCCGCCCTGGGAGCGCTCATCTTCGGCCTCTCCCGGACCTTCTGGACCCAGGCCTCCCTGACCGACGTCTACACCCAGCACATTTTTTTCCTGGCGGCGGTGCTTTACGTCGCCCTGCGGGCCCGTCGCCTCGCCCTCGAGGAGGAGGCGTCGGGGAGGGAGACGGCCACGGCGGGCCTGTTGACCGGTCTTTTACTGGTCAGCCACAACGCCGGCTACAGCTACCTCCCGGCGCTGGTGCTGATCCTGTGGCCGGCCCTGAAAAGGTTGAAGGCCCCGGGTTGGGGCATGACCATCGCCGCCCTCGGGTTGGGCCTTTCCGCCTACCTCTACCTCCCCATCCGGGCCTCCACCGGACCGCTCATCAACTGGGCCTCACCCAACAACCTGTACGGGTTCTTCCGCAGCTTGAGCCAGGCGGTATACGCCGATACCCCCCTGATCCGCAGCCTGAGCCGGCTGTGGGGCCAGATCGCCTGGATCGGGCGGACCTGGTGGCTGGAACTGGCGCCGGGGGTGATCCTTCTGGGAATTGCCGGTCTGGCAACCCTCGCGACGAGAGGGCGGCGCAGGTTGCTCGCCGGGATGCTCTCACTCTGGCTGCTGCCTGCGGCGCTGCTCCTGGCGATACGCAACTACCCGGTATCCCAGCTCCTGGGGTCCGGTGAGTCCTTTCTCATTACCGGGGCCCTCGTCATCGCCGTCGGAGGGTTTCTCGGGGTCGAATGGCTCTCCCGGCGTCTTAAACGTGTGGGACACCCGGTCGCCCTGGGCGCTTTGCTGCTGACCCTGGCCGCCACGGCCTGCCTGAATTTCCCCCACGCCGACCTGTCGGATAAAAGGGGGATGACCGAGCTGGGCGCCGACCTCTTCGCCTCCTCCCCGCCACGGGCCATCCTCGCCGTCTCCATCGTGCAGGGCGACAGTTGCTACTTCGACGCCCTCGTCCGGCGCTACGTTGGGGACCGGCGGCCGGACCTCGAGGTCACCTCGGCCTACCAGGTGGGCGAGCCATGGTACCAGCGGGAGCTGGCCGACCGGACGGGACTCCTGCCGCCTCCGAAGGAGGAGCAGCTGGAGCTGTGGCGCTACGCGAGCGCCCGAACCCCCGATGTGGGCCTGGCCCGGGCCTTTGTGGACACCTCCCTGTTACAGTACTACGCCGTCACCGGCCACCGTCCACTGGCCCTGGCGGTGAACGTGGACTACCTGATAATGAAGATCCAGGCCCTGCGCGAGGAGCGGGGGTTCGTTCCCCTGGGCCTGGTTGAAATCTGGCGTCCCTTCGAGAGCTATCTGGCATCGGGAAACCCCGACCTGGGCAGCCGGACGCTGACCCGGACACGCTGGGAGATCCTGCGTTACCACCCCCGACCCCAGGGTCCGCACAAGTACGAGCGGTCCGCCGCCGACTTCCTTCGCGGTCGCCTGGTCACATTCGCTGAGGCGGCGGTGGTGGCGGGTTTCTCTTCCCAGGCCGCGGGCGCGGCGATCCGGGCCGCCAACGCCGCGCCCCTCGAGCCCCGAAACTGGCTCCCGGCAAGGTGGACGGCCGAGCTCTGGGGAAAGATGGCGCGGAACGAGACACCCGATGAATTCACCACCATCCAGTGTATCCGATTCGGCCTCTTCGGTCGCGCAGCCTCCTACGCCCGTCGGCGGCTCGAGGAGGGGCTGGCCCGGGAACCGGACATCTACGCCCTGTACCTCGAGAGCCTGATCCTGGGCGACGAGGAGGGGGCCGCCCGGTTCAGGAGCATCCTCGGTGTCATAACAACCGGTGCACCTTGACGGAGGGAGCGTCGGTCTGCTAAACTTCGCCCACCTCGCGTTAGGATTATGGAGGTGACCGGCGTTGATCGTTGTAATCATCATCCACGTTCTGCTCTGTATCGGTTTGGCGATCACCGTCCTGTTGCAGGCCGGCAAAGGTGGCGGGCTATCGGGAGCCTTCGGTGGTGCCGGATCCCAGACGATCCTCGGGCAGCGCGGAGCGGCAACCTTCCTCTCCAAGCTCACCCGCTGGCTGGCGATCGGCTACATGATCCTCTCCCTGTCGCTGGCCTTCCTCTACGCCTCACCGACGCAAAGGGGGGCCGCTGAGCCGACCCCGGTTGAGGGCGAGGCCGAAGAGCCCACCGAAGCGGCTCCCATCGTCACCGATGAGCCCGCGGTGGAGACGGGCGGGGATGGGCAACCGGTCCCTGAAGCCGAATAAAAAAAAGAGGGGCCCGACGGCCCCTCTTCGTTCCGGCGGTGGAAACCCGATCCATCAATTCTAATCCAAACGCCCTCCAGAGGAGGGGTGGAAAAAATGCGTTTTGCCATACTCCTTCCACTGTTGCTCTCCGTCCTCACCCTGGCTCAGGAGGACGACATCGCGGTGAAGATCGAGGCCTGGTTGAACGAAGAGGGCTTCGAGCCACTCACCTACGATGACGAGCCGAACACCTGGTACATCAGCACGACGGGCGACAACATGGGGGCTGTCCCCTGCACCCTGTACCTGAACGACGGGTTCATCTGCTTCCAATCCGTTCTGGTCTCCATCCCCGAGCACAGTCACGGGGACCTCTGCGACCTGGCCGACGTCCTCCTGCGTGTCGGGCTGGAGAACTACATGGTCAAGGTGGTGATCAACGACTACAACAACGTGGAGATGGAGGCGGAGTTCCCCGCGGCCGATCTCTCCCGGGACGATTTCGTCACCGCGCTGTGGCTGGTGCTGGGTACAGCCGACGCCGAGTACCCGCGGATCATCGAGCACGTCTACCGCTAAAGGGGCGGGATATGCGCGCCACCGTTCCGATCCTCATCATTGTATTACTTACAGGGGCCTGGGCCGCACCGGGCCTCTTCCTATCCCCGGCCAGGCCGGCTTCCTCCACCTTCACCGTCCCCATCGGAGACCAATGGCTGTACCTCGGGGAGGCGGTATCGGGAGCCCGCAGGCTGGGCGACTACGAGCCCGGACTTTACTACTACCTCTTCTACGGTGAAGACCCACCGGTGGGCATTCGGCCCATCGCCTCCTTCCCCGGAGCCCACCTCCTTGGTTCGGAGGAACTCCTGCCCGGATTTCGGGGAGGCGAGCTGATCCTCCTCCACCCGCTGCCGGGATTCTGGCGCCCCCCGGGGGAACTCCAGCTTACACCTCCCGAGCCCTTCGGCGGTGGCTGGATTGATCCATCCATCATCGCAAAAATAGACATCGAGAACTACCTCGATCACCTCGAGAAGCTCACCGCCATCCCCACCCGCTTCTCCTTCAGCGAGGGCTGTCAAGAGGCGGCCGAGCTGCTCATAACCACCCTCGAGGGGTGGGGATACGAGCCTTACTACCACCACTACGACCTGAACGGGGCGGGGAAGGTGGCCATCTGGGACATCTCGGCCGTTGACGAGAATACGGCCTACGCGGTGGGGCTGATGGCGGTCAAGACCGACGACGGGGGGGAAACCTGGCACGCCCTGGAAGAAACGGGCGGATACGGCGCCCGCTCCATTCACTTCCTAGACGAGAACACCGGCTGGATGGGGGGCCATCGAGCCATGCTCGCCACCGACGACGGTGGCGATACCTGGGAGAGGGTGGATCACGACTTCCCCGCGTCAATCCGGGACATCACCTTCAGCGGTCCGATGACGGGCTATGCAGCCGGCTGGGGCTTCATCTCCTGGACCGAAGACGGAGGGGAGACCTGGCGGGAGGCCGACGCGCCCGACGTGGGGGACATGTTGGGGATCAACGTAGTGGATACACTGGGCGTCGCCGTGGGGATTGGGGGCAGGGTTCTGCGTAGTGAGGACGGAGGACTGACATGGAAGAGCGTGGATTCGGGCGTCTCGAGCAATCTCTACTCGGTTGACATCTACATAGACACCGGTAACGTTTGGGTCGTCGGAGCGGCCGGAACCATCATCCATTCCGAGGACGGCGGATTAACCTGGGCTCCTCAGGATAGCGATTTCACCCAATACATCTACGAAGTCGAGTTCATAGACGAGCTACACGGGTACTGCGTTGGTGACAACCGCCACCTCTTCGAGACCACAGACGGCGGGGAAACCTGGATCGAGGTCCGGGGCTCGGACAAGGACCGCTTCCTCTGCATGGACGTGGTGGACGACGACACCCTCTGGATCGGCGGCGGGGAGCCGCCCTTCGCTTACCTATCCACCGACGGCGGCGAGACCCTGATCGGGGGCTACATCGACACCGAGGAAACCTTCAGCTGGCGGAACGTCGTCTGCGACCTGCCCAGCCCGGGCGACGGTCCGGCCCTCCTCGTCGTAGGGCACTACGACAGCATCTCCGAGGACCCGCACAATCTAGCCCCCGGCGCCGACGACAACGGCAGCGGCGTGTCCGCCTGTCTCGAGGTCGCCCGTGTTTGCCGGGGGCTCACCTTCGATACCCCCGTTCGGATCGTGCTCTTCTCGGGGGAGGAGCAGGGCCTGATCGGATCGTCCTACTACGTGGCCGATCTGGAGGAGGACGAGATCGGCGGTGTTATCAACCTCGACATGTATGCCTACCGCGACGACGAGAACTACGACCTCGAGGCCTTCACCCGCGATGATTCCCTCTGGCTCTCCGGGGCCTACGACGATGGATGCGACTACACCCCGGCCTTCGTGATCGAAACGAACGATCCCGGCTGGTACCGCTCGGATCACGCCAGCTTCTGGCGCGCCGGCATCCCGGCGATCCACATCGGAGAGTACGACGGCACCGAGAACTACCCCTACTACCACACCACCGAGGACACGATAGACAAGCTGGACATGATCCAGGGCGTGAGCGGCGCCCGAGCCGCGCTCGCGGCGGTCCTGCAACTGGTCCCGCGCGAGGAGCAGAGGGAAGGTCTGACGACCGCCTACGCCTTCCCGAATCCCTTCAGACCCGACGAGGGTCACGAGAGGATCACCTTCCGCAATCTGCCGTCGGGGACCGACCTGCGCATCTACGACGTGGCGGGGAGTCTGGTCTTTGAAGCGGGGAATCTGGAGGGTGAGTATGAGTGGGAAGTGGATAACTCGGGCGGGCGGGACCTGGCCTCCGGCGTCTACCTCTACCACCTCGCAGCTCAAGGCGAAGAGATAATCGGGAAGCTGGCCGTCATCCGATGAAACAGTAAATGTCACACTGGCGATTAAGACCTCTGGATATACCTCTTTTTATTCTCCTCTCGGCGGGTGCGGTGATCCCCTGGACGCTGCCCGAGGAGCCCGGCGTGGTGGTGGTCATCGTCCATCCCGGCGGGGAGCTCCGGATCAGCCTCGAGGAGGAGCGCACGATCAGCCTGGAAGGACCGGTCGGCGAGACGGTTGTCAAAATCGAGAACGGACGGGCCCGGGTGGTTCACTCGGACTGCCCCCATAAGATCTGCATGAAGATGGGAAGGATAGATTCGACCGGCGAGACGGTCTGGTGCATCCCCAACGGCGTCGGAGTACGAATCGAGGGGAGTGGTGATGACGGGGTTGACGCCGTCACCCGTTAGGCGGATCGTCGAGAGACACCGGGGGATCGGTCTGTTGGCCCTGGCATTAGCCCTCTACGTACTGGAAGGTCTGCTGCCCCGTCCCGTCCCGTGGTTCCGCCTGGGGCTTTCGAACATCATCATTCTCCTGGTCCTGGTTCGGCAGGGACCGCTGCCCGCCCTGAGGATCAGTATAGCCCGGACCCTCCTCGGCTCTCTCTTCCTGGGCAACCTTCTGACCCCGGTCATCCTCCTCAACCTCGCCGGGTCCCTGGCAAGCTGGGGTGTGATGAGCGCCCTCATGCCCCTCCACCCCAGGGGTGTCAGCCTGGTCGGGATCTCCCTCACCGGAGCTGCGTTCCACGCAGCCGCCCAGTGGGCCGTGGCCATCCTCATCCTGTTACCGGGGGACCTCGCCTGGGACATCCTGCCCATGATCCTCCTGCCGTCCCTCGCCGCCGGCGTCATCGTCGGCCTACTCACGGAAACCGTCATCCCACAGGAGCCCGACAACCGTTTCCAGCCGGGCTAGACGCTCGTTCTGCTCCCGGTTGTTACCCTCCTGTTCCGTCAACTTGCCCCCCACCTCGCACCGCAATAAGCGAACTTCGCCCCGCAGGTCGTCAATCTCCCCGGCCAGGTTCAGCCACATCATGGCAATCAGGGCCGGGAGGATGATTCGCACGACCCAGGTCAACCAGCGTTTCTCGCCGTTGCTGTTCTTTTCCACGTTATGTAAACTTTCAGCGTTAAAACTTTACATGAGAAGTCGTTATGTAAAGTAAAGTTTACTTAAAGGATCAATCCGCCGACGCTCCACCAGTCGAAAGCCCACCCGACGAGGAAGAACAGAGCCAGCAGCGCGATTACCAGGACGGTTAGAAAAATCCACTTCCACTTCTTGTCGCTCACTGCACCCTCCTTGGGGGCGTGTGTACCCAAAATGGGTTCAATCGTACCCTTATTGGGTACGGATGGCGGTTGACTCGGGCCGGAGGCCGTCGTACCAGTGCGGCGGAGTTCCCCGGTAAGCGTGTGCCCGGGTCCAGGGCTCCAGTTCGACCGAGGCGTGCCAGTATTCGAGGACCGACCCGCCGACCCTTCCATGCTTCCAGTACCACGGCAGGTAGAGGCCGACGGCGATCAGGGAATCTCGCACATCGTCCCGGCGCCACTTCGGCGCACCATCCCCCCAGAACGACCACGAGGTCAGCCTCGAGGAGAAGTCCACCGCGCAGCCGGTCCAGTGGCCGTTGATGTCGGTGAGGTCAATCCTTCCGCCGGTGTCGTTGCAACAGGTCGTCCCCCGAGGTCGGTAGCAGGAGTTCGCCATGAGGTAGCCCGTCGGGTCCCCGCCGTAGGGTCCGACTACCAGGTCCTTCCATGTCCTCAGTGTGTCAATCAGGAGGGTCGTTCCGCGCAGATCCACGTCCGAGTCCCGCGCCCGGATCAGCGTCCGGGGAATGTCGTAGAGTTTATTCATCTTCCCCCGCTCCGAAGCCGATGGCGTCCTTGGCCTCGATCTCGATCCTGCCGTTGGCCTTTTCGCAGGCGGCCATCTGGATCCCACGCGCGATCTGAAGGGTGATCGCCACGCCGCAGAGCCCGGTCCATCCGGCGATGGCCAGCGCCTCCCCGATGAGCCCGAGGATGTGGAGGACCAGGATACCCACGAAGACCACCGCGAGGATCGAGAACCCGAACAGCCGCTGGCCGAACTCGATCCCGTCCCCGAAGTCGAAGAGCGGCTTCTTTTCGTCTTTGTCACTCATGTTTCCCTTATAAAAAAGGCCGCCCGTCAGCGGCTGATAACCCCACCCAGGACGACTTGGTTTATTGAACAAAGTGCATTAGAAAACCGCCCGGTGGGCGGTTGTCATTAATAATTCAAGAGGTCCGGGCGCACCCGGGCCTCTTATGTGTGGAGTTGCGTGGGGAAGAATTGGGCTAATATCAACTCCACTCGATATTTCGCCCCCTTCACCCTCGCTAATGGCTACCCTTATGTTACACTCTTTTTCTGGTTTTGTCAACTACGATTCAGGTGATTCGAGGCAAAAATGCTTCTTCATGCTGTGGGGCACTATGAATTACTAGATGCGTTAATTACACCAGAGCAGGCAGCGCAGTATTTTACCAAGTATGTTACTGGTAAGTACAAGATAAAATTCGGTCACAAGATAATAATCCACGCAGGTGATATGCACTTTCTCTTTGATAACCATAACCCACAAAAAGGAAGATTCCGTTGGGAAAGGGCAAGGCGTTTGCCCTGGGTTCTCCCTGCGGTGAAATCAAAAGAAGTGTATATATTACCGCCCAATCCACGATTTCATCTTAGAAATGGCGAAATTCATCGCGAGATATACATATGCCAGTTTATAATACCCGGAAACTTTATAAACTTCTTTGGGGTAATTCTCTCGCTCTTAAACACTGGTGTCCGTTCTCTTAGAACCGCGAAATTTGTGAGCCAAAACCAGTATAAAGACTATCAAAATCTACCAAAATTAACCCCGCCCTTTCCAGTCTAACTACTTCTTCATCACGCCCCCGGCAGGTAAGGCGCGAACAGCGCCAGAATCATCCCGGCGGAAAAGACCCCGAGGCTCGACGCCGCACCGTCTCTCCAGCTAAACCCGTCGCCGCCGATCCAGCCCCAGTCCTCCCAGCGAACAAAAACATCCTTTACCTCCCAGAGCCACCAGAAGGCCAGGGACAACACGACGCACCAGGATCGGTGCAGGTGGAACACGACCCACAGAAGAAGGGGGCTCGCCAGCCCCCCTAAAAAGTGGCCGAGCTTATCGCCCGTCCACCACTCGTCATTCGCCCAGCGCCAGGGCATCGCGACCTCCTACGGCAGCGCCAGCGTGTAGCCGGTGAGGATCACGTTCACGTCTGAGGGGTTGGCGATAACATTGACGTAAGTAGTATAGATTCGCAGGTAATTCTCCTCGGCGATCACGTCGGTATTTGCCTCATCGGGGGTCTGCGTCGCCGTCGCTCCTACGCCGTCAGCATCGGGCGCGGCCTCTCCCTCAACACGAACATAGAAACCGGTTGTGGCCGGGGCCGTCCCTGCCGCCTCGGTATAAAGGTAGAAGTCCGCCGTGCCCGGAATCCCCACCTCGGCTGGTCCAGTCAAGCAGTAAATATCCAGCCGGGTTGGGTAGAATTGCTCCGGCACCGGCCAGGCTTCGTCGAGGTAGGTGGCATCGCTCACCGAGCCGCCGGCGCGGAAGGTATATCTCACCGGCGACCAGATGCTCGGCATGTTCCCGGTCCAGGGCATCGGGCAGGATCCGATATTCAGACAGAACCCGTCCGCGAGCAACCCGGCCACGACGATGGCCGTGCTGGACTGGATGGACAGCGTAACTACGGTCGCGGCGGCATTCACGTTGTGCTTGACCCACACCCGCGTCCAGTCGGCGTAATCGTCCTGGTCGAACTCAACGAAGCTAGATCCCACCCCGTCGTCAATCTGGAGCTTGAAGTTTTTGCCCGTGCCGGGGGTGAGCTCCTTGATCCAGCAGGAGCCACAAACCGTCTTACCCTTGAGGTAGTTCAACACCAGGTCAATGTCTCCGATTTTCTGGCAGACCCCCTCCCCGACCCCGGCGTTGGTGTCCACCTGCATGCACGAGTGACCAAAGTGCGGGTTGGTCGTGTAGTAGGTGCAGCGATCGGCTGCGTTGTAATGCTCCCACTGGTCGGGGAACCCTGCGTTTGCCGTGGTGTCCCACCAGTGCCCCAGGTCGCCGTTGATGAGAAGACTGACCGGGATCACGTCGTCGTAGGCGATAACCTCCAGCGGGTGCGAAGAGTGCGCCTTGAGAAAGTCCCCCTCGTAGGCGCTGAACTCGTCCACGTAAAACGCCGGCGTGCCCACTGTCGAGTGAATCATAATCGTCAACTCGGACGCCGCTGCATCAACGTCCCGCCGACCAATCACCTGCTGGAAGCTGCCCGACAGGGTAACCGCGGCACCGGTGGTCGCTCCCACCCCGTCGTCAATGGTGATTTTCACGTCTCCCGCCACGCTTTGCTTTACCCAGCACGAGGCGGTGATGCTCTTCCCCTGGTAGTCGGTAAAATTGGGAACCGCAACTTTGATCCCCTGCGAGAGGCCGTCCGTGGTAATCAGTACCGAGTAGTTCCCGACCCGGACGTTCCCGGCGCCCGATTCCTGAGCCACCGCCGGGGGAGCGCCGTAGGGCTCCCAGCCTTCAGGCGGCGAATCTATCCCCGCCGGCCAGTTGTTGAACCGACCGTAGCGGATAATGTTCTGCCACGCCTCCTCCTGGAATACCGTGTCCTCGTTGACCATCGGCGGTTCGAGGAAGCCCGCGTCGTGGGCTCCGGTCGCGGCGTCGTGTTCCGCGTCGAAGGCCGTCTCGATGTTGGTCAAGCTCGTGTCCAGCACCTCGGAGTTGGTCGGAGACCGGGCGATGTCGTCCCCTGTCAGGGCATTGGTCGCGTCGAAGGTCAGCACGATCTCGGTGTTGTCCACCATGATGAAGGTCGTATCCGAACCGGTGGACCAGACGACCAGCGAGTCAATGAATCCCGCTGTCGAGTAATCCGCCGGACCCGCCGCGCCGTTCACGATGTCGTTGTCATCAAAGCGCAGATCGTCGTCGGCGGTCATGGCCGTCTTCCATATCCGCGTCCCGTCGCCGATGACCACGCTGTGCTCAGCGTCGAAGAGGCCCGTGGGCGTGGTCACCCGGCACTCCCCTACGATGGAGCCGTTGTCAACGAAGTCCACGCCATGTCCCTGCCGGACGGCCAGGGCGTTATTCGTGTCCTCGTTGTTGTCGTCGAAGTAGACGCCGTCAATCCGCTTCGCGGCGTTGTCTCCTTCGCTGACGGCTAAATTCTTCGCTTCCAGGTCGGGATAGGTTACGACGTCCCGAGGTTTACCGAGCGCCATGAGTTACCTCCACGGCATATATAAGTCCATGTGCAAACGCCGCCCTTTCGGACGGCGCCCGATCTCCTCCCGCGCGTGGCGGGTGAGTCAAGTCGCTAGATTACGGCATGAAAAAACCGCCCCGAGGACGGTGGTTCAAGCTTAAAGAGATGCATATTCCGCAACTGCACGCAATAAAAGGTTATTTGCGGAGTATTCTCCTCTAGACCTCCCGGACGGTCTATCCCTTTAAGGTATTTTAGACAGAAACTTTTTCGTGAATGTGTTGATTACCTCGGGATTTATCTTGGGATCAAAACGCATAAACCTGTATCTTGCTTTGTGACCCCATTTGTTTAAATCACTATACGCCCTAACAGCGTCTGCTCCTAGGGTTCCGGCTTTCAAGCAGTGGGAAATGTCCTCATTTCTTTCATCATGGTTTGATGGTTTTCTCCCAAGAATTGATAACAATAATCTATCTATTTTATGTAAAGCGGCATAAAAGCGAGCGATGCAAATCCAGTCAAAAAAAAGAGGAACATCCTCCTCTAACTTTTTAGCAACTCCTGTGTTATGTTCTATTTGTCGATCCCTTTCTTTTCTATTCTTCAAAGCCAATACCGATTAAAGGACGATAACCTGACGCGACAATTGCCACAAACAAATTAGCCACGGCTTCATCTATTTTATGTTCTTCAGCATTTTTTTTAGGGTAGTAATCAATATCTACGATATTATTATCTATTTTGCTATCAACATGATCAAAAAGACCCAACCCCTTAAATTCATCGATTGAGCTAAAGAGCCTGATTTCTTTTGATAAACCCCCGCCTTTAGCGGCATAAACTGCCCAGCTACTAACGGCTGGTGATTGAATAGGAGCATTTGCAAAGCCAATGCCGTGATTGGCTTCACCGGGAAAGACGCGCCCTACAGGATATGGTAGACTACACCTCTCATAGTATGGTGTACTTGCTAGAATCAGCGCTTCTTCCCAATTACCTATCCTCTTCTGTACTATCTTCTTCATTTTTCTTCATGCTCTTTTCTAAATTTAAGCGCACCTGTTAGCAAGTTTCGTAGATTTTCTGCAACAGCAATAGGTAGTGTAACTCTATATTTAACTGGTCTTGTGATTGATCCTTCCTCCACTTCTGCTTCATTTACATACACAATGTCGCAAAAATCAAGTGTTATGTCATAAGGGGACATGATAATTTGAACATAATCAGCATATTGTCTAATCAAATTAGACGGAATTAGCGCACGTATTTCTACTTTTCCTGGTTTATCGTCTGGCACTTCTGTTTCTCCTCTAATTTAGTACATCTGAATCCGTAAAACTCACATTTAAGTTTAGCCATTTTTTCAATTTTTTACTAGGTTGTCAAGCATTTTGCACATCTACATGAAATACTAGGGTTTATATATCCTCTTCTGTACAGAAGTATTAAAAAAGATACATCTTTATTCCGCCTTGTTAAACCACCCCAACGGTTCGCTCCCGTCGTAAGCCAGGTCCTTATCGGAGAAGCAGCAGATCTCGTCGGTGGGATCGTAGCCCAGGTCCTTGTCGGAGAAGTGGCTGGCCTCTTCTTCGCAGGGGACCGAGGCGTGGAGCGTTACCGTCTCAAAGGTGATCGAGAGGGGGCCGTAACCGATGGCCTTCCCCTTGAGCTGCTGCATGACGCCCGTCGTCGAGGCCACCCGGCAGAGATAGCTCTGAGCCGCGTCGGAGTGCGGATAAAAGTAGTATTGACCGCCGATGTTGACGAGTCGGGCGATGTGCTTCCGGTTGAGAGCGGCAAGGTAGGCGTAGTGGACGGTGAAGACCCCCCGGTAGCCGACGATGGACTCGGAGACGGTCCTCGATCCGTCCGCCGCCGCGTTGACTATCTTCTCCGGCACCCAATCCTCGTCCATCCGGGTGAAGCCGAAGGCGGGGAGGGTCAAGTCGGCCATCCCGATGGCGCCGCCGGTAAAGCCGACCTTCGGAACTGCCTTCCCGCCGGAATCTGTATCAGCCCAGGGCATTAAGTCTCCCAGCAAAAAAGGCCAGCCGTGGCTGACCTTCATAGGAAATGTTAATTCTAGATTAGATCAAGGTGTACCTTAACTAGACAAGCAACTTCAACCATCACATCACAACCAACTTCTCCAATATGCTTGATGAGTCTTTTTTTAGATACTGTTCTCATTTGATCGCACATGATATAACTGACATCACCAAGTCCACCTTCAGGTGGCTCCACTCTGAAATGTAGCTCGATCCGTTTATCTTGTGACGTGATTGGCAATACAGTCACAAGGTCGGCAGGACCATAGTTATACCCATCATTGGAGATAATTAGAGCTGGTCGCTTTCTACCCTGTTCATGACCTACTACCGGCTCTAAGTCTATTAACCAAATTTGACCTTTCATGGGTCCTCCATTCTGTTAAAGTCCATCTTTAAGGGTGTTATCCCATAGCGCCCTTTCATCTTGTTCCTTCTTCCATTTATCTGGGTCCGCGGCCAATTCAGCATACGCTTTATTGGTCTCCTCAATGATCCAGTGGCGCCAGTACTTTTCAATAGCCATAGATACAATATCTGTTTTTGGCTTTTTAAAAATACTAGCCATCTTGTCGAGAATATCTGCGCTTTTTTTATCAAGCCTTACACTCATGGCTCCTCCAAAATATACGGCATCTCACATAAGACACACATAGTATACACTAAGTTGCCGATTTTGTCAAGCATTATCTGCACAAATTTGTAAACATATTTCACTACAATAGCGTGCATCAGTCCTCCAAATCCAGCGTAATCCGTGTCGCGGCCCGACCGAACCCCAACTGAGGCTCGATCCCCACCACCGCTCCGCAGCCGTCGGTGGGTGAGAGCGTCCCGGTGAGCGGAAGCCGCAAGCCGTCGCCCATCTCGATGTCCAGCCGCAGGCCGGAGAGAATCACCACGGCCCGGCTGGCGTTGTTTCCCTTGGCGGTGTAGAGGTGATTCGCCAAGAGGGACGCCCAGCCCGCCGAGGTTATCAGCGGCGCGCTGACCGATTCGTTATCCGAGAGCCGCGTTGCCGAGAGGGTCCCGGCCGTCTCCGAGCCTCCGGGCCAGTTCACCGTAACCGACGGCGCCGCCCGCTGCCACGCCCCCGGTTCCTGGTAGTCCAGGATGTCCTCGGCGGCTATGTCAATCCGCCCGCTCCGCCAGCCGCGCGGGACGAAGTGGATCACCCCGTCGCCGTCCACCCAGAAGACGCAGCCCAGGGCCAGCGCCACCTCGGCCAGACACGACGCCAGGCCCTTGCCGATCCAGCCGGACCGGTCCCCGACGTGAAGCGAGTGGTTCACCGAGAACTGGTAAGGGTAGTTCCCCCCGCCCTCGGCCACGCCGTAAACGGTCACCGGGACCACCGCCGCGGGAACTACCAGGGCCGAGGCCGTCCCCGACGCCTGATAGTGAATCTCTCCGTGCTCGGTCACCGAGCCGTCGTAGGAGCGCAGTTCCTTTCCCCGGGTGTAGTAGACTGTGTCCCCGGCCGCCACGGACTCGGTGAACCGCCGGGATACATCCCAGTGTTTATAAGTGACGGATAACTCCAGCCCGGCGTAGCGCCTCGGGATCCCCACGGTGCAGTCGCCGGTCTCGTACAGGTCTTCGGTGTCAACGGTGTGGGAGACCAAGGAGTCGCCCAGCTTGACCTCGATGGTCGTGGTATCGGGGAAGGACTTCGACAGGTTCAACGCCGCCCGGTACTCCTCCGGGTCATCTTCGGCGGTCAGGTTCTCCGTTACGTCTTCACGGCCAAAGTCAATCGGGGCTCCCCAGGTGTTCGTCGAGAGATTGAAGGCCTGGAAGTAGGTGTGGACCTCGCGGGCCTCGGCTTCTTTTTGGAGCGTCGGTGGTCCCCAGTCGAAGTCGTCCGGGTTGGAACCGTGATACTCCTCCAGCCCCAGAGACCGGGGGTCATTCCAGGGTATTTCCCGGTCCTCCGGGTTCAGCGCCCCGTCCGAGCAATCCAGCTCCGGGGCGATGGTGAGCTGCGTCCAGCGGTCACCGACCCATTCGATCTTCTGGACTGTCCGGGGTAGGGGGGCATAATCGAACCGCCCGATCTCGGCAGGCCACAACCGGACGCGGCCCCCCACCTTGTAATCGTCTATGTGATAACCCTCAAGGTTAATGACGGCATAATCAAGATTGTAGTCGCCGTCTACATCTTCCCAAACATTGAACGCCGCATGAGCCATCACGTCTCTTACATCATAGAATCGCTGGCAGGCGCGGGAGTAGCCAATGTACAGTTTATTATTAAGATAGGCAATGGAAGTCGGGTAGTAATGATAAACCGTCTCCTCGATGTCGGCGTAGCTGTCCGGCTGACCGCCGAGAGTCGTCAGTTGTGAGTAGTGCCAGATACCCCCTTCATAATCGAGCCGGCCAACCTCGAGCCTGACAAGCGGCTCCTTCCGCCCGTAAGCCCCGAGCAGGCCGACCTCACGGGAGAAAACGGCGTAACCTTGGGTAGCGCTCCGCCGGGCCAGGTGAACCAGGTATGCCCCGTCGGGGAACCCGCTCACCGCGACCCGCGTTCCACCGGAAAGGTCGCGGACGTACAGCCGCTCGAACTCGTCGCCGGGGCCGTCGAGTGGTCCCAAAGGATCGGACAACGTATCAATGTCCACGTCATCCTCGGCGGTGATCAGGTGTTCCCCGTCTGAGGTGTAAATCGCCGTCGGGCGGCGTTCCAGCCGTGAAAAACTAATCTCGAAGCTTGACACCTGCTCCAGCTTGACGCCTTCCACGATCTCGCCGGCGGTGTCAATTGTCGAACCGGAGTTGACAAAGGCGTAGTATCCCGCCGGGAGACGCATCGGCAGCTCGCCGACGTGTTCCGCCAGGGGGCTCCCGTTCCCGTAGTCGTAGACCCCATTCCATTTTGGAATGTAGTACGCCAGCGGCCCCGGCATCCGGTAGACCTTCACCTTCTCCGGGCGATTGTCCGGCTCCAGGAACTCAACGGAAACCTCGGTCTCCTCGGGCAGGTAGAGGTTGCGACCGAGGATGCCCGCATCGTCCGTGGTCCAGACCCGGTTCCGGTCATCGGCGACCACTTTGATGTGGTAGGCCCGAGGCTTGACGAAACGGTTCCCGTGATGGAATGCCTCATCACCGTACTCGAGGTCGTCCAGCTCCGGCCCGGCCATGCCGATGGCGTTCCCTGCACAGATGAGCCGTTCGCTGATCTTGTTCGCCCAGCTCGCCCAGTGGCTTTTAACCGTAGCCCGCCCGGCGTTCCACAGCTTGAACGGCTCGTCGGTGTAAACGGTGTACTGCGCCGGCGGGCCAAACAGGTTCGGGTTGAACCCGCTCAGATCAGCCTTGACGATGTACCCCGGCATGGCCCCCGCTGCGGTGGACTTTGGCAGGCTGATACCGTACACGTCGGTCCCGTCAACCCAGAGTTCCTCGATCTGGCGCTCGTCGGTGGATACCCACGCGGGCCGCGCCAGCTCGTAACTTGTCCCCGTGCTCGGCGAGTAGCCCCAGATGCTCTCGTTGATCCCGCACACCAGGAGCCCATGGCTAGGCCACCAGGCCAGGCCGTGAATCTGCACCGTGGCGTCGGCGCCACCGGGCCGGGGGTGGTGCGTGATGTACGGAGTATTCGTTTCGAGACCGACACCGTGGAAGCTCCCCACGGTCAGGTCCATCTGTGCCGCCAGGGCCTCGGCCACCGCATCGTACCGGGCGGGCTCGGTGGAGGTCAGGATGTCCGCCGAGGGCTGGTCCCTATTCCCTAGCTCGATCAAATCTAGGGCGGTCATGTCCAGGGCATCGCCGGCCTTCTTCTTGGTCAGCCGGGCCAGCTCGACCACCCTCCCGATGAATACGGGAGTGGTGTGCGGCGCCGCTCCGCTCATCGCCTCGTGGAAGAAGAGCCGGAAGTCAATTCGTACAGCCTCCAGGACCTGCCGCACCGTAACGCCCAGGTCTTCCAAAAACGGGACGATCACCCGGGTAATCACCTTGTCCGAGGTGAGCACCCCCGTCTTCCGCTCGATCCGCCACCGGGGGACGACGAAGCCCTCGACGGCGGTGGTGATGTCCACCCAAGAGCCGGAGTCGAGTCTGATCTCGACCGTCTGCGCTGGCGCGTTGATTCGGTTCACTAGTAATCCTTCGGTCCCGCGCCCGCGTACTGGCTGTACTCGTCCAGCTTGTCGAGCGAACCGATGGCCGGGGCGTAGTGGATGTGTTGGATGGTGGTTACCGTGCCGGTGGTGGGCAAGTCCCAATCATCACCTCCGGGAGATGCGCCGCCCCGCATATCTGTCAGAAGATTCACCATTCCTCCCAAACCACCGGATAGTGCGCCGCTCAAACTCGACTCGGGGATAACGTACTCGGGACCACTCTCTCCGAGAAGGGCCAAGGTGGGGGATCTCACCAGCCCGCCCTCGGCAAAGGGTAGGAAAAGCTCCAACAGATCGCCGAAGATCCCCAGCTTCGCCGTGAACAGGTGAGATAAAAGCCCGAAAAGGCCGGAAACGAAGTCATCGAGACCGATGCTTAAGTCACTGAAGAGGTCAGCGGTGACTTTCCCTAGAGTCTCCGCCAATCCCTCTTCAAAGGCGGTCAGATTCCCGTCAAGCTCCTCATCCCGTCCCGTCCGCTCAGGGTGCCCAGGTGAGCCGAGCACCTCGGCCGTTTTTTCCAGCTTTTCCGCCGCCCGTTCGATGGCTTGGGCGCTGCGGCGCAGGGCGGATGAATCCTGTTCATAAGTACGATCCAAGGCTGCTCCTCGGTGAAGTTCTCCGCCAGAGAGCCCTCGCTCCGGCCCCCTGAAGGTTCATCATCAAGCGGGAGAAGGCGACGACCTTCCGCACCGGCCAACGGAAGAGGGCTCGTTCGACGGGCACCCCGGCAAACTGGGCGATTACACCCAACTTCTCCACCAGACCTACCCCAATATTGGTGTCGGCTGTCGCAGGGCTTTTTTTTTCACCGCACCGACCACCGACGGCAGGTACGTCCGCGCAAAGAGGTAAAGCTCCTCGGGGCTGTACTCGGCCGCGAAACGAGCAAGCTCGGCCTCGGGTATGGGGCGCTGGGTCAGCGCACCGAGATCGGCGGGCCGGTTCTGGTGCAGGACGATCCAGAGGAGGTAGAGTCCGCGCTCGGTCGAGGTGAGCCCGTAGGGCAGGCGTCCCGAGGCGACACGCTCCAGCAGAATGTAGGCGTAGCAGGTGGGCTCGGGATACCTCCTGCCACCAACCTCGAGGTATCCCAGGGGCAGCATATCCTCGGGCTCAACCGATTCCTCCGTCGTCTTGTTCTCTGTCTCCAGCTCGGCCTCGGCCAAACGGAAAAGCTCTTGGTGTGTATTCCCGGCCATCAGGAGACCGCCTCCCACGGAGGCAGATAGAAGACCACATCGCCGTCCTGGTTGTTCTGGGCGATAAAAGATATGGTAAAGCTGCCAACGCCGCCCACCGGAGCGCCGAAGCTGAACTCGCCGGTCCGACGGCAGTCGGCTAAATACACGGCGAAACGGGCGTCGGGCGCTTGGCCGCGGACGAGATCGTACCCCCGCAGGACGCCGTAGAGGGAGAACTTCTGGGGAACATCATCGGGACCTACGGTCAGCTTGTCCCCCGCGCTCGGGTCCAGGCGAAGGTAACCGATATGAACCTCCACGTCCGCGTCGGCGGAGTTGAAGGTGATGGTATCATCGGAGATCGTGTACTCCCCGGCCTCGGGATCGCCGTCCACCCGCTTGTATGAGCCACCCGAGCCGTCCTTGACGGTCTCGGACCCCTGCACGTTGTCGTCGTGGTTTAGCTGGACGGTGTAGGGCGGCTCGGTTGGAATGGTGGTCCCCTCGTCGAGAACCTCCAGTATCCGTCCGGTGGAGCTCTGGCCCCCGAGGATAAGCTTGAGCGTAGCCACGTCCAGGGCCTTGAAGGCGATCTCGCCCCGCCAGTTGACCCCGGTGGGCACGGAATAGGAGCTCCAGCGGTCTCCCGCGGGGAAGCTCCGCGTCTCGAGCTCGTTCTGCAGCTTGAACTCCTGCACGCCGCCGAACACCAAGCCGGTGGTCACATCCACGATGCAGCCTTTGCCCGTGAGTACGGTGGAAGCCATTTATAGTCCTTTCTTCAGCTCGGGGCCACGACCGCCAGGGCGACCTCGACCGTCGCGTGATGGTGGGCGGGCTTGGAGGGGGTCACGAGGGAGGTCCGCCAGTACCGCGTCTCCAACCTCTCGAGGGAGAGCCACTCCTCGCCGGTGTGCCCGGCGATCTCATTCTCAGCAATTGTGTATGAGTAGGGCAGCCCGTCAGCGGCCGCCCGTCTCAACCGCCGCCACAGCGAGGCGCACCTCGCCGTCAGGTCCCAGATCAGCTCCTCGTCGCCCAGTTGATTGATACTGAGCGTGACCTCGAACTCGACGACGGCCCGCGAGCCTTCGAGGAGCTCTACCCCCCGGGGCGAGATCGAAACCAGCCCCGCGGCGGGCAGCTCAGGCAGGCGGTGCAGAAGTCCGGGATCATATGTGATCCGGGCGCCGGTGAAGAGTTCCGCCGCCAGAGCGCCGGTAACCATGGCGTGATGTCGGGTCAGGTCTACCACGGCGGCGCCTCCTCACGGGGGAACCGCCCGAAGCGGGAGAGGGCTGGTTGATCCGGATCGTCGTGGAAGGTCGCCGGGGCGCCGCGTCGAGGTCCAAGCTCCACGCCCAACAGGGCCGGGTCGCGCAGGAGCATATCCATCAGGGTCTCGTAATCATCGCGGAAGCGCCCCGCGCGGCCGTCGTCGGTCCCCGCGCCCGCCCGGCCGTAGTAGACCACCAAAACCTCCGCCGCGGCGCGGTAGAGGGAGATGCGCCCGATGAGCACAGGCACCGGGTCGAAGGGCAGTACCGCAAAGTGGGGCGAGAGCCGGACGTTGATCTCCTCCGAGGCGTAGTCCAGGTAATCACCCAGGGCCTCGTCATCCACCGAGGCGAAGGCGTCGCCCAAAAGCTCCCGCAGCTCACTGGTGTTGGCGTAGGCCAAGGTCCCTCCTTGCATACTTTTGGATAATGAGTGCGGGGTGGACGCCAATGTCCACCCGTACCGGTTAGACCTCGGTGCCGTCGCTGGCGTAAGCCAGCTGCGGGAAGGTGTAACCGGCGTTGTAACGCTGGCGGGTGCCGAAGGCGTAGAGGTCGTTGCGGAAGACGATGTCACCGGTGGCCGGGTCAGTCTGCGCCGTCAGCTCCAGCTCGGTGCGCCGCTGAAAGACCAGCGGCCTGAGCGGCTCAGTCGTCTGGAGGAGATACCAGGCGGTGTCCGAGATGAGGTAGGGGTTGAGCACCACGTCGAAGAGGCCGGCCAGCGGGTTGTTCGCCGGGTTGCCCCCAGTGTAGTATGGGTGCCGGGTCAGCTCCAGGGCGGTGAAGTAGAGGCCCGGTGGGACCATGAGGATCGAGTTCTCCTTGGAGACCACGTTTCCCCAGGAGGCGCCGTCCGAGCGCCTCATCCCCATCAAGGTCGAGAGGCCGCTCTGGAGCGAGTCCGAATCCAACAGGGCGTCGGTGTAGTTGGAGAAAGTGCTGCCGTCGTCGAGGGGGTGGGAATCGGAGAAGAAGGCCGCGCCGTCGTAACAGGCGTCTGAGAAACCCACTTCGAGCACCTCGGTCACCAGGCGGGCCTGGTGCTCGGCGGCGCGCTGGGCGGCGGCGGTGATCGCCAGGCCGATCTGCCCGGACTGATCGTCCTCCACGGCAGCGCGCTCCAGGTAGAAAGCGAACTCCCAGATCTTGTTGCGGATGGAGTAGCGCTCGGCCACACCCTGGTTGATGATACGGTCGCCGATCCACTCCCGCACGTCGCCCAAGAGGCGCAGCCAGTCGTAGTATTCCTCGGCGGCTCCGGAGCTCACCACGGTGGTGTAACGCTGCCAGCCGGTATCCTTCAGCTCGTGGTAGGCGCGGAAGAATTCGGTGCGGACCACCCCCTCCAGCATCTGGGGGGATAGGTCGCTGGCGGTGGTAAAGGGCATTCAATCCTCCTTCGAGTTTAAGACGGAGCGCAGTCGCCGGCGTCGAAACGGAAACGGACGTTGCCGGTGTCTACCACGGAGACGACAAGTCCCGCGTAGACTTCGTTGATGGTGGAGAGCGCCACGGTCTCGTCATCGGAACAGTAGGCGCTCTCTCCCACGTCGCCGGCGGCGGCGTTGGACTTCTTGATCACGATGGAGCCCTGGGTCACCACGACGACCTCCAGGTCGCCGTCGGAGCCCGAGGAGTTGTCGGCCCCGTCCCGAGCGACACCCACGAAGCGAAAGCCCGAGGTGTCGGCGGCTGGCACGAGGTAGCCGCTCGAGTTGACGCAGGCGAGCGCCCCCTTGTAGATGGTCGCCTGAGCGGCGACGGGGAAGGGGAGCTGCCAGCCCGCGGCGAAGCGCTCATCGTAACGGTTGGCTGAAAGGGACATCTAAACCTCCAGAGTATCTATTCGTGCTAACACGACTAACACGCTTTAACCGACGCCGCCCGAGGTGTTCTTCAGGTAGAAGGACAGGGCCGCCGGCTCCAGGCCGAAACGCTTGGCCACAGCCGCCAGCTCCTGATCTATCTCGTCGCGGCGACCGGGGCTGGTCAGGACGCCGGACTGAACCCTCGGACGGACGTAGCTGGTGAGGAGCCGCTCCCGGCTCCCATCATCGGGAAGACCGTCCGCCAGCTCCAGCACCTCGGAACGCTGATGGGGAGCGAGGTGTCCCTCGGCGATCAACCCGTCCACCCTCTCCTCCACCCGCCGGTTCAAGTTCTTATCCAGACGGTGCGCAAGCTCGTGGTTCCTCTTCCGGCTGGTCGCCAGCTCCACCGCCAGCTCCCGCACGCCGGTCAGGGTGATGAAGGGCTCCTGACGACGGATGTGGGGTTCGGTGACCAGGCTCACCTCCAGGATCGCATCTTCTGAGTAGTTGCCCGAGTCATCGGCCAGGGGTCCCAGGGCCAGAGAGGTGTGGCGGATGGTCCCGCTCTCGATCAGCTCGGCCACGTCGGGTCGGGTGATGACCAGGACCGCGAAGAGGTGCTCGCCGTCGGTGGATAGCTCCAGGTCCTCCACCCAGCCGGCGTTGTCCGTAGGCTCGGAGCTGTGATTCAGGGGAACGGGGATCTGTATCCCGGCTTCCCTAACCTGGTGGAAGGTTTCCACCCACGCCGCCAGCCGCTCGGGCGCGAACTCGAGCTCGCCGTCGGGGTGCTGGAAGGCTCCGGTGCGGGCAATCTCCTTGCGGAACCGCCGCCCGTGGTCTTCCGTACCCTCCGTCTCTTTGGAAGGCAGTGGATCGAAGGGGCTTTTCTCGGACATCTTCCTCCTTAACAAGATGAAACCGCTAAGGTTACCAACCCAACTATTCCGGGGGTGTATCGGAACTTTCCCCTTCAACCACGGAAAGGCCCAACTCCTCGGCGATCTGCTCCACGGCGAGGTTGATCTCGCCCTTTTTAATGAGCTCGATCAGGAGCTCCTTGTAGAGCCTGCGCCGCGAGCCGGCCAGGGAGGCGATGACGAGGCGGGGCCTCGCACCAGGAGAACCGAGCAGGTCGGCCAGCGGTTGTAACAGACCGGTTGAGATTTGCTCGGCCAGCTCCCGGGCGACGCCGTCCAGGGTCAGAAGGAAGGTGTTCACCTGTTCGGAGACCAGGGCCAGGCTGCCCCGGTCGCCGTCCTGGTAGAGCGCCTTCTCGGGCACGAAGAGGCTGGTGACGAGCATGCGTGAGAGGTACCGGACCCAGTCCAGGAGCGGGCCGACGTCGGCCGTTCCCTGGAGCAGCTCGATGTCCCAGCCGGGTTGGCCGGGCTCGACGGGTTGGGGCAGGGCCACGGCGGGGTGTTCGGCGTTGATCCGCTTGGCGAGCTCCAGGGCCCGCGTTTCGTTGGCCGGAGAGGGCTTGCCCTCGGCGTCCACGGTCAGCTCGGCGGGGTAGCGCACGACGGCCGGCGGCAGGGCGTGCCGCTCCAGCCAGCGATTGCCGTAGAGCACGGCGTAGGTGAGCGCCTGCCAGAAGGGCCAGGCCGGGGTGAGGTAGCTCTCGCCCCAGGGATCGCCGAACTCGCCGGAGTGAACCAGCCAGAGCGATTTCCTGGAATCGAGATCCACCGTCCCGCTCGTGCCGCGCCAACGCAGACCGGCCACCCGACCGCCATCGTCGAGAAGGGGCTCGATTGTCCCGGGGTCCAGGGCGCGGGTCTCGACAATCCGTAGGCCCCCGCCAGCGGTGTCGTAGACGATCTCGAAGCCGGCGTAGCCGAAATCCAGGCAGGTCAGCGCCTGAAGCACCAGACGCCGCCAGATGGGCCGGAGCTGAACGGTGAGTTCCCCGGCGAGCTCCGCGTCATCGTCCATCACGTTCCACTCGGCGGCCACGACCGGACCCTTGATCACGTTGAGACAGGCGGCCACCAGACCGTGGCGGCGCATCCGCCTGAGCGTGGCCAGGCTCGGAGAGCCCGAGGTGGGTGGCGTCGGGCTGAGGTTGATCGAACGCGGCCGCCCCATCGATAGAGCGGCCAGCTTCTTCACCCTGCGGCGAAAGAGTGCCAAGGATCCTCCAAAGTGATCAATTCAGTCCAAGGGCGGCGGCGAGGGGGTCGTCGCCGATCTCGTAACGCTGCTCGGCCAGGGAGGGGAACCCCCCGGCGAACCCTCTACCCGAGGCCAGCTCGCAGGCATACCCCAGGGCGTCAACCAGGTCGTCGTGGTCGCCGTGGGGAAAGGCCAGGAGCTCATCGGTCAGGGGACCGACCTCCGGTGAGAGCCAGAGTCTTCCCGAGGCCAGCCATGCGGCTAGGGCGTTGGCCCGGATCAGCTTTCCCCCCCGGGGGCTCATGGCGATCACCGGGATGCGGCGCCTGCGCAGCTCCTGGACCGCGGCCAGTTGATAGGCCACCGATTCCACCCCCACGGCCACCGGTCGGAAGCGCCGGGCCAGCTCGACAATCGTTCTGAGCTGGGCGGCGAAATCCAAGCGAAGTCTCACCGTTTCAAGGACGTGCCAATCATCTTCCCCGTCTATCCCCAACACGACCACAGCGCAGAAGTCATCTCCGCCCAGGGCCAGATCCACCCCGATAACGGTGTCGGAAAGGGGAGGGGGCCCGCCGGTACGTCGGCGGAGCCACTCGGGACGAAAGAAGGTCCCCGAGGCGAGGCCGGGATCGTTTTGGTACTGCAGGGCGAAGGCCACCGGCCCCATCTCCCGTTTGCGTTCTTCGAGCCTCGACCGGGGCCACCGCTCGGGAAAGAGGACCGAGCCGTCGGGCAGGATCGCCGAACGGCTCCCCTCGTTGGTCGGTATCCCTCGGGCAAGCGCCCCGCCGTAGAGATCCAGGGGATGGTGACGGGTGCCGACGAGGTGAAGAAAGGCCCCCGGCAGGAGGGTGGGAGCGAGGACGTTTGTGAACCATTCACGCAGCCGTTGGCGGGACCTCTGGGTGGTTGCGGTACGCTGGGCGACTAGATCGTCGGCTACGACGCCGTCGTGATGCCGCCCCACCAAACCCTGGCCCGAACCGACGGCCGTCAGGGTCGGCTCCTTCCGCCGTCCACTCCTCTTCATGAAAACCGAGTCATGGGTCGAGCGCAGGACGGGCGAACCGGCGAAGAGCCACTCGACCTCCTCCCGAGCCAGGACCGCTCTCAGCTCGGCCAGGATCAGCCGGGCCTGGCGGGCGGTCTCCGAGGCGATGAGATAAGCCTTTTCGGGATTGAAAAGGGCACGGTGGGCCAGACAACCCACCGTGACCACCGTCGTTTTAAAAAAGCCACGGGGCGCCAGGATCAGCACCCGGGGCTCGTCGGCAACCAAGCCGAGCCACTCGCGGTGGAATGGCTCGAAGCGTCGCTCGGGGTAGAGGCAGCTCGTCAGGAAAAGCCAGGGGTCACGGCGAAGGATCCAGTGCAGTGATGCGCGCTGTCGCTCCGGGGACAGGCCACGCAGGTAATCCCAGATGTTCGTTCGACGGTGAGCCTCTCCGAAAGGGCCTGCAGATTGGCATTTTTTGATTATTTTTTCTCATCGTCAACCCCCAGCTCCCTCTGTAAACGCTCGACGATATCAAGACCGATGCTAGCCGACTCCTTCTCCCCGGACGTATCGCCGTCGAGCAGGAGGAGTATCTTCGCCGCTTCGAGGAGGTCCCGGGGCTTAGTGAATGCGAGCCGTCCCTCCTCCGTCTCCGCTTCGGCCCGTTCGAGGAGCCTCGCCAGGAGTCTCGCCACCGCTTCCCTGGGTGAACCGGTCCCCTTCGCTCCACCGACCATCATACACCCATCATGATTTCCGCCCAGCCAGCAGGTAGGCGCGTACCCGGTTCAGACGCCGCCCCGAGGAGAACCAACGATCGGCGTCACGGAGCATAAAGAGGTAAATCTCCCTCGCCCGCAGTTGCACCTCTCGATGGGAAAGGTCGTCGTTCTCCGACTCGACGGCACCCTCGATACGGGAAAGGGGCCACACCTCTATGGGAAGCTTAAACATACAACCAAATCAGGAAATTCGACACGAGGGGTGAGGGTTTTTTATTACACAGGAGCGGTGGATTCGAGTTCCCCCTCTCACCCCTTATTACGGATTAACCGGCACACTTTATAACACATGCATCATATAATCATCATACAAGGTTGATCTTCTACTCACCGGGCCTTAGACTCACCGCTACCCGTCTAACCAAACGCCGGCGCGCCCTCGCCAGGATCGCGGCCAGCCGGGGCTGGCTGACGCCGAGCGACTCGGCCACCTCCCGCTGCTTGTACCCGGCAAGATAGTAGAGCGTCACCGCCTTCCTCTCCCGAAACGGCAACCCATCCAACATGTCCTCAACCTCGAGTTTCACCGATAGCCAATCCTCGAGTGAACGTTTGATATTCCCCGATCTGCGCATCCGGGTCTCGGTTGACATCCGAAAAACGTGGGGATGGAAGAGATAGGCGAGAGCGTAGGGATAGAGCCGTAAGATACCGCGCAGGCGCTCGTCGGGATTCAGTTTCGAGACGTTGAGCAACACCGTTCCTCCCTTTGTGATTCATTCTAGTAATAGAAACTTGACATTTGTAAAAATGCATTCTATAATCATCATGGAAGGGGAAAGGAAAGTCTACAGAACATCATAATACAATCATAAAATAATGTCAAGCATCGTCAGGAGAAGGTGATGGATACCCTCGGATCACGCATAAAACGGCTCCGCACCGCCCTCAACCTGCGCCCCGCCGAGCTTGCTCGCCTCGTCGGTGTCCCCCCTCAGTACATCGACAACTGGGAGAACCGCGGCCACCGCCCCAGCGCCCGCTACGGCATCCTTCTGGCCCAGGCTCTCGGGATTACCCAGGAGGAGCTCTTCACCGGTCGTAAACCGACCAGCCACGACGAGCTCTCCAAATTGACCGTTAGGGAGCTTTTACAGAAGGCCGCCCAGGCCACCGCCGCCCTGCCGGGATACGAGATACGGCGCTTCCCGCTTCTGGGCGACATCGCCGCCGGCGCCCCCTTCGAGGCTGAAAGCGACGAGGTCACGCCCGTCGCCACCCACGTCCCCCGGGGTACTCCCGATAACTGCTACTTCCTGCGCGTTCAGGGCGATTCCATGCTGGGCGACGGCATCATCTCCGGCGACCTCGTCCTCATAGACCCCAACACAGACCTGGAACGGATCAATGAACAGGAAATCTACGCCTTCCTGCTGAACCAAATCGAGGTCACCCTGAAGAGGATCAAACAGGTGGGCGAAGTGCTGTGGATGGTGGGCTCCAACCCGCGGATCTCACCCATCCCCCTCACGGACAACGAGCACGGCGAAGCGCGCATCCTGGGCAGATTGATAAAGTTGGAGCGCTACTACACCTAGATTCATCAACCGTCACCGCCGACTCAAGTTTCATGTGGTTTGATCCCATAATGAAGGGGCGCACTCCTGATTCATCCACCCGACATTGAATAAAAGAGTCTACATATGATAAAAACCCGGCCGTTGGCCGAGGTCACCATGAATATCATGTAACTAAAGAGGCGGCCACTTTTTTATAAAGGGATCATCACACCTTTCATAAATCAGGGTGAAGTAAGCCCTGATGTCGGGCGGGCAGCGCCGAGCACTGGATCACAGACCCACTAGGAAGAGGTTTCAGTAATTCAAATTTTACCCCATGAGATACGAGGAACTATTTCCCGCTGGTCGCTCCAGCCATTCACCAAGACAAGGGGCCTTAACCCCTCGTTTCAACGTTGGGGCGGGTCTCTATAGCCGGCCCACATAACAGCGTCTAATGACAGTTACAAAACCTCAACCTGTTCGCGTTGGGTGGTTATTCATTTCGGAAGTCGCTGCCGCCGATGAACTCGCGCAGAAGCGAGGTCGAGGGCACCATCGAGTCGGGCAACTCCAGAAAGAAGGAGATGAATCGGAGGAGGCGGTCCGCCTCGGCCCGTTCGGGCTCCGATTCGGGGACCTGCTCGAGGAGCGACCGGGCGTGCTTGCCCAGCACCGCCAGCTCGTAGATGAGCGCCGAGTTGAACATCACGTCGGCGGTCTCCTGGAAGGGGAATATGTACCGGTTCTCCCCGCGCCGAACCTGGCGCCAGCGCCGGAGGGTCTCCAGGGCGTCGTAGCCGCGGTAGCTGGCGTCCCGCACCAGCCGCCGGACGAGCCGGGTATCCGTGGTGGGAACCCGGTTGTGGTTGTCTATGTTGAGCTGGGTCAGGCAGCTCACGTAGATCTTGAACTTCTCCGGCGCCGGGACGACCGGGGTCAGCCCGTCGTTGAGGGCGTGGATGCCCTCGACGATCAGCGGCGTATCCGGCCCGATCCAGAGCGTCTCGTCGAGCCTCACACTCCGACCCAGCTTGAAGTCGAACCGGGGCGGGTGGATCTCCTCCCCGCGCAACAGGGCCAGAAGGTCGTGGTTCAACGCCTCGACGCCGATGGCCTCCAGCCGTTCGTAGTCGGGCTCACCCGCATCGTCCAGGGGGGTCTGGTCCCGGGGGAGGAAATAGTTGTCCACCCCGATGGCCACCGGCCGGCGCCCGTTGACGGTCAACTGGAGGGCCAGCCGCTGAGTGAAGGTGGTCTTGCCGCTGGAGCTGGGACCGGCCACCAAAATCAGCCGGGGAACGTGCCGCCGGGAACAGATGGCGTCGGCGATCTCGGCCACCTTCTTCTCGTGCAGCGCCTCGGATAAAAGAACGAGCTCCTTGGCGTCGCCGCCGGCGATAACCTGGTTGAGACCGCCCACCGTCTCCGCCCCCAGGACCTTGATCCAGTCCGAATACTCGTGGAAGATGTGGAACAGCTTGCGCTGCTCGGTGAAGGGGGCCAGGGTTTCCGGCGTCTTGGGTGTGGGGAAGCGCAGTACGAATCCGGGCGGGTAGTAGACCAGGCCGAAGGGTTTGAGAAGACCGGACCTCGGCGCCACCGGGCCGTAGAAACAGTCGAGAACACCGCCGAAACGGTAGACGACGACCTTCTCGTAGGGAAGGTGCTCCAGGACCCGGACCTTGGTGACGTCACCCAGACCATCGAACTCCTCGATGGCCCTCTCCCGGGGGACGAGCTCCCGGGTGATCTCCTCGTTTGCGGTTGTAAGCTCGTCCATCCGCCGCCTAAGCTCCTCCACCGTGTCCGGGGTGATCGTCATCGCCTCACCCGGCCGCTTGCCGAACCGGTCCGATCCATCCGTGTACCGCAACTCACCGAAGAAACCACCCGAGAGGGAGTGGTCAATGTAAACATGAGCCTCGGGAAAGAGTTCCGACGCCGCCCGGATCAGCATCAGGCGTACGCCGCGGCGGAAGGCCCGGATGCCCTCAACATCGGCGACGTTGCGGGGGCTCAGCCGGCAGTCGTCCTTCAGCGGCTCGCGCAGGTCCCGGGCGTGGTAATCGGTGAAGGCCATGAGCCAGGAATACTCGGGCTCGGGCAGGCCTTCGAGAATCCGCTCGATTAGCGTGCCCCGCTCCACCTCGAGCACGACCGGATCGGCACCGGGCGCTGTCACCTCGACCCTAATCACGAAAACCCTCCAGCTCGACCACGAGGCCGAGACCGTAGCGCTGAGAGCAGTGCGGACAAACCAAAATCACGTCGTAGCGACCGTCGGGTCCGGGGAAGAAGGTCGAGTGGAATCCATTCTCGTAACCGCACGTCATGCAGCGGTTGAACTCCTCGCCCGCGCCGACTTTCCGTAGCGGGGGAATGGCCACGGCGGCTCCTCGTCACCTCAAACCGCTCCTGAGTATAGCATACCCTCTATCGGGGAGAGATTAACGCATCCGCTTGAAGTGGAGCGAGAAATCGTCTATACTGCGCCAATTTGAACAAGGTTTACCGATGGAGGCCGAATGAGGAAGCTCACGTTGACCGCCCTCGTTATCGCAACCGGAGTCCTCGCCGCGGCCGGTCGGATCGCGGTGTGGCTGGACGTTCCCGGTTCCGCCGCCTACCAGCTCGTGGAGAGCGCCATAAATGGTTTCGAGGAGGGGCTGGAAGAGGCCGGCCTGAACCCGGTTCCCCGGGATGAGGTAACCAGCATCAACACCATCATTGATCCAGCGAGCGACGCCCAACTCGCGCTGCTGGCCTCGGTGCTGGGGTGCGATTACACCGCCTCCCTGACCGTGACCGCCGAGGGTGACGTGGTGGAGATCCTGGGGTTGATCTACGATCCCTACGCCGGAGTGCGCCTCGAGGACGCCGCCCTGGCGGAGGGTCCCGACGACGCCCGGAAGACGGCCAGATATTTGGCGGAGGAGTTGACCCGAGCGCTGCCGACGGCGGGTCCGCTCATCTCGCTGGACGAGAAATGGATGACCGCCCAGACGGCCCTCGGTGATGATGACGGCGTCCGGTTCAACGACTACCTCTGGATCTACCGCTACGACGAGCCGTTGGTTCACCCCGACACCGGCGAGATTCTGGGGATCAACGTCAGGGTGATCGGGGTAGGCCGGATCGAGGACGTCCGGGAAGATCATCTGTCCCTGGTCTCCCTCTCCCCGCCGGCGGCGGGTCTGGAGTATGAGCCGTCGGACCGGGTAAGGATGCTGGACGAGGAAGACTACGAGCGGCTCGGACTGACCCGTGGTGTGGTGGTTCCCTTCGGCGTCTTCGGCTTCGATGATACCGAAACCAGGCCCATTCCGCTACCCCGGCCCCCGCTCCATCCCCCCGGACCCGAGGGGGTCGAACTGAAGTTGGAGGAGAGTATCGAGCTGGGCTACTCCCCCGTGGGGCTGGACGCCTCCTTCGAGGGCGTGGTTCTCTGTGGGGACGACGAGAGGCTTCACCTCCTACCGATGAAGCTCGGGAGCGAGGCGGAGCGTTTCATCGAGGCAGGGAGCGGTGGTCCGGTGGCCCGGCTGGGCGGAGACGTCTACCTCGCCGATTCCTGGGGCGGCGTTATCCTCGAGGTGGAAATCGAGACCGGCGAAATATCCCGTTTCACCGAGGAGATCAGCCCCGAGCTGTTGATCCGTGGAGGGGACGGTTACCTTTGGGCCGTTGTGTTCAGCTACTCCGACGACTATCTCCTGACGACATACCCCGCGCTCAGGATCTCCCCCGGGGGTGAAGTCGTGGAGGTACGGGAGTTGGAGGCGGGCAAGCTGAACGACTTCGCCGTGGCTCCCGACGGAACGCTGTATTACCTGACCAGCTTCGAGCCGGTCCGGGGGCTGAGGCCCGACGGTGTCATCGTGGAGGTCGGCGCCCGGATGCTGCCAGACCCCAAGGCCCTGGACACCGACCACCTCGGTTGGCTGTACGTCCTCGATGGTAATATGGGTCTGGTGGTCTTCGACTCCGATCAGCGGATCATGGGAACCTGGAGCGGCGCCGGTGTGGTTGACCTCGGCAACGTGGACCTCATCGCGGTTGCGGAAAATAACGTATACCTCGCCTCCAACTGGGACCAGGTCCTCTACCGCCTGAGTTTCACCTACATTCATTAGGGAGCTCTGAGGTGCGCCGAAGCCTGATACTGCTTCTGCTGTTGACCGGAATGCTCCGGGCCGCGGAGTGGCGCGTGGGCCTGGTTGGAGACCTTACCCCCGAGCTGGAGGCTTCGATCCTCGAGACGGCGCGGGAGGCCATCGAGGTCGGGGGCGGGTCCTTCCTCGGCGAGATCGAGCTCTCTCGCGGTTCCCTCGGTTACGGTCTACCCGCCTGCCACGATGCCGACTTCATCCTGCGCGTCGCCCTCACCCGTAATCCGGTCCTCGACTTCTACCTGATCGGGCTGGAGGCCTCCAGCATCGGGTCCGGGGAACTCTTCGGGATTGCCGACGCGGGGTTCTACCCACCGGGCGAGTTCCTCCAGACGGGGCTTTTTACGGCATGCCTCAAGCTGATGATGAAACTTCCCCCCTTTGGGAGGGCCGGGGTGAGCCCCCTCGGGGTGGAGGTCCGGCTGGACCGTCCCCTGGAGGCGCCTCGGCCCGCCCTCGTCTACCGACGTCTGTCACCCGATGAGGAACCGACATTCCCCTACTTCGGAGCCGCCCTCCCCCTGGCTCTGGTCCTGCTGCCGCCGAAAGTGGTCCTGGCCGATGTGCCCATCCTGCGGGGCGAGCTCGAGGGTGACGGGCTGTACATCGTCGTGGTGGGCGAGGCTACGGCGGAGGAGATTGCCCAACAGCTCGGGGAGAACTAGCCGGTCTTTTGGTGTATAGTTGGGTTGGTTCCTTCGGTCGAGTCGAAAGGGTCGGCGTTCTTTTGCCGGTTATCCCTCTGAATAGTCCCGGCCGCGCAAAAGCCCTTCCCCGTGGGTGTATTTTACGAATCCGACTCCGGCGCGGGGAGGCCCGGACCTGGTCATCCCGGTCGGTCTCGGTAGAACATTAAACGTTAATGCAACGCTCGCTTCAGATTCTGATCGCCATCCTCTCCGCCCTTCCCCTCGGGGTGCGCTGCGAGGGCAACGCTTCGGGAACATCCGATGGCTCCCTGGCGATCTTCAACGATACCAGCTACTACCTCCACGTAACCATCGGCGGGTCGGATTTCCCCTGGACACCGCCCGGTGACGCCACCCCCTGCATGGGGGTTAACATCGGCGAGACGCTGCACTGCTCCGCGGCCTACTCGCCGGGTCAGGGCATATCGGGCCGGGCCGAGTTCAACTACACACCGTCGGTTACCGGCAGCACCCCGAGCACGGCCCTCTCCTGTGAAAACAGCATCGGCACCACCTGCGATCCCCTGATCACCAACGGAGCCGCCCCTCATCACGAGATCACCGTCACCCGCGAAATCCTGGAGGGAGATGGGTAGTCTCCAAGGCGGGCGGTTTAAATCCCTTGTCATACTCCTCACCCTGGCCGCGGGAGTCCTCGGGTCGGAGGAGCCAACTCCCGCCCCGAGAGCGGCCGTGTCCGATCTGCGCGTGGCGCTCTACGCCAACACGATGCTCGCCGTCGGCGAGTGGGCGAAACTGCCCGGTGATCCGGACACTACTCTGTTCGGACCCTCCCTGGGCGGCGAGCTGGAGGTCATCCTCTGTCTGGGCCGCACACTCTGGGGGGTGGTGGGGAGGTACGGAATGTATGACACTGGGGGTTACGTGGGGACCGGGGAGGGTTCAAGCCGGGTCGAGGCGGCCGAGGCCCGCTCGATCACCGTTTTGGGAATCACCGGATACCGGCTTGCAAATCTTGGGTGGATACAGACCTGGGGTTATCTGGAGCTGGGCGTGGAGTGGCTGTCGGTAACCGAAACCGTGGGGGGAATCGAATACGATTACGCCAAAATTTTCCGGCCCAGCTTCTGCGCCGGCCTCACCTTGGGCGCCGACCTTCACCTCATCGACAACCTCTACATTCTTCTCAAGGCCAGCTACGACGTGAGCTTCGGACAGGTGCTGGGCTACGGCGACTACTCGGGACAGGGGGCCGATCTCGTCCTCGCGGCGGGGCTGGGCATCGTCCTCTGACGGGGGTTGATGGGACCCTCCCGGCGATAACACCCAATATATCCGCCAATGCCGGGCGCTGAACCAACGCGGTGCGTTGGATCACAGTCCCGCGACAATAAGGTAACGCCGTTCGAGGGAACAGCGCCGCGTACACGCTCCCGTTGGTCGCTGCCATTAAATAACAACCCTCAAAAGGGGTGAAATAAATGCAAGGAGAGAACGATGCTGTTTTATCAGGGGTACCGGCTGTTGGCCGAACCGGAGCCGTTCATGGACGAGCTCCGGCAGCGGATCTACCACTTCGAGGGCGCCCCTCCGGCCGCCGACGCCGAACAAAAAAGGCGGTAAAAAATAGACCATCTTTTTACACTTGACTTTACTTGTTCTTTTGTTATAATAAGTATAAATAATCCT
>SDBS01000129.1_pt1 | contig 60626 bp, 48 predicted proteins | sample 2277091 | NCBI WGS metagenome assembly SDBS01 (sample SAMN10404972, study PRJNA504765) | marine sediment metagenome | isolation source: marine sediment core GS10_PC15, 163 cmbsf | place: Arctic Ocean: Southern Knipovich Ridge | collected 2010 | reverse complement strand
AGTTAAATAACGCAAATTAGCCTTATTTCCAATTTCAGAAAAGAATGTAACTGATATTGTTTTGTTTTCATCATTTACATCAATTGCAGGTTCTACGTGTGCAAAAATATATCCAAAATTACCCCAAACAAATTCTAATCGTTTAATTGATGCGGCAATTGCTTCTTGTGAGTAAATCATGCCAGGAAATAGTGGAATTTGTGTTCTCAAATATGCCTCGTTACAAATGTCGTTTCCTGTAACATTAACTTGTCCAATTGTGTATTGTTCACCTTCTTCAATTTCAAACGTGAGTGTAATTTCATTTTTTTCATTAATGCATACATCAGTATCAATAACTTTTGCGTTAGGCCGTCCTTTTTTGTCTTTATAGTATTTTTCTAAAAAATGTTTATCAGCCTTGAGTCGTTCTGGGTGATATTGTCCAGCGCGATCTAAAAAACTTAGTAACCATTCTTCTTTAGTCAAAACTATATTGCGTAACTCTTTATCAGTAACACATTCATTACCTTTAAAATAAATACGTTTTACAACTGCTCGCGGTCCTTCGCATACATTAAAAAGTGCATCGGCGCATCCGTCAATAATAACAATTTCAGTCTCTATGTCAGTTGCGTGATAGCCTTTTTGTAAATATAAGTCTTGAATTTTTTTGGCAACTATCTGCATGTCATTTTCATCGATTGCAGGCATATCTTGAATGCCTGTTTTTTCAAGAATATTTTTTTCAGATAAATGTTTATTGCCATCTATGATAATATTTCTGAGCGGATTCTTTTCCTCAACGATGATGTGAAGATCAAGAAGTTCTTCATCAATAGATTCAATCGCAATGGAAATATTTTTAAATCGTTTGAGTCCAAAGTAGATATTATTAATTGTTTCTCGTGTGTATATTGGATCAAACACTTGTCCAATTTTATATGGAACATAATTTAAGATTGCAGAATCAGATATATGCGTGTTGCCGGTAATGATAATTTGATTGATGCGTTGTGGAGAAGCTGATTCTATTTCGGTTGCTTCATTTGCATAGAGCGGAATAATGATAGAAAAAAAATAGAATAAAAGTGAAATATTCCTTTTTTGATTATATTTCATGACTGTGTTCCTATAAACTAAATTATGGGGTCCCCATGTAAAATTGTAAATTTTCATTAGGTTAAGTTTTTGTATTATTTAATTATGAATTAGCCTACTTCATTTTTGGATTTTTACCAGTGCGTATTACTCTTTTGTCTATATCATCATTGTGGTAGACTGTTAGTAAGTTTTTACAATAATAAGTTTGTGTGAGTTTTTCAATGTTTTATATTACCAATACTGTTTCAGGTTCAAAAGAGTTGTTTACAGCAGAATCAAAAAAAATAAAAATGTATGTTTGTGGTATAACGCCATATGATCATGCACATGTCGGGCACGGTAGATGTTATGTAGCATTTGATTTGTTGTATCGGTATTTAAAATTTTTAGATTACGAGATTGTATATTGTAGAAATTTTACCGATGTTGATGACAAATTACTTAATAAAGCACAAAAAGAGTTTGGTCATAGAACAAAATATAAACAGTTGGCAGACAAATTTATTGCGCAATATCACAAAGATATGCAGGCTTTAAATTGTATTGCACCAACATATGAGCCGCGCGTAACTGAACATATTACTGAAATTATCTTGTTTATTCGAAAATTAATTGATAAAGGACATGCATATCAATCAAATTGTGACGTATACTTTAGTGTTAAAAGTTTTTCTGAATATGCAAAACTTTCAAAACATAATCTTGATGATTTGCGCTCAGGTGAGCGTGTACAAGTTAATGAATTAAAAAAAGATCCTCTTGATTTTGCGTTGTGGAAAAATGAAAAAGAGGGTGGTTTTTGGAATAGTCCATGGGGTAATGGCCGTCCGGGATGGCATATTGAATGTTCTGCATTAGCTCAAAAATATTTACAAGGTACTATTGATATTCATGGCGGTGGACTTGATTTGGTATTTCCGCATCATGAAAATGAAATAGCGCAATCAGAATGTTTTTTAGATGATACGTTTGCGCGGTATTGGATACATAATGGATTAGTACAAAGTAATAAAGAAAAAATGTCAAAATCAATTGGCAATGTATTTATTTTACATGAATTATTTGAGCAATTTGATCCGATGGTAATTCGGTATTATTTTTTGACACATCACTATCGTTCGCCAATTGATTTTAGTATTGAAAGTATTGAATCTGCACAAAAAGCGTACAAAAAATTATGTGCAGCATTTTCTGAAGCACAAACTATTTCTTATGAAGAAATTAAAAATGATTATTTTGGTAAACAGTTATTGTCTTACTTGTCAGATGATTTAAATACGCCAGGAATGTTAGGAGTTGTATTTCAACACTTGCATGAGATGAAAAATAATGACAGACTATCACAAATTACAAAGACGGTACTTGGTGATATTTTTGGTCTTTCGCTGCAACCAATTAAAGAAGAAGAAATCGCAATAACACCAGAGATTCAGAAACTGATTAATGAGCGGAAAAATGCTCGTGTGCAAAAAAATTGGCAACGTGCTGATGAAATTCGTGATAAATTGATTGAAATGGGTGTTGTTTTGCAGGACAAAAAAACAACATAGAGATTTTGCAGCTATGTCTGCTGAACTTGTTTTCAGTATCTAGTCAGTATAATTATAGGCGCGTAGGGAGTAAGTATGAAGTATATCGTTTATTTTTTTTCTTTATTTTTGTGTTGTCAGATATTTTGTTCAGATGAAGAATTACAGCTTGATATGTCTTTGTATGAGCGCATGACACAAATCCCTAAAAATATTACAAAATTATCGCCAAAAGGGTTTAAAAATATTTTATATACAGCAGAAGATTTGCTTACTAATAATTGTGAGGGAAAAGAATATATATCAAGCATGATCAAACATATGATTGCGCGATGTCTGTTATTGTCAAAAGAAAAAGGCAAATACTCTGAAGGTTATATAATTGCTTATGTTTGTAAAAAATTACCACATTGTAAAAATTTTATGACTAAATATTTACTAAAATATTTTAAAAATAATTCTATTGAAGATGAAGTACAGGGTACCGATACTGTTTTGTATGCGACATATGATGAAGATAATCCAGTTGAGATTATTAATTATGGTGATATTATACAAAAATATATTGAAAAAAAAGATAGCCAGATAGATAGTTTAATATCAAAACTTTCAGATTGGACAAAAGAGGTAAGTTTGATTGAACAAGAAATATATCAAAAACAACAAGATAAGAGTAGGACGTGGCTATATTCATCATCATATGGAAAAGAAATTAAAAATTTGTTAGATCAAAAAAAAGCTATAGATTTAGAAAGTAAAAAAAAAGAAATTTTAAAAGATGTGCGGAACATCGAAGCTTCAAAAAAACGTATTAATTTTGAAGTATCGCATGAGCCATGGGGAAAAATTATCGATGGTTCTGATTGTAAAGAAAAAGTAAATTATTTTTCGCATATTAAGTGTATTGGAGGAAAGTATGTTAATGTTCAAGAAAATTATTCTTCAAATACTAATAATAATGAAATTTGTTACTATAATATTTTAAAAACCAATCGAAAAAAAGAGATACAAAAGGGTGCTTACTTTGGAAATAAGTTTTATTCTGATACATTTGTTTCTTGGCCATATGTTGTTTGCAATTCTAAAAAATACAAAGATCGATTGCTTGCAGAATTATATAAAAATAAAAAGTGTATTTTTTCATCAGAATATGATGACAAGAAATATCGAACAGTTATCAGCCCAGATGGTTCTCAAGTTGCTTTTATTGGTTTTCAAGAACAACTTATTAGTGTATACGATTTGGTTGAAAAAGAGGAAATAGTGGAAATTAAAAGTGAGCCTATTAATTTGAGTGAACTTTCATTACCGCAGTTGTATCATGTGTATAAAAAAAGAATTCAAAAAAAATAAAAAATTACTATCCTAAGTGCATGTTAATTTTTTCAATAAAATCTTCTTTGCTCATATATCCCGTTTCTTTTGCTACAATATCACCATTTTTTATAAAAATAAAAGTCGGAACTGATGTGATGCCATATTCAGTTGTCAAATCACGTTGCTCGTCAATATTAATTTTTGCAAACACATATTGTCCAAACTCACTTGCAAGTTCTTCAAAAATAGGATTCATTTGTTGGCACGGCCCGCACCAGTCAGCAAAAACATCAATGATAGCATTTTTTTTTGGTTCAAAAATTTCTGATTTTGCGTTTTCTTTGGTTAGTAATAACATAATTTAGACCTTTGTTAGTTTTTTCTATAGGTTAGTAATAATTTTTTTATGTGTCCAGAAAATGTATCTATTTTTTATTATTCTCTGTAATTTCATACCCCTCAATGGTCAATGTTTTGATTGCCGCCATGGGTACTTCTTTTTCTATTGGTCCTGCATCATCAATTTCATTGCAGCGGATACTTGTACTTTTTTTAGTTAAATAATTTCTTGTGGTTCCGCTATTTGAAACAATTTCTATTTCTAAAAATTTGTGTTTTCGATTGCGAGATCCTTTTTGAAATATCCATCTTTGTTTTGGACGCGGTACGCTAATAGTTTTAATTTCTGAAAACTCTACATTGCTAACTACACTTTCTGTTTCTGGATTATATGAAAGGTGAATTTCATGATTGGTTTTATCTGTTGCTGCAGGTTTTTCATACACTTTAATTTTTGTATTACGACCTTCAATGGTGATATGATCAATAGAGAATGTATTTCCTGCATGTGTGGTTAGTGTTCCGTAGAAATTCATTTTTTTTGCACTACGAGAGCCGTTTCCACCAACTGTTGCATCTATAGATATGAATAACATAATAAGTGTTAGTATTGGTAGATATGTAAATACAGTTTTCATTACGATCCTTTTTTTAAAATGAAAAATTAAGTATATACTAAAAATAGTATTTTTATATATTATAATTTTTTGAAAAGGGAAAAAGCTATGTTTAATGTTGATTATATTCAAGAAAATCGGCTGTCAAATTTTATGTATGGCGTGTATGGATGGATGTGCGGCGCACTAGCATTGACTGCAAGCATTTCTTATTACATATCAATTACGCCAGAAATATTTCAGGCGTTGCATGGTAATCCGGGTATTACCATTGGATTAATAATTTTCCAGCTAGCTCTTGTTATTGGGCTTGCAGGATTTCATCATAAAATGAGTTTTCCAGTTGCATTGGCTGCATTTTTGACGTATGCTGCAACACTTGGTGTGTCATTATCTGGAATATTTTTTATTTACACAACTGGTTCAATTGTTACAACATTTGTAACTGCTGCGGGGATGTTTGGTTTTATGGCGGTGTATGGGTATGTCACCAAAGCAGATCTAACTTCTGTGGGTAGCATAAGTATTATGATGTTGTGGGGATTAATTATTACTGGATTGATTAATATTTTTTTCCGTAGTCCGATGGTTGATTTGATTCTTTCCGGTGTTGGTGTCATTGTATTTACACTTTTGACTGCATATGATTCTCAAAAATTAAAACGTATTGGGCAACAAATGGAAGCTGATCAAGAAACAATGGCAAAAGTTGCATTGCTTGGTGCGCTTACATTATATCTTGATTTTATTAATTTATTTTTGTACTTGTTGCGTTTTATGGGCAAGCGTAATAATGATTAGGTAAAGTTGATTTAAATTTTTTCTGTTTTTGAATTATACATTCTTGAACAAGCTAATGCTATCATTATAGGTATTGCTACAAGTATAAATAAGTTATCATTATTTAAATCAGAACAGATGTTATTTATTAAAAAAGAAAAAAAAGAAGGATTTAGATTTTTTTCTGTAAAAGTAACAGATAGTATATTTTTTAGATCATTTTTATATAGTGGAACATAGATGTTGTTGATTTCGCCACATTGAAGTTTAAATGCAGATTTAATATTTTTGTCTTTAAGTGATTCAAAGATAGCTGGGATAGCGGTATTTTCAAGGGTTTTCATAAGAGAGTTTTTTGTTGTACAAATAAGTATGTTATTTTTATGGTTTACGTAAAATAATTTGGCATTATTTTTTCTAAAATCATTTTTTGTAATGTAAATGGTGTATTTTTTATTTTCTATTTCATAGTTTATATTAACTGTTTCGGGATAAATTGCTTCTATGATTGATGTCGTAGTTTTAATGATATTTGTGGTTAAACAAGTAATAAAAAAAAATAAAAAATACTTTTTATTCATCATTTTGATATTTTATTTTAGTTAAAGATTATTATATATAGTTGCTTATAATTAAAAATAAACACAATTAAAAATAAGTCAATTCTAGTTACAATATTTACTATAGTTGTTTAATTATTATAGAAGTAAGTAATGATACTATAAATTGAAAAGATATTAAAATAAGTTCGGAATGACATAAATAAAAGGGTTGTTATGAAGCATAGTAATTTTAAAAAGCAAGATTTTTTCTTTCTTGGAATATTTTTTTTATTTGTATCATTGCATGCAGATAATCGTACGCGTTCAACAGTAAAAAAAGCAGCAAAACAAATTAGGCCTGAATTTATATTTGACCAAGAACAAAAACAAAAAGATGTTGTTGCGCTTGTTGAGCGTGGCGTTGAATTTATTAATGAAAATAGATTAAGTGATGCAGGTCGTGCTTTTACACATACAAAAGATTTTGTTGAAGGCGAATTATATTTGTTTATATTTGATATGCAAGGAATAGTAATTGCTCATGGGCAACAAGATTATCTGTTGTGGGACAATATGTATAATTATAAAGATGATTTTGGCGCACCAATGGTGCAAAAAATTATAAATAAAGCAAAAGATGGTGGTGGTTGGGTGACATATGAATGGCGTGGTGCAGTAAAGCAATCATATGTAAAAAAAATTACTAAAGAAGGAAAAGATTATGCTATTGGTTCTGGATATTATTCACATTCAAAAGAAGATGCTGCAATTGGACTGGTAAAAGGTGCAGTTGCGATGTTTGGCGAAGTTATGGTGTTAGGGCAACCGCCTGAAGTTGCATTTAGCATTATTAGTTATCCAATGAGTACACGGTTTGTTCGAGGTGATTTATATTTATATGCAATGGATTTTAATGGTCTTTTGCGTGCACATGGTGATCGACCAGGGTTAATTGGTTCAAATTCTCTTGATTATAAAGATTCAAAAGGAAAACTTATTAATCGTGAAATTATTAAAAAATTAAAAGATACAGATGCGGGTGTCTGGATTGAGTACACATCAAAAAATGCACCAAAAAAATCGTATACACAAAAAGTTACTGATGTAAAAGGTGTAAATTATTTTATTGCATGCGGATATTATCCAGATGCAGATCGTGATGCCGTTGTTGATTTGGTTCGCAAAGGATATCAGTTTATGAAAGCAAGCGGTAAATCAGCGGCAGTCAAAGCATTCTCTGATAAACGCAATAATGATTTTCGTTATGGTGATTTGTGGTTAGAAGTGTATACAACAAAAGGTCTTTGCATTGCGCATGGCGATAATGACGAGTTGATTGGTAAAAATTTATGGGATCAAAAAGATGAAGATGGGCGTTATTTTATTAGTGAATATGTAGAAACTGCACAAGATGGGCGTGGTTGGGTGAATGTAAAATTAAATAATTCATTTATGACTGCATATGTTGAAAAAATTGATCTTGGTCTTGAAGAGTTTATTATTACCGCAGGTACCTATCCAGTTTCAAAGGCAGAAGTGACAGAATTATTGGTAAAAAGTACCATTGGTTTAATGGAGACATCACAAAAAGAAGATACGTTTCGTGCCGTTTCTGATCGTAATGGAAATTTTATACGTGGTGATTTGTCAGTTTTTATTTTTGATCAAGAAGGTCTTTGTTACGCATATGGTGATGAGTACGATTTAATTTGGAAAAATCTTTTGGATATGAAAGATGATAATGGAAAACCATTTGTACAAATTATGATTAACACATCAGCTCAAGGTGCTGGGTATGTGACATTTATAAAAAATAAACATGAACATCGTGCATTTGTTGAGCGTATAGAAAAGAATGGTACTTCATATACAGTTGGTTCTGGTTTTTATATGTAAATAAAGCGAGTTATTTTGTGTTTGTTTTATGAGATTTAATCAAGTAGCACAGAATATTCATCGGCCAAACGATATGAACGGGATTTTTTTGATGGATTAACAATAATTAAAAATCCATTTTCTATCCATTTTTTACATATTTGAGAACTTGTTCGCGGTGCAAATCCAAATAATTGCCCTATTTGCTTTGCAGTTACAATTTCATATTTTTGAAACAACTCAAGTACTTTGCGTTGTTGTTGATCAAGTTTTCGCAATATACGTGAGATATCTTTTGTAGTTGATGTTTGGTGCTGTTCAAGATGCATCAATATTTTTTCAAATGATGTACGCATGCCATGCATAAAATATGAAATCCATGTTGTGATATCAGCCTCTTCCCGTCCCATATAATAGTTATGTGAAGGCCCTATGCTGATTGCATCATAGTAACTATTCAAATCGCGTGCGTAATATTCTTCTAGTGAGTATAAACCTTGTATATCATATCCGCCCAAATAAAGTATGAGCATAGTCAGTAATCGTGCAGTGCGACCATTACCATCCATATAGGGGTGTATAGTTGCAAATTGATAGTGTGCAATACTTGCAACAATTGGAGTGGGAATGTCATTACTTGCATTAATCCATTCAACAAGTTGTTTCATTAATGCAGGAACATCTTTTGCTTCTGGGGGCATATAAACAATTTGTCGAGTTTTTCCATCATAAATAACATTTTGTTCATTATGATAGGATGTAGGAATTATTTTTTTGCTACCATTAGACATTACATATGCGTGAATAGTCTGAATAATATTTTCAGTTATTGTTATTTTTTTTTTTGCTAATTGTTCAACGTATGATAATGCCGCATAATATCCCTTAATTTCCTTTTCGTCTCGTTCTCTTCCGGGAAAATGACCTTTATGTTCCAACACTTCTTTTACTTGTGCGATTGAAAATCTATTGCCCTCTATTGCAGTTGAATAATGAATGGAATTAAGGCGTGCAGATTTGCGCAAATTAGTTAACACTTCTAATGTGACCTGTGCATAAACGGCTTTTTCTTTTATCGATTCAGTTGCAATAAGGTCTTGTGCAATCGTAGGAGTAATTGTGTATTGTGGAGAAAAATGATGTAATTTTTTTTTCGGCATAATAATAACCATTTAAAAACGTTTTATCGGCACATTAACGGCATCATTTATTATTTTACTAAAAAGAGATGTTTATTGTAAGAAAATCTAAAAAATAGAATTGGATAGAATTGGATATATTTATGGATATTTTATTATTAAAGTTCAAATAACTTTTTTTAATGTCCCTTCTGGATGATGCATTACGATTTTATCTTAGTGCGAAAATAAGAAAGTGACATTATTTTCGAATTTAACACTTTGTGAAAATAAGAGGTGTTTGCTGTTTTCGAATGTTGCATTTTGTGAAAATAACGTGATATGCTTATTTGTGAGATAATCAAAATAACACATAGGTTTTGTATGGATTTTAAAAAATCACCTTCAGGAAAAGTAATTAAAGCCGGTACTGGCTATGATGCGTTTATTCCAAATCCACTTCCGCCAAACATTACATTAACACCTGTGCTTATTAAAGCGCTTTCTAATGCAGACTTTTTATTGGGCAAATTAGCACGAGAAGGTGCGCGTTTGTCAGACCCGCATTTGTTAATACGGCCATTTATTACAAAAGAGGCGGTTTTTTCAAGTAAAATTGAAGGGACACAAGCAACTATTGGTGAAGTTCTTGCGAATGATGCGGGTGTTTCGGTTGATCGCGATGTTGAAGATATCAAAGAAGTAAAAAATTATATTGTTGCGCTTGAGTACGCAATAGAGCGTTTACAAACCTTGCCGTTATCATTACGATTTATTCGTGAAATTCACAAAAAACTTATGCAAGGTGTTCGTGGTGTACATGCAACACCAGGTGAATTTAGAAAATCACAAAATTGGATTGGTGTTGCCGGTTCTGACATGTTTACTGCAAAATATGTTCCGCCAACCCCTGATGTGCTTATGCAGTGTTTGGGTGATCTGGAATTATTCTTGCAAGATCGCTCTTTGCCAACGCTCGTTCATAGTGCGCTTGTGCACTATCAGTTTGAAGCAATACACCCATTTTTGGATGGTAATGGTCGTGTTGGTAGATTACTTATAGCATTATTATTAATTGAACGAAATATTTTATCTGCGCCACTTTTATATCTTAGTGCGTTTTTTGAAAGCACACGTGATGAATATTATCGATATTTGTACAGTGTAAGCGCACACGGACAATGGCATGACTGGTTATTATACTTTTTTAATGGTGTTGCGACACAGTCAGCAGATGCATTATCACGTTCAGAGCGCATTAACAAACTTATTGTAGATTGGCATGCACAGGTTGAACAATTTAATTCTTCATCTATTAGTAATATTGTCGCTCATCTTGCAGCTAATCCATTTGTAACGATTACAAAAGCAGCAGAGCGTCTTGATGTTGCATACACAACTGCGCAACGCGCATTGCAGAAACTCGAATTATTACATATTGTTGTTGAAACTACGCAAGCAAAACGGGATAGAGTTTATTGTGCGCAAAAAATTTTGGATATTTTAGAAGAACCAGCGAAGTTTTGAGTCCAACTTTCTATATATATTTACAATTAGAAAAAACAGCTTTAAATAAGTCTTTTTTTTTGTAATTATTATATTGAAAACATTTCCAAATGAACTTGATTTATTTGGTTGTTTGGGCGTTACTACGCAAGGCATTATTCAAAGATATTAATTTGTTTTTGAAATTGCAAAAAAGTTTGTAATTCTGAAGCACATGAGTATCTAATGAAAAGATTACTTTTGGCCGCCAAAAGATTTCATTGCAGTGTAATACAAAATAACACTGCTCGCATGGAAACTGATGCATGGTACGATCAATTGAAAGAAAAATTTGAAGAAGAAGGGCTTTCTGACGGATTAGAGTTAGTATTTAGATAAAGTCAAATTTTTCAAATATAAACTTTTTAAAGTTGGATTTTGGAGTCAGGTCAAAATATTAGTTGCTTTGATTAGTATTTTGTTGTATATTAAAAATAGTATTTACTAATTCGTTGAGAAAGCCTTTCATCTGTTTGAAAGTACATTCAAAAGTTTTGTTCGCCTATCGTGCTTGAATAATACCATAATATGTGCCTGTCAAGTCGGTGCATGGACTCAACATAACTTTTTTAAGGAGTTTCATATGGAAACTGGTGTGGTTAAATGGTTTAATACCACAAAAGGATTTGGTTTTATTCAACCTGATTCTGGTAATAATGATGTATTTGTGCATATTACAGCATTGCAACGTGCAGGAATACAGCATCTTGATGATGGTCAAAAAGTAAGTTATGATCTATTTACTAATAATAAAGGTAAAGTTTCGGCAACAGATCTAACACTAGTATAAGCATTAAGTCTATTTTTTAAGAGCATTGTAATATTGCCTTAGAATTTAAATTTTAAATAATAATAATAAATGATTTTAAGGAGTTTCATATGGAAACTGGTGTAGTTAAATGGTTTAATAACACAAAAGGATTTGGCTTTATTCAACCTGATGGCGGTGGTGACGATGTATTCGTACATATTACAGCATTGCAAAGCGCAGGAATACAACAGCTTGATGAAGGCCAAAAAGTAAGTTATGATCTTTTTACCAATGATAAAGGTAAAATTTCAGCAACTAATCTTGCACTTATTTAGTCATACGTCTAAAGATATATACTTTTTTGAAGAACCTACGCTACAAGAAATCGCAAGGTTCTTACGTTTACTAAGTAACTAAAAAAAGCCCTGGTAATGTAATTCCAGGGCTTGTAATTATTAATCTTGTCATAACGCAAAAGCGTTTATTTTTGTAGGTAGGGATATTCAATGAATACGAACGAAACTATTCTTTTTAGTCAGATGGATCTTAATCCAACACTGATAAAATTACTTGAACAGAAAAATTTTATTAATCCAACGCCAATTCAGACACAAGCTATTCCATTAGCATTGCAGGGTAAAGACATCTTGGGATCAGCTCAAACTGGAACGGGGAAAACATTAGCGTTTTCAATTCCGTTGATGAATACATTGTTACAAACGGATAGTGGTGCGGCATTAGTGTTAACTCCAACGCGTGAATTAGCGCAACAAGTTGTAAAGGCAATTGCACAGGTGCTTGGTCATAATTCTCATGTTAAAACTGCTTTATTAATTGGTGGTGAGCCAATTTTTAAACAATTAAAACAATTACGTGCGCGTCCTCGAATTATTGTAGGAACACCGGGTCGTGTTATTGATCATCTTGAGCGTGGGACATTAAAAACGAAATTTATTAAATTTTTAGTGCTTGATGAGATGGATCGTATGCTTGATATGGGTTTCTCTATGCAGTTAGATGAAATTATTAAGCAAATACCGAAAGAGCGTCAAACATTAATGTTTTCTGCAACTATTCCAAAAAGTATTGAGCGTTTAACGCAAAAATATTTAGTTGACCCTGAACGTATAGCGGTTGGTAGTGATTCAAGGCCTGCAGAAAATATTACACAAGAAGTAATTAAGGTTTCTCGATTAGAAAAATTTAAAAAATTAACTGAAGAACTTGATAAACGAGAAGGTTCGGTTATTATTTTTGTAAAAACACGTATGGGTGCAGATCGTTTAGCTGATAGGTTGTGTGATGAAAATCATAAAGCGTCTGCTATTCATGGAAATTTGCGTCAACAAAAACGTGAACGGGTAATTACTGCGTTTCGTCGTGGTAGATCTCGCATTATGGTTGCAACTGATATTGCAGCTAGAGGTCTTGATATTCCACATATTCAACATGTGATTAATTATGATTTACCGCAATGTCCGGAAGATTATATTCATCGTATTGGAAGAACTGCACGTGCAGGTAAATCTGGTTTTGCACTTTGTTTGGTAACTCCAAATGACACAAGACAATGGAATATAATTCGTCGTCGTATGGATCCTAATTATAAAGAAGAGCCGCGTAGACAAGGCGGTGGTGGTAATCGTTCGCGTAATCGTTTTTCTCGGGATCGTTCTGGTGGTGGATATTCACGAGGTAGAAATGATCGTTCAGGTGGTAGATCTGGTGGTCGCTCAGGTGATTCTTCACGACGTAGTGGTGGTGGATTTAAGCGTAGTGGTTCAAAATCACGAAATTCATCGTCATCATCATCGCGTGGATAATAATTATCGCTGTCGCATATAATTTTTTTATTTGTTATTTTGTATGCATATGTTATTTATGTTAATAGGTTTTACATATGAAAAAAATACCAAATAAGTTATTGCGTGGGTATCGTTCATTTCAACAAAAGCGTTTTAAAGATTATTCTTCATTATTTGAAGTGTTAACATCATCGCAACAACCCAAAGTTATGATTATTGCCTGTTGCGATTCTAGAATTGATCCGGCAATTTTATTGCAAGCTGACCCGGGAGATTTATTTGTTGCACGTACAATTGCGGCTGTTGTTCCTGAAAAAGATAATCTAACTGGTTTATCAGTACATGCAGCGCTTGAATTTGCAATTAAAGGTTTGTGCGTTGAGAATTTGATTTTACTTGGACATAGTGATTGTGGTGGTGCAAAAGTTTTATTGAATAATGATGGAACATATGATCATGTACACAATTGGATGTCGCAAATAAACATTGATGTGCAAAAAAACGATACACTTGATAATGTTACAAAAAAAATAATATTGCAATCGTATTATAATTGTTTGTCGATTGATTTTGTCAAAAGTAAAGTTGGGCAAGATAAACTTACAATTCACCAATGGTATTTTGATATTAAAAAAGGGCAGTTGTTTGTGTGTGATGATGGGCAGTATCATGATTTATAATTTTTATAAAGTGTATAACAAATGAAACGTTCATATTTATGTGCAGTAGTAATTGCGTTGTTGTCTGGTATTGGGAATGTTTGTTTTGCAAGCGAAGGCCGCCGTTTCAAGAAAATAAATTTTAATGTTGTATATTTTTTTAATGACGATGAGAGGGATATTAAGAAGTTTTTTTCAGAGACGCTTGAGTTTTGTTTTTCCAAAGAACATAGTTTCGTACAAAATGAAGAAAGAGTTATTGATTCTATTTGTACATTTGAAAAAATAACTACAGATGATTATGTGTTCGATCTATTCTATCAAGGAACAAATATTAAGGTTACTATTTATAGAAAAATTTTTACTTGTAGAAAATTGAACTTTGGCATAACGAAGTAACCTTTTGTTATATTTGCACATGTATATTATTTATATTTTGAGTGTTAAGGGAACAAAATTCGGGGCCCCATAGTAAAACTGTAAATTTTCATGGGGTTAAAAATAGGGGACATTATGAATACAAACAAACTGCTGTTACTTTGTGTGATGATATCGCACACGGCGTTCGGGACTACTATGTTTTGGCAAGAAGAAAGTGAAAAAAAAGTCGGGGTTACGTCAGAAGTGATTGAAAAAAAGAAAGAAAAAACTAATGATGTGCAAATGTTCATTAATCAACACGAGCGCGTTGTGGTTATGTTTACACTTACGTATTGTCCATATTGTCGTTATTTGCAACCATTATTCGATCAACTTGAGAAAAAAATTTCTGGCTCAGTGCATTTTAAAACCATTGTTATTGATAATAAAAAAGATTTTTACAAGAACGCATTTAACTTCAAAACTGCACCAATGGTAATTTACTACAAAAATGGTAAAGAACAAAAACGCCATGGTAGTGACAATAAAGCTATGACACTTGGAAAAATGCGTGGATATATCAAAAGTTTTTTTGGCTAAAGAATTCTTTTATGTACGGGCTATTTTTTACCATGCTACTGGTTACGCCTGCTTCCCATAGGCGAACAATCATCCCATTGTCATTTAGTTGGTAAATAGCTATCATTGGAGCAGAAACTTTACTTCCATCACTCAATGTAGCACGTACTTTGTATCTGACAATTACAAGATCTTCATTCGCAATAATTTGTTCAAATGGTAAGAACACAACTTTTTTTGTCATGTGTTTAACATCCTTTACATGTTCAACAAATGCATCATAGTTCCAAATTACACCATTTTCATCTTGAATATATGATTTGTCAAAAAATTTGTCGACCATATCAACAGAATAACCATCTACTTCAAGAGTTCTGTATAGCTCTGTTATTTTTTTGATATTTCTTGCTTCTGTTTTAGAGTATTGTGTGCTTTGTGAGCAGCCTACAAGAAAAACTGTAAGTAAAGATGTTGCAGTAAAAATATATTGTTTCATTTAAATTCCTTTCTATTGTTTTATATAAAAATATACATTATTATTAACAGTTAACAGTATTATTCTAACACTAAAAAAGCTAAGTTTCTAGCATAATGCAAAAATATTCTCGAATAGAGATTATTTTATTTCAGGGTATTTATCTGGTTGTTTTGCATAATATTCTGTGTATGGATGATCTTCTGCATGTTCAATGTAATCAATAAAGAGGCCATCTTGAAATCCGCCTTTTTTCTCGAGTTTCTCTTCTTGTGTTTTTATAATGCTTTCAACCGATACATCCGCCATTGTGCAAATAGTTTCAAGTACCTGAAAAATATCCGCCATTTCTTCAATTAATTCTTCTTTGGACTCTACGTCACATAATTCTTCGACTTCTTCGTATAATTTGTCATGAAGTGCTTGAATGTATTCATCATCGGATAATTCTTTGACGTATACCGTACAATTGTCTTTTTCAAAGATATCTTTAACTTTATCACGCACGAGTTTGTTGAGTCGGAATTTTTTTGTTTTCATGGGTTTTTCTTTTTTGTAATGAGGTTCATATAACTTACAAGCCATTCGGGACAATTGTCTGCTGCAACAATATCATCATAATTCATCCATTGCCAATGCGGAACTTCATCTCTGTTTACTGTGACTTTTGGTGAAGATTTTTCAAGCTTGCAGTGATAAATAATATCCAAAAATGGTTGATTGTTGTGACTATCCAAAAAATATGCGGTAGTGATATAATTAATTGGGTCAATAAGGTTTATGCCAACCTCTTCTTTGATTTCTCGTTTGATTGTGTTTTTATAACATCAGACGTGTTTTTTGTGTCACTTATTTCAATGTTGTCACCGGGAAAAGAAAGAAGTCCTTGTCCATGGCTGCCACTTGGGCGAGTAATGATTAAAAACTTGTTATTATGCTCAATTGCACATTCAGTAATGACAGTACATGGTTTCATAATTTGTCCTAAAAGTGATTTTATCCTTGTAATCTTAGAAGCGTAATTTCTATTTTACAAGGAACTTTTGTAAAAACAAGTGTTTAGATAAAAAGTAATTTTATGAAAAAGCTCTTTAGTAGGGAGTTTAAAGGCTGCTTGGTTCTCATCTTGCATAAAAGTTAAACATGAGAACCAAAAAGTTGGGCGAATCTGGTTCTCATCTTGCGATAAAGTTAAGGTTGAGAACCAAATGAAATAGATTTATTCACTTTATTAAGAGAATTTGATATTTATAATATTAATATTACGGATTTTTTGGAAAATAATTATTGATAAATATTTGGATAAACTTTATGAAAATAGTATTAATTATAGTGTTACTTTTGGTTTTTGTTTTATTGCGTGGCGACTTGCATCCAAGCGTTATGCATTACCTTGTCCAAGTTATTTGTCGTGGTGAAAAAACTAGCTCTGGATAGTTGGTTTGAAGTGAAATAAGTATTTGGTAATTGGGTTTCATATACATTACATATGCGAAAAAAATAAAATGAAAAGAAAAATTTTCAATCATGTGCAAATAAAGGTTAAAGATTTAAAAGTTAGTCGTAAGTTTTACGATGCAGTTATGGATGTCCTGGGGTATACTGTTGTGCTGAATATCAAGGATATAGTTGTTGGCTATGGAACGAGTGTTCATGATATGTTTGAAATTCGACAAGCTAGCGAAGAAACGCGTTTATCCCAATCAATTCATTTAGCGTTTAATGCAATAGATGTAAAAAGTGTTGATTCTTTTTATCACATTGCACTTGAAAATGGCGCTAAATGTAACGGTAAGCCTAGTTTGAGACCTGAATATGAAGAGGGTTATTACGCTGCTTTTGTTATAGACCCCAATGGACATAATATTGAAGCGGTTTATGCTGAAAAAAGAGATGGGGGCTAAAGTGGTAATAACAGGTGAGCAAAATTATTTTGATTTATCTGCAGCCAAGGATCTTGTATATAATCCATGTGGTTTTACATATTCTTCGGCAACAATGAAAATCCAAAATGCTACTTACGAAGCTTGTGCGTTTGAATTAAATGGTTTAAAAATACAATTTCGTGTTGCCAAAATTACTCCCAAAAAAATTGGACAATTTGTAGGTATATACAAAAGAAATGATAAAGGCATAATCGCACCGTATGATGTTTCTGATGATGTAGATTTTTTAGTTATAAATATAAAAGTAGACAATAATTTTGGTCAGTTTGTTTTTCCAAAATCTGTTTTAGTTGATAAAGGTGTATTTTCGGTAAGTGATGTGGGAGGTAAACGTGGCATGCGAGTTTACCCATCATGGGATACGCCAATAAATAAACAGGCTAAAAAGACGCAATTATGGCAATTAAATTATTTTTTAAAAATTCCAAGTGACAAACCGATAGATTGTTCAAGGGTTAAGCTATTGTATTCTTTTAGTTACTAAATAAATTATATTTGAGTGTGTGTTGATTAATTAATCTTTTTTAAGATAATAATGAGAACTTTCATTACAATATTTGGCAAAATATTATACAGTTATTGCATCATTTAGCCATTCTTGCGCGGATTCTTTTGACACTATTTCTTTGAGTATTGGTTTGTATGATTTAATCCATTCTTCGTAGGTTATGTATTGTTCTTCTTCTGGGTTCTTCCAGACTATAACCAAATGAAAATATTATTTCATATTCTTTAATCATAAAATTTTCATTTGTTTTTAATTACAATGATCATAATTAAATTGTAATGCTATTTTTGATATTATTTTTGCCAGGTTTGTGAATGTGTGATTGCATTTTTCAAGTTTTTCATGAATGAACGACAGAGTTTTTTGTATTTCGTTTATATTTTTTTTGTTTATAGAATTTATTTCTGTTGAGATGTCCAGGCTATTTTTTTCTAGATTGTTAATATGTTTGTTTTGTAAAAGTACTATTTGTGTAGGGATGGCGATTATTTTGTGTTGTTTTAAAATGGAATATAAAAATTTCATTATGTTTTTTAGAGTATCTTGTAGTTGGGCTGTTTCTTTGTTTTTTTGATTGTATAGTTTGGTGGATTTTACATAGCTAATTGTTTTTGAATGATCAATTTTTTTTGTTATTTCTAAAGTGATTTTTTTTAAAATATATGCAAACTCTTTGATATTAAGTTCCATATCTTCTATGTCTGCAAGAAGGCCAAATAAAGTTCTTCCTATAAGGCATATGTCCGAAAAATCAATATCCAAATTTGTTTTTTGCAGATCGTAATCAATTAGTAAACAGGTCTCTGTGTTCGATTGAAGATCGTTTAGTTTTTCAATCGAAAAAGATAATTTTTCTTGTTTTTTTATTGTTTTTATGAGAGAAAAAATATTTTTTAATTGTGGTATCATTTGCAAACCTTTTTAATAGATCGTTTTTGTTTTAACACTACGGACGTCTTTTTTTCATTAATTGCTCCATCGAGATTCATTACTAATTTAGCTTTATAGTTTTTACGAAAAACTTCAACATGATCCATGTGGGCGGCATCAAGATAAAAAAGATCTCCCTTTTTTAATTTTGTTCCAGGAATATTTTTTATTATCTTATAAATAGGTTGTTCGTGATACTGAAAGTTAGTCTTTTGACAAAATGGTTCTATTTTCTGCCAAAATTTTAATGTGAACAGCTCTTCGGTTTTGCTGAGTTTTGTTGTTATGCGTGTCAGTTGAGTATCTATGGGTTTATCTATTTCTGCAAGAATCATTCCAGTCTCATCGGCAATTTGAATTTGCACGCCTTCGGCGGTTGCAATAGTTAATTGTTTGGACGGTTGCTTGAGATATTTTGTAGCTTTTCTCGTTGTGGCCCGAAAAAAAGTACTAATGTTTTTTGTGCCGTAATGAAGCAATAATGATTCTGTAACTAATGCACTTGCATCTCGAATAATGTCGCGCGTTAAATTTTCTGTAAAATAATTAGTAATTGCATCGCAAACAGTTTGTACACGTTGACATGATGCTTTCCATTTTTCTTCGGCGATTTGTGGGTCAACAAGATAGGTGCATGAAATATCAATAGTGTCATATGCGGGCCTGCATATTGCATATGTAAGTATTGCCATGCCATATGCAATATCATGTATAGCTTCAATTGGATGCAGCGCCATGTCGATAACATTTGAAGTGCCTTGCAATACGCCTTCACCAACTGCTTGTGTGCAATCAAGCACAGTCCAACAAAAGTCAGCAAGAGTGTATGCTTCCGGAATTAATGCCGACTGTGTTGCTTCAATGCCGAGCGATATTGTTTGATAGGTTAATTTCTCAAGATCGCGTAGCTGCGATAACTGCTTGCACTCTGAAAGTTTGTTAGCTAGCGCAACAAATTCTTGGTGTATATCATGTTGTAATTGATTGCCAAAACATGTTTGTATTTTTTCTGTATTATTCGTATATTGTCTGAGTTTTTGTTTTGCCGCGTGTGAAAATTTATGCGATCGAGAGTAAAAATGTTGTCTGTTTTTTGATTGTAAGTGACGTTCAAGAGATGTAATACGTTTTTGTTTGTACAGTTTTACTTTATTGTTTTCTTGTTGTTTTTTGTAGTTGTGATAAATAATTCCAAGTTTATCCTGTTGTTTTGCCAGTTGCGATTGCAAAAAAGATTTTCTTTGTAGTTCGCGCTGTTGTTCTTGGCGTTCTTTCTGTTGTTTTTGCCACGCTTCTTGCTCGCGTTTTGTGTAAATTTCTTTTTCAAGTTTGTAGATTATGCTTTTCAGGCCAGTAACTGAATATTTGATTTTGGTAAGAATTTTGCGGTGAATGCGTTTTGCAAGGATAAGGATATATGTTTCATAATTTGGTAATGTTTTGATTGCCTCGATAAAACCTTTGCAGGTGTAATGCGAATGCATATCAAGAATTTTGTGTTGATGTTGTTCTAAATTTCCACAGATGCATAGAAGATAATATATGAAATCTCGTTTTTCCCAATGTTTACATTTTTTCCAGTTAGGTAATACATCAGATGCAGGAATAAATGATTTGAATGAAAAGTGATTTTTTGAAGGTGAGGGTTTTGCTGTAAAAGAAAAGTTTTTTGAAGGGAGGTTGTTTGTTACAGAAGCGTGAATATATGCAGTTTGGTAGTGAGAGTAGTTTTCTGCATGTAGATGTGCAAAAAATAATATGATTATAAAAATACAAAAATGGAGCAGCTTCATTTTTTGAGTTATGTAGGATTTATTTATTTTTACATAATTTTATAGTGGGCAGATGTGAAAAGTCAAAGGATTGTGAATTAAAAATGACGTTTAGCAAAAGATCTTCCAGAGCCAGTTTTTAAGTACTTTTCAAATGCGATAGCTTTTTCTTTGTTAATTAATGCGGTGTAGGTTATTAGTTTCCAGGGTTTGAATTTTGAGGTGTGTTTTGCTTTACCAGCGTTCTGCTCCGAAATTCGGTTTTTGAGATCTTGCGTGATACCAATGTATTGTTGTTTTGGAAAATTAATAGATTTGATCAGATATACATAAAACATAGTACGCCTTCGCGCAAGGCTATGGCGCACAGCCTTCGCTTAAAAATAGTTATTTTTAGATTAAATGTAAATTCATTTAAAAGAGTGGCCTGCCAGCCGTAGCTCATTAGAGCGAAGGCTGGAGGAGAGAGAGGGATTCGAACCCTCGATACCGGTCACCCGGTATAACGGTTTTCAAGACCGTCGCATTCAACCGCTCTGCCATCTCTCCAATAATATTAACTGTCAATTATGATAACCTAATTTAAAAATTTTTCAATGTATTATTTATCTACTCAAACATTTAATAACACTAGATGTAACGAGAGGGATTGCTTGTACACTCGTAAACTCGCTACTCGCTACTTTGAACCCCTCACCGGTCACCCGGCATAACGGTTTTCAAGACACGTCGCATTCTAGCCGCCCACGACCGGCATAGCCTGTGGCGACGACGGTTCTGCCATCTCTCCTATAATATTAATTATTAATAAATATAACTTAATTTAAAAAGATTTCAACATGTTAGCTATTTTTTGTATTAGCTACTCTGTAACATATTCATGAAAACAAGCTTCAATGCGCCAACCGTTAGGGTCAATAATAAATGCACCGTAATATCCTGGATGATACACTGGTCGCGGTCCAGGTTCTCCGTGATCAGTACCATTTAATTCTAAACAGCGTTTGTACCATTCTTTAACAGCCTCAACACTATGTGCGCGAAATGCGATATGTACACCGCGTGCGCTTCCGATAATTTCTTTTGGCTTACCCTTAGTGCTAATCCAAAATGATGGTTTGTTATTTACGCCGTAACCAATAACATGTCCAATATCCATAATGCATTCATATCCGAGTGCAGCCAATGAATGTTCATAAAATTTTTTGCTCTGTTCTAGGTCTTTTACACTAATACTTGTGTGGTCAATAATTGAATTTATCATAATATTTTCCTTTTTTTTTGTTGATGCGGTGTCGATATTTTTTTTGTTCATTTATAATTATTGTTTTTGCTGGTCCTTCAACATCGATTGTAGAGTTATTGGTAATTGCACCTTTCAAAAAATTTTCCACGTATATATGCACAGTGGAATGCCCGTGTGCTTTAATTTTTGCAAATTTGATTCTAAATGTTGGCGCTACAAAATCAGAGTTACCGTTAAGAAAAATTACTGCAATTCCAGCAGTGCCATTTTTAATATAAATATTTGACGCACCTTTGGCTATTACATCAAGTTTTTTGCATTGAGCGTTTTTTACTTGTATTCGTGATTTTTTCTTTGATTCTAAATTAATTTTCTTGGTAATAATAGAATTGAGGCGTATATGTGACGTTCCATGTGTTTCAACGTCAATATTTTTTGTTTTTATGTTGTTGATTTGTAAAAAAGAATCGTTAAACAGGTCAACAGTTACGCTATCAGATATTGTAAGGTTGGTAATATGTAATTCGCTATTCTTTTTCATTTTTATAGTTAAATTGTCACTTGTGATGGTATCAATAAAGCAACGAGCTTTTTTCCCATAGATATGAATTGTTTGTAGATTTGAGGTGTCAACATACAGATCGTACGATGCTTTTTTTTCATTGTCCTTACAAAGCAGAGTGAGATTTTTTATATCAAAATATATGATATTTTCTGATTGACCATTTTTTATAATTTTTTGCATTTCAGAGTTTGTTGTGTGGTAGACATGAACAGTAACATTTTTATCAATTTTTATATTGCACGGTATAATTGATTTTTCTACAATAACATTTTTTGTTTTATTTGAGGTGAAAATTGCGTTGTTTGATAGTGTTATGCACAGTGATAATAGCGCAATAGTTTTATTCATGTTATTCCTGTTTGTTTTGTAACTAGTACTATTGCTTTTTATATTACACATATAAAATGATTATGGAAAATTTTTCAAATAGAAGAATGAGAAAAGAAAAAGGTGGCTGCGCCAGGCGTAGTTCGAAGAACGAAGACTGGCACGCCCGGAAGGACTCGAACCCTCAACCTTCAGATCCGTAGTCTGACGCTCTATCCAATTGAGCTACGGGCGTACAGTAATTTCAAAAATTTTAAGTATAATTTTATATAAACCTTTAAAGGGATGGCTTCGCCCGTCTACGTTACACTACGCCATAGCATTAAAGATGCGTCGGCGAGTGGTGGAGAGAGAGGGATTCGAACCCTCGTGCCCGGTTTCCCAGACTCTTGCTTAGCAGGCAAGCGCTTTTGACCACTCAGCCATCTCTCCATGCAAGATTACTTTTTAATGTATCGATATTTTTGTTTTTTTCAAGTAAAAGAAAAATAATTTTCTATTCTAGAAAAGCTTTTCCAATTGTAGAGTGAACGATTTTGCTTATGATAAAAACTAAAATGGCAATTATTGTTACGACGCCCCAGTCAAATAACGTAAGCGGAACTACTTTAAAAATATTTTGTAGTGTTGGTGTATAAAGTATAAGTAATTGTAATCCAAGAGATCCAATGAGCGCTGTTATTAGCAGAGGGTTTTTCCAAAAATAGGAAAAGTGTTCTAGGCGAATCATTTGAATTCTGACAAATTCTAAAACAATAATCATAGTAAATGCTAACGTATGTCCTAATTGGGCGTTTTTGGATAGTCCATAGTGGCATGCAAACAAAACACCTATCGCGATGATTGTACTTACTAATGATAAATAGAATAATGATGAAAGTGAAAGTAGTTGAGATGAAGCTTCGATTGGTTTTTTTTGCATAATGCGAGGACTAATAGGGTCAACGGCTAATGCAAGAGCAGGTAGTCCATCAGTAACAAGATTGATCCATAATATTTGGAGTGGTAGTAATGAAATGTAGGGACTTCCAAATCTGTCTTTAAATCCAAATGCTAATCCTGCGAAAATAACTAATAATTCAGCAAGATTTGAAGAAACCATATATTGAACAAATTTAAGTATATTTTCATAAATACCACGCCCTTGTTCAATGGCATTTACAATTGTTGCAAAGTTATCGTCAAGAAGCACCATGTCAGCTGCTTGTTTTGCTACATCAGATCCAGTAATTCCCATTGCAATTCCAATATCGGCAGCTTTTATTGCAGGAGCATCATTAACACCATCACCGGTCATAGCAATAATTTTTCCTTGAGATTTCCAGGCTTTTATGATTCTGATTTTATGTTTGGGTGACATGCGAGCAAAAACTGATATATCACCAATGATTTTATGTAATTTCTCATTATCAATCTGATCTAATTCTTGGCCATTCAGTGCAATTGAATTAGGTGTATAGATTCCTAAGTCTTTTGCTATTGCAACACCTGTATCTTTATAATCTCCCGTTACCATTACAACTTTAATGCCTGCTTGCTTACATACTTTTATTGCTTTTTTTACTTCAGGCCTAGGAGGGTCAATCATGCCTGTAAGGGCAATAAATACTAAATCGGTTTCATTTGTTGAATCGTAAAAATTCGAGTTGCGGGTAAGCTCTTTATATGAAAGACCAAGTATCCTAAGTCCTTGACTTGCAAGTGTTTTGTTTGCGTTGATAATTGTATTTTTAATTTTATCTGTTAACGGTGCTATTTTTTTGCCTAAAAGAACTTTGTTACACTTTTCGATAATGACATCAGGGGCACCTTTTGAGTAAAGGATTTTTTTTTCTGAAATTGAGGCTATAACGCTCATCATTTTTCTTTCGGAATCAAATGGAATTTCACCGACGCGGTTATATTCTTTTTTTAATAGTTTTATTTTGATTCCGGCGCGTTCAGCTGCGGTTAAAAGAGCTCCTTCTGTTGGACTTCCAATAATTTTCCACTCGTTATCATCAAATACAAGTTGGCTATTGTTGGCTAATGTTCCGACTTTCAATGCGTGTATGAGTTGTGGATAATTATGTGGATTTATAGATTTGTTATCAATGAAAAAAGTTCCTTCTGGTTTATAGCCTGCACCTTGAACGTTTATGAAAACATTTGGTATCCAAATTGAAGTAACGACCATTTTATTTTGTGTTAATGTTCCGGTTTTATCTACACATATAACCGATGTTGATCCCAGTGTTTCCACAGAGGATAAACGTCGTATGAGCACGTTTTTTTGGGCCATTTTTTTTGCGCCAATTGCAAGAGCAATAGACATGATTGCCAGGAGCCCTTCCGGAACTGCAGCAACTGCAAGACTTAGTGAAATAAGTACTAGATATGTTAGATCATAATTACGTATATAGCCAAGAAAAAACACAACTATTACTATGCAAAGGCTTACTATTGTAAGTTTTTTTCCGAGTTGTTCGAATTTAATTTGCAAAGGAGTTTTTGGTTGAGGTTCTTTTTTTAATGATGTAGCGATTGCACCAAGTTCTGTCATAACTCCGATTTCTGTTACTATCATTACACCGTTACCGCTCACTACTGTTGTTCCCATAAAAAGCATATTTGTTTTGTTTCCGGTTGGCAGTTTTTCTTCATATAATGGTTTTGTTTCTTTAAAAACATCAAATGATTCGCCCGTCAAAGATGCCTCTTGTGTAGATAAGGTAGTTTGCTCAATAATTCTACCATCTGCAGGCACTAAGTCTCCTGCTTTTATTTGTACAATATCCCCAGGAACAAGTTCTGTTGATGGGATTTCTGTAGCAATGTTGTTTCTTATTACTTTTACAGAAGTGTGAACTAGCTTTTTTAAATATTCTAAGGTTTTTTCAGCACTATATTCTTGAAAAAAACCTATGATAGCATTCAGTAAAACGATGATGCAAATAGAAACTGCATCAAGCCATTTACCAAGCAATATTGATATAATAATGGCTATGATTAAAATCCATACAACGATATTTGTCCATTGACGAATGAAAATATTTATCAGGGAAAAATCACTTTTTTCAGGAAATTTGTTATAACCAAATGTTTTTTGTTTTTCAATAATTTGTTTGGTATTTAAACCTTTTTGTATATTTGTTTTAAAGTGTGAAGAGACTGTGTCTATTGTATATGTCCACCACTTATTTTTTATCATTAGTTAACCTCTTATGTGTGATTTTTTTCTTTTTCTAAATATTGAGATTTACATATGACATAGACTGCTGGAATAATAAATAGAACACTGATTGTTAATGTTAATAATCCACCCCATAATGGAAGAGAGATTCTTTTTGCAATATCAGAACCAACATCTTGACTGAGTAAAATAGGAATTAATCCTATTATGTTTAGTCCAACTGCCATTAAAATAGGACGAACTCGAGAAGAGCCGTGCTCGATTACCATAGATACAAGATCAGAAATAGTTTGTAGTTTTTTATTTTTTTTGTATATTCGAAATCCTTCTTCTAAATAAAAAACCATAATTGTAGAAGTTTGTGCGGCGATACCAAAGAGTGCGATAATGCCAACCCATACTGCAATAGACATATTAAATTGTAATAAATAAAGTGACCATATTGCGCCAATTGCAGCAAAAGGAATTGAAAGCATTATAAGAAAAATGGGTAGGAGTGCTTGAAAATTAAAAAATAAAACTATCATAATTAATAGAAGCGTAAGAGGAATAGCAAAGCTCATCAACTTACGAGCTCGAGCAAGATATTCATATTGTCCGGTCCATTCTAAAAAGTATCCTGCTGGTAATGTTAATTTTTCTTTTACAGCTTTTTTGCATGTATCGACAAATCTACCAATATCAGTTTTTGCAGTATCAATATAGACCCAACCTGTGAGCGATCCCATTTCGTCTTTAATCATTGATGGTCCCATGGTTGCGTGTATATCTCCCAAAAGTTCAAGAGGTATATGTTCTACGCGTTCGTTATTTTTAGTTTGCATTTTATGATTTTGGTTTAAATTTTTAATTTGAGGTTGAATTGGAACAAGTACCTTTTTGAGTGCTTCAATATCCGAGCGTAATTCTCGTGGGTAGCGAACATTAATACTATATCGCTCTCTACCTTCGATTGTTGTTGCAATATCAAGTCCCCCAATTGATGATTGAATTATTTTAAATACATCATCAGTAGTAACACCATATCGTGCAAGTGCAGCTCTGTCGGGAATGAAGTCGATGTAAAATCCTCCAAATTCACGTTCAGCATAAACACTTTTTACATCTGGTACTTCCCTAATAATTTGTTCTAATTCTATAACTAGTTCACTTATTTTTTTTAAATCACTACCATATAGTTTTATTCCTATTGGTGTTCTGATACCGGTTGTTAACATGTCAATACGTGATTTGATAGGCATAGTAAATGCGTTTTGCACGCCAGGAAAAGTAATTGCCTCTTCCATTTCTTTGATTAGTTTTGCTTTTGTCATTCCTGGTCGCCATTCAGATTTTGATTTTAAGCGTATAATAGTTTCAATCATAGAGAGTGGTGCGGGATCAGTTGGGGTATCTGCTCGTCCTACTTTTCCAAAAACTTGTTCAACTTCAGGAAAACTTTTGAATATTTTATCTTGTACTTGCAATAATTCTTTTGCCTTTTCGATTGAAATTCCAGGTACGGTAATTGGCATGAAAAATATATCTTTTTCATCTAACGGCGGCATAAACTCTGATCCTAATCTCATATAAATTGGAACAGTAAGTAAAAGTAAAAGTGTTGCAACAAAACAGAGTAGTTTTCGTTTGTGAACACAAAATGTGAGTAACGGTTCATACATACAGACAAAAAATCTGTTGATGGGATTGGCCATCTGTTTTTTAATGGTGCCTCGTATAAAAATTGTCATTAACACAGGAACAAGTGTTATGCCAATAAGTGCGCCAAATGCTACGGCAAACGTTTTAGTGTAGGCAAGTGGAAGAAATAATCTACGTTCTTGTGCTTGTAGTGTAAAAATAGGCAGAAATGCAATTACGGTAATTAATAAAGATCCAAAAATTCCTGGACCAACTTCCTGTGCCGCGCGTATAATTGTTTCAATTCGTTGTTTGTAACCATTTTCTTCAAGCTTCCTATGGGCATTTTCTGTCATGATAACTGCAGCGTCTACGATATCACCAATAGCAATGATGATGCCAGCAAGTGACAAAATATTGGATGTGATACCCAAATAATACATAGGAATAAAGGTGGCAAGAAGAGCAACGATGAGTGCAATAATAGAAATAAGAGAAGACCAGAAGTGATATAAAAATGCGATAATAATAATTGCGACTAGTATGATTTCTTCAATAAGAGCTTTGTTCAGTGTCCAAATAGATTCTTTAATTAATATTGAACGATCATAGGTAGGTACAAGCTTAATACCTTTTGGAAACGCAGGTTGCATTTCTTTTATTTTTTGTTTTACACGATCAATAACTGCAAGTGCATTTTCGCCGTATCGCATAACAATGATACCACCGACAACCTCTCCTTTTCCGTCAAGTTCCGCAAGACCGCGTCGGATTCTTCCGCCTATTTGCACACGTGCAATATTTTTTATTAGTATTGGTGTTCCGTTTCTGTCTGTTCCGACAACAATTTGTTCAAGAGTTTCTTTATTGGTAATGTAGCCACGGCCGCGAACAGCATATTCATGTTCTGCTAATTCAATAACGCGTCCTCCAGTATCGTTATTTGATTGTTGTATTTTTTGTATTACCCTTGGTAGTGACAATCGATAGGCTTGTAATTTTATTGGATCGATTTCAACTTGATATTCTTTTTCGTATCCACCAACACTTGCAACTTCTGCAACTCCGGGAACTGCAGAAAGCCAGTATCGCAAGTACCAGTCTTGAAATGAACGTAGTTCTTGTAAGTTATGTGTACCATTTTCATCAACTAGTGCATACTCGTACACCCACCCTACACCAGTTGCATCTGGACCAATAATAGGGTTTACACCTTCGGGTAACTTGCCCTGTACAGTATTAAGATACTCGAGAGCTCTACTGCGCGCCCAATAGATATCGGTTCCATCTTCAAATAATACAAACACAAATGATTGGCCAAACATAGTAAAACCGCGAACGGTTTTTACTTTTGGTACATTTAAAAATGTAGTAATAATGGGAAATGTAACTTGATCTTCAATAATATCAGGGCTTTGTCCGCTCCATTCGGTAAAGATAATAACTTGCGTGTCTGAAAGATCTGGTAATGCATCAAATGAAGTTTTATATAGTGACCAAATTGAAAGTAAGACTACAAGAAAAGTGCAAAGCAACACGGTAGCTCTATTTTGCGCACATAACTTTATTATAGTTGCAATCATAGTATTTTTCCTGTTTGACAAAATGAACTGACTGATAAATCAATACCATAGTAGCGGTAAAAATTTAAAATTTTCTATGGTTGAGATGGATTTGTGTCTATTTTTTTGTATAAGTGTTTTTACTTCATTAATTCTTTGCAATGTACTGAGGAGTTTTAAATCATTGATTACAAAATCATAAATGTGTTATTAATAAAATGTTTAAAGTATTTATGATTTTTATTTATTTCTGGGCATTATGATCATACAATTAATACATTTACTTGCTAGTTTTATGGTATGCTTAAACACTTCTTTTTTTGTTTATTCAAATGGTATTTGTCATGATAATAATTATTTGTATATTGATACATATATTAGGCAGGTAGTTGATAATAATCCTGACTTATCTGCAATAGGACATCGCGTTGAGGCAGCACATTTAGCAATCATACGGGTACAGACGTTAGATGATCCCCGATTTGCAGTTCAGAGTATGTCAAATGGTTTTGATTCAAAAAACACTTCAATACATTTTCCAGAAGTGCGTATTGTGGCAAAGCAAAAAATTCCTTTTCCTGGTAAATTGTCATTGCGCGGAAAGATTCAGGAGCACGAGACTGAATCTTTAAGGGCTCAGGAGGTTACAACAAAGTTGGACTTAATTTTTCAGGCAAAAAAATTATTTTATCTTTATTATTTTAATGGCGTTGCTTTACAAATTAATCAAGAAAATAAGGAACTTATAACGCGTTTTATAAATGGTGCTCTTGCGCTATATCAATCAGGCAAAGGTGATATTGCAGATGTGCTCAAGGGAGAGGTTGAATTAGAAAAAATTCAACAAGAGAGACTAACTCTTGAGAGTGAGTGTGAAATGTTCAAAGCATTTATTAATGCATTGCGAAATACATCACAAGAAACGTTGGTATGTGATCCTGTTGTTGATTTACGCTCGCATGTTTTACTTGATTATGATCGCGCTGTTTCTTTTGCGATTCAGAATCGACCGGAGCTTGAAGGGGTGCGTGCGAATATACGACAAGAAAATGCACGAGCAGATTTGGCACAACGGGAATATTTTCCGGATTTTGATGTTATGGGAATGTTGCAAGGAAGAAAAAATAGAATGGATAATACACGAGATTGGGGATGGGGATTACGTGTTGAACTTAATGTTCCTATTTGGATTCCTCAAAAACAAAGAAGGGAATTTCTTGAGGCAGAAAGTAGAGCAATAGCTGGAGAATGTGAATTTATTAACTCGAAGAATATGATACTTGCTCAGATAAAAAAATTATTTGCAGATATTTATTCAATAGAAGAAAAAATTCCATTATATGATGCCATGGTACGAACAATAACAGAAGCGTTGTTTGCAAGTGAGTATGCATATCGTACAGGAAAACAGATGTTTTTGGCGGTATTAGATACACAAAGAGAGTTGCAAGATTCATTATTGCGTTATGAAAAATCAAGAATTGATAGAGAAATTTTATTTGCAGAATTGGAACGCGAAATAGGTGGTCCTATTGAACGCGCTTTGGTGGGGAATATTGTATGTTACAAAGATATTTTTTTGGATAATATAGATGAAAACAATTGTAAAATATAGCATGGTTTTATGCGTAGGCATGGTGAAATTTTCTTTATTTTGTTCTGTGCCAAAGGATTATTCTGTAGTACAGGTTGATCCAAAAAGAATTCAGTTGTTTGGTATTACATCAGAAAAATTGCAAATTCGTGATTTAAAAAAAGATATACGCACATATGGGGTAGTTACAGTTGATGAAAGAAATATTTCACATATTCAAACAAAATTTACTGGATGGATAGAACAGTTATATGCCGACTTTATTGGGATGCCAGTAAAAAAGGGGGATCCTCTTTTTACAGTTTATTCACAAGAGTTGTACGCAACGCAGCAAGAATATTTATTGGCATTACGTGATACGAAAAAAAATTATGTTGGGCGTTTTGCACAAGAACTTGAACGAGCAAGTTCATCATTATTTGAATCTGCCCGACAACGATTACAGTTGTGGGATATATCTGAACATGAAATTAGTATGCTTGAAAAAACTGAATCTGCAAAAAAGACAATGACATTCAATTCACCTGTTAATGGTATTGTATTAAACAAAAAAGCTTTTGTCGGTATGAATGTTGAGCCGGGAATGAATATGTATACTATTGCAGATCTTTCGCGAGTTTGGGTATTGGTTGATATATATGAAAATGACATTGAAAATATATTTGTTGGACAAACGGGAAAAGTGTATGTTTCAGCAACTCCGGACAAAGTTAATGAAGGGATAATTACATTTGTTGATTATGTTGTTGACCCTGTAACTCGTACTACGCGAGCGAGGTTTGAATTTGATAATCGAGAATGTATATTAAAACCTGATATGTATTCAATGGTTGAAATTTCATTGAATTTAGGTATGCATTTGGCATTGCCCATTGAGTCTGTAATTGATACGGGATTAAGAAAAATTGTTTTTGTTGATTTAGGTGAAGGAATTTACGAGCCGCGAGAGGTTGAACTTGGTCACAAAACGAACTATTATTATGTGGTTATTTCGGGTTTGCATGTTGGGGATTCTGTTGTGACAAGTTCTCAGTTCTTGCTTGATTCTGAAAGTCGCATGAAAGTTGCTCAAAAGCCAGAGGGGCATACACATCACTAGTAGTTATCTTTTTTAATTATATTTTTTTCTTACTTTTTGGTTATCTTATAGAAAAATGAGTTTTGTCAAATACCGTTGTAAAAAATAATATAAGTTTGCCATACTTAAAAATACGCATCATGAAAAATGATAAAATTATATATGGGGACAAAAAAATGGGGTTTTCAGTTGATATTAGAGTTGTGTCAAGTTCTGGGCGAAGTATGTTCAAAATAGATAGGTCTGGTAAATTAAAGTGTTATGTTAAAAGCCCGCCAGAAAAAGGATTGGCAAATCGTGAAGTTATTAAACTTATTGCAAAATCACTTGGCATTTCTCGTGACATGGTACATATTACACGTGGATTAACGTCGCGCAAAAAACGAATTTGCATTGATGTGTATATGACATATCAACAATTTTTACAAGCGATTGGCGTTGAGTGGCAAATTGATATGTTTGGATAATTACAAATCTTTCTAATCAAAATTTTGCAATAAATCTATGTGTTTATCAGATTATCTATTGCGCTTACTTTGATTAATGCGTAATGCTTACAAAAAATATAGTTTTATTATTACTGGAAAAAAATTATGCCAAAATTTTGGTGGCGTGGTGTTGATATGTATGCAAATGTTCATTCAGGATACATGCTTGCTGACACAGAAGATGGACTTGATAAAAAACTATTACATGAACAAATAGCGTTGCTTTCATGTAATAAAGTTAGTAGTTTTAGGCGTGCAAAGTTAACACATGCACAACGTGCAGATATATACGAACAATTAGCGCGTTTGCTTGATGCAGGTGTTTTACTTCCAGATGCACTTATAAGTATTGCAGAGGGTGTAAATAATGCGCGTGTGTATGATATTATTTGTGATGTTGTTGCGCAAATAAATCAAGGAAGTTCATTGCATGAGGCCATTGGTCGATATTCATTACTGGCACCAAAAAATATTGTACATGTTCTCGTTTCAGGAGAGAAATCAGGTAAACTTTCGCATGCGTTTAATGCAGTTGCAAAACATATGCGGCGTCTTGATTCAGTTACGCAAAAGATGCAATCAGCATTATTACTTCCTGCATTAACTGGAAGTTGCTTTGTTGGAATTATTGTAATTGTTGTGGGTGCGGTTGTTCCGCGCTTTGCAGAGTTGCTTTCTTCATTTGATCAAGAATTACCTGCAATTACCAAACATTTGGTTGCACTTTCTGAGTGGTTTAGTTTGCAAACAGCAATGTGTTTTGGTGGTGTGGGAATAATAAGTATGCTTTTTGTAAAATGGGGAATGAAAAAAGAAGAAATAAAACAGTTTTTTGATTGGTTGTTATTGCGTATACCTTTTATTGGTATAGTTATAGAATATTGCGCAGGGGCCTATTTTTTTCAATCATTATCTCTATTGTTACAAACTGGAGTGCCGCTTTCTCGTGCGTTACAACTTATTGCTGATGGCGTTAGTAATAATTCTATAAAAAAACAACTTTTGTCTATTTCTGATGCTGTGTATGCAGGAAGATCATTTGAAATTGCACTTGCGCGTCATGCGTCATTTTGTCGATTACCTTCAACAAACGCGTTATTGCGTGTTGGCCAGACTTCAGGAACACTTGATCAGTCATGCGCACAACTTGCGGATGAATATTTTTCGTACGCATATCAATTATTATCGCGATTTACCAAATTACTTCAACCCGTTTGTGTTATTATTTTAGGAGTATGCATTACCGGTCTGATGATTGCGCTTTATGCGCCATTGATGCAAATGTCTGTGGTTAATAATTTTTAAACCTATTTGTAAACCTTTACTTTAGCTTTTTGACTTTGTCATACTTATAATAAACAGTATTGTTTTTAATATAGGTGCTATGAGAGTAGTCATGAAAAATATAAAGATATTAGTTTTACCGTTGTTAGCAGCCTTTTTCGGCGGTAATTTTTTTGCGTCGCAAGAGATTATTGAGTTGGAGCAAGATCCGGAAATGTATGAATCGCGACTTGGATTTGAGTTGAAAGAGGCAGAAAAATATAACTATTCATATAAATCAATGGTAATTATTTTGGATGATAGTGAAGAGTTTGGTGTTGCAGAAGGGCGATATGATTCATTAAAGCCTGCAGGAAGTATGCTTATTACTGCTTTAAAACAAAAAACAGGTCCCATTATTGCTTCAATTTCTTTATTCAAGAATATATTTGTTCATATGGAAACTAGAAAATTTGGAAAAGTTTTACAATTTAATACAGATGAGTGGGTGGTAAAAGAGATAGGTGATGACTTGTGTATTTTGGTGACAAGTTCTTATTTGCAAGAGCAAGGTATAAACTTAGACGATGTGAATGAAATTATGGATGATCCAAAGGTAGTTTCTGATGTTGAATTGAGATTAGGGATTAAAATTAATCATTTACCAACAGTTACTTTTTATGATCTTATTCTGAAATTGGAAAACCAAGAGAAATTTAATTCTGCAGAGACTTTTATGAATAATCTGTATGATGCAAGTTTGAAAAAAAGTAACATATTTTGTGTGCGTTCCGATTATGTTGATCAAAATTTTGACTTACCACTTTGGTCTTTCTATATGATGGGGCATGGAACCATCAGAAAAGAGATTGTTGGCCTTACACTTAATGATTTTAAGAAAGTATTAGATTTTTTTGCAAATAATATTATGACGCGTTTGCTTGTGTACTCTTCATGTTATGCTGCAGGTATTAACATTCGACTTGTTTATCAAGAATTTAGCTCTGATATTCAAGAGGCGTATCCTTTTACTATTATTACACAGGTGTTAACTGATGCTCCTGCAAGTGTTTTTAGCGTCAAATTGAAGGGTGGTAAACTTGTAACATATTTGGATCTTAAGCGTTTTTTGTTACAAACTATAGAGTCGGATGCTATTGATTATTTTAAATTAGTAAAGGATCTTTGGTTAAAGAGTTCTTTTTCTTATGATTATCGTAATACTCCCCAAATTAAATTGCCTGGACTTGAGTGGTTTTCTGTAATTGATCATCAAAAAATTGCTTCTATTGGATTAGTCTTGGTAAATACGCGAGATTCAGAACGCCCACTTGATGTGAATAAGTTTTTTGGAAAACGGCCAGAAGTATTACTGATATATTCAGAAGATATACCGTTTGAGTTGATTATTAATGGTAAAAATTTAAATGCAATAATATCTATGATTTCAGCTAGCAATTTGTATCAAAGAATAAGACAGGTTACATCTGAGGCAAATTCAACAAAAGAAATTTTAGATTGGTTTATGAAGATAGAAGGGTTAAGGGTTAATAAAACTTTTTTAATTGAACAAATTAATAATGACGTATTTAATGTTATTGTTAAACTTACAAATTTTGGTGAGGTATATGCTTGGTATACTATTGGTGACGGTACAGTATATAAGCAAACAAAAATTTTTAAAAATGAAGAGGAATTTATTTTTAAAGACGAAATTGAGATAAATCAAGTTGCTGATGAGGGAGAATTGCAAATCTATCAAGAAATCTTGAATCGCTTGATGGAGTACCCTTTTGAGTATGATGTTTCTTTGTTGTCTTCAAAGGTTTCTAAAGAGGATATACGAAAAATAGAAACAATTTTGCAAAAAGGACATAAAGGAATTATTGAAGAGACTTTGAAAAAACAAAAAAAGAGAGCAAAAGATAGAGACGCTATCAGTTTCTTATTCAAGCAAAAAGATGAAGAGGGTATTGAAAAATTTGTTTTAGATGAAAATATTAATGTAAATTTAAAAATAAATGGTAAATCAATGTTACAGATAGCGATTGCTAATGATATGCATGATTTGATGAGATTTTTTGTTGATAAAGATGCTAAAATGGATTTAATAGGTAAAACAAAAAATTTGATAACAAGAAAACTAGAATCAGCCATTGATAATAAGAATATTGACCTTATTGAGTTATATCTTGATGTATTTCAAACACAGCAATCAGAAAAAGATTATCAAAATGATTTAGAGTTTACTTCTTATGGGGTGTTTGAGGGCAATTCTCTTGATATTGTTAAATTACTTATTCAGCGAGGCGCAAAGGTTAATGAAGACGATGTTGAATATGCCCAAAACCCTGAAATTAAAGCTTATCTTGAGAGTTTGTTAGAAAAGTAAGGGTGATTTTTTAAGTTAAATATTTACAAATAGCCTCATTGTTTGAGGCTATTCTCTTTTTTCTATAGACTTATTATACACATACTACCTTAATTTTGTTATATATTTTATTTTTTATGGAATAACATGTTCTTTTTTTCTCGATCAAAAGCGATTATCGCCCTTTTTTTAATAATTTTTTGTAATATTTTTTTTGCAGATTCAGTAATTACCGATCATGAATGGCATGAGCTTGGGATTGGTGATCTTATTAATGAATGTAATCGATCAAAAACACGATTTGGAGTTATTGGATTGCAGGAATTAACGCAGCCAATAACAGATATACACGAGTTGCATGAGCGGCAAAAGCGTATTCAAGTGTTTGTAAAAAGCAGTGTTATTCAAAATAGAGTGGCAATGGTACTTAAAAATATTACATCTGTGCAGAATAGTGTAATTGAATATTTTGATTCAAAAAGTAATTTGTATCGAAGATTTAATCGATTTTATTTTAAAGGAATTCCACTTATTGCAAAGTTTTTCAATAATAATCAGTATGTGTTAAACTTTACTTTTTTGTGGGAAGCGACACGTTCAGCACAAAGTATGTTGAAAAAATTGTTATTATTTGGATTGTTTGATGAATGGCGGGCATGGATTTATGGGGAAAATGCCGTTTTTGATATCAAAAGAGGGTTGATAGAAAAAGGTCTTGGCTCAGTAATTAAGCAACATAAGTGGGAACTTCAGATGGAAGATTTACCCACATATAAAGCAAAACATTATGCTGATAAAATTATTTTGGGTAAAGGAACATTAAAAGATTCATATACATTGTTACATCGTGGGTATGATTGTAGTGATGTGAAATACGTTAATAATTTTGTTGAACAAACTCCATTACCTAAGCCGCTGGCGTTTGGTCTCGCTTTGACGTCGGTACTTGCGCGTGATATTTATCTTGTAAATCAAGCATATAAATCGGTTAAGCATTTTAACTCAACTGCACGATCAATAAAAACATTACAGCATCATTGTGTTGACTTGTCACAATTTTTTAGAAGTGTAAATGAATTACAACAAATTTTAGAATTTGTTGGTGGACCATACCAAAAGTTAGCATTTCAGATTAAAAACGTAATAATACAAAAAGATGTTGCAGAGTGTATTGCATTATCACAAACGGGAACGTTTGCAAAAAAAGGATCATATTTTTTTGTGTATGGGCGCGTGCTGCATTTACATCGCAAAGTTATGCAGATAACAGAACAACTTTCTGAGTTAGTCAAATTAGTTGGACTTGTTGATGCATATCAGTCCTTGGCAACATTATATCAAGAGTCGCAAGATACTGATCATCCATTTACATTTGTAGAATTTGTTGATTTGCCAACTCCAATGATTGATGTAAAACATGCATGGTTGCCGACAATTGTAAATAGTGCAGTGTGTAATGATATTTGTATAGGCGCAGGTGTTGAATGTCAAAATATGCTTATTACTGGTCCAAATGGTGGTGGAAAAACAGCATATCAAAAATTACAGGGCATAGTGGCATTTCTTGCGCAATCGTGGGGAATTGTTCCTGCAATATCTGCAAAAATGTCTTTGTTTGATCATATTTATACAGGTCTTAATCCACAAGAAGATCTTTCAAAAGGTTTATCAAAATTTATGGCGCAAAAACTGCGCATGAGCCAATTACAAGAGTATATTGGTAATGCAAATAAAAATAATAAATTGTTGGTTCTTATTGATGAACCATACAGTGGAACAGTTGATGATGAAGCAGCAAAGCGTATTTGTCAGTTTGGGCAATCTGTTTCTAAAAATCCATATGCGCTAGTTACAATTTCAACACATGTAAAACAACCGATTGAACTTGAAAAAACAACAGATGGTGTTTTTAAAAACTATCAAGTAACTATTATTCCTCAAAAAAATGGTTTATTTGTGCGTACATTCAAATTGCAACGCGGACCAGCACATTGGTGGTTTGACAATCAAAAACATCGTTCTGCATATATTGATTGGATTGCGAGCAAGATGTATTTTAATTAAACAAAAGTGCCAGATGTACATCTGGCACTCTGTTTAATCTTTTTTGATATTAAATACTTTTTTGTAGTTGAGAATATTTTTTGGAATATTTTATACGTTTTTTCTTTTAATACTAGCAGTTGCTGAACCGTGTTTTCATGTTCTTGGTCATAGTCGACATAGCGTTATTTATTTGACAAAAATTGTATGTATTGCAAAGCTATTGATCAAAATAATAACACATCAACAAAGGAGTTTTTATGAAAACAATTGGTAATGTAAAAAACATAACGATATTTCTGTTTTTAATGTTAGGATATAATATTCTATCTTCAGATGATTTGTCTGAATTATTTCCAGAAAATTTTAAATGTAAAGGACTCACATCAGAAACGCTTTCTGAATATATCAATAGCGATTATACATCTATTGTGATTAATCAAAGTAATGCATGTGCCTGGTTTTATAATATGACGCGATCGGGAAAATTTTACTTTGCAGATTTTATTTTACAACGAATTAATGATAGGAATGATAGTGCAACATATGATATGGAAGTATTTAACTATCTTTATTGTAAAGATTATAGAGAAATTTTTTCTACAGTTGCTACGTTAGGCGTTAAGCGAAAATTACAAGAGGCATTGCAATATGATTGTATGGAGATAACCCCTGAGTTTGTGTCATAAATTTGTAATCATGTGTTTGATAAGATAATTGATTCAAAAGAGTTTTTATTTGAGCATTGGCATATATTTTTTCCTCGTACGCAAGAACAAGAGACTTTATATCAAGCATTACTAAGTGGCCTTGATTTATTTTCAAAAGATACAATTGAGGAGTTTTCAGAAAGAATATATAGCTCTTTTATAAGAATGAACGATGTGCATGGCTATTTATCATTTGAAGATACATTTCTGCAAAATTTTCGTTTTGATTTTGATCCGTGGGAAAAAAGAAAAAAATTTGAATTACAAGCACTATCAAGATTTATGGATAATTCTGACAATCCAGATAGTGTTATATTTTGTGTGAACGAGTTTTCACCACAATTTTACAATGATTATCAGCAATTTTTTGGAGATCAATACGTAGTTATTGCGTATGAAACAGAAACAGGTCAACCATTATCAGAGCGACAGGTATTTCAAGAAGATGAGAATAAAACACCAGATGGAATTTGTACCAATGCGATTATTTATGCAAAGACTCGATTTAAAAAATTGTTTTCAAGAATATTGTGGACATCAACAAAAACTCCGAATATTCCATCAAATAGTGATGAACATATTTCTGATGATCCATCTGGTATTTCATCGTTCAAGCATATTGTTATTGCAGTGTTGAAAGATTTAATAACCAAAAAAAAGTTTGCGATTGTAAATACACATGTTACTGCGCGTTCGAACGGGTTTGTAAAACATGTTTCAATTATTAGAGGTATGTTACAAAATTTTGTTGAAAATCATGATAATATTCCGCTTATACTTGCAGGTGATCTAAATACGTTCACTAAAGAAGGTGTGAAAAGTTATTTGCATATGTTTGCAAATAAAGAATCTTTGGATGATATGCGTAGAAAAACTTCCGTTCATTTAGAATCAGGTTGGATTAACGGAAATACATATTTTGGAACAAAAACAGATAAATATAGAGGGAAATTAACTGATGATGGTAAATTAACGCAGGAATCTCGTCTTGGGCATATTGGAGTTAGTGACCATTTTGAGGTGTTATGTACCGGAACAGATCCATCTTTGGTTGATCCTGAAACAAAAGAGTTATTGCCATGGGATGATGAAAAAGAGCTTGAATGTTCAGAGATGTTTTATCATACATCTGATCATGGTAAGGTTTTTGCGATTTTGAATATAAAAGAATAGTTTTTACAAATTTGAATCAATTTCTCTGTGGGTTTGCTATGGGGAAATTGATTGTTATCTATATAATTATATATTTAATGAATTATTGTACAGGTTTATCGTGTATTGTCAATAAAGTGAAGTTGTAGATTAGAAATTTATAGTTAATTCTGCCTTTCAATGCTGCCATTGGTTAAAGAATTTTTCAAATTGACTTTTTTGTAAAAAATGTTAATATTATACTATAGCTTTCAGATAGTACTGAAAGTAGTGGTTTTATTTAAAAATGGTATTTACTGGAGATAAATATGAATAAAAAGTTATTAGTTATCGTTCTTTTGGGATTAGGGATACAAAGTGTATTTGTCCATGCGGGAGAGATGAACTCGTTTAAAAAACTTTTTTTTAATAGTTGGATATATAATAAATTTTTTGCAAAATATACAATTTTTAGTGAAGAAAGAAAAAAAGACGTTTCGGTAACAACTAAGACAAAACTTGATTTAATAAACAAAAGTATAAAATGGGAGCTTGAAAAATATGGTGAAAGTAAACCTCTGTTTAATATACCTCTTGATTTACAGGATGATGAGATAAAAAAGTTATATGATTTTACGTATAAAAAATCGGAAACATCAAGAGACCAGTATTATTCTTGTTATTATTCTTGTTTTTCTGATGATACACAAGCAAGACTTTATTTTGGTCCTTATGATTATGATTGGGACTATTTTGAGGAGTATACAAAAAAATATTGTCCTGAAAATTATTGGGACTGTGTAGATGATAATGAAGGATGGTGTTTGTCATGTAACCACCCTAAATATAATGTACGAAGTAATGGTGATCCAAAAGTGCAAAAGAAAATTAGACAGCTTAATTATACAAAAAATTATTCAGCTTTATTAAGGTATTGTAATTATAAAAAAGATAAAAAAGGTTTTGAATTTGATGAGAATCCTTGTCCTCAAATAGCGAGGTTAATTGCTGATAATAATTATAAGCGTCATTATTATAAGCGTCATTATATTGATAAAGATTGAAATTGTTTAAAAAGTCTTTTTATAATCAATGATTAATTGACAAAATGTTGCATCTCTACGTTATTGTCCATGCAGAGGCACGATGATAATAAATAATGTTATGCAGATAGTCTCAGGGTATTTTGCGTGACGTTTTGATTATTTGACGATACAAAGCAGTTAATATACATTTAGTCTTGTTAACTTACGATTGCAGTGTAAAATTTGAAATTTGCCGGGATGGCGGAATTGGTAGACGCACGAGACTCAAAATCTCGCGGTGGAAACATCATGCCGGTTCAAGTCCGGCTCCCGGTACCAGGCTTCGCTCTTCGAGCTATGCCTGACGCAGCCACCTCGCCTACATATTTTTCTTTAGTTTGTTATCTCAGGAACACGTAATGCAGCACGATTGCATATTTTGTAAAATAATAGAAAAAAAAATCCCGTCAGATATTGTTTTAGAAACAGATGATGTTATTGTTGTTAAAGACATTGCACCCAAAGCGCCGGTGCATAATTTAATTATCCCTAAAAAGCATATTTCGGATGTGGCTTCATTGAGTGAAGATGATCTGTATATTCCGGGGCAGTTATTCAAAACAGCACAAGAATTATCAAAACAACTTTCGGGCTCACAAGCGTTTCGCTTAATTGTTAACAATGGTCCTGATGCAGGACAAAGTGTATTTCATATGCATATGCACTTTTTGTCTGGTAAAAAAATGTTGGATTTTTAATGTTCATGCGGTTTGTCAAATGAGCCTTTGTCATTTTTTATAGATTTATTATCAAGTTCACCTTTGTAAAAGAGATATAATCCACAGAATACTACTGTTGCTGAAATGTAAAAATGCCAGGTAACTTGTTCTTTTAAAAATGCCCAACCGTAGAATGTTGCAAATAATGGTCCTAAAAATCCTGAAAATGATAAAAATGTTGCGCTGTAATGTTTGAGTAGGTATCCATAAATATTATGTGCTAAAATATTACAGGTTAAAATAATTATTCCAAGCCATAAGGTAAATTCAGCGACATCTGTTGGGAAACTTTGTTCAACGCAGAGTGAAGTAATAAGTGCAAGAAACCCACCAATAGTCATACAAATACCGTTAACCATCATTGGTGAATAATCTTTGTCGCGAACAAGGCGCTGTATCATAATCCAACTATAACTATGCAATACAACTGATATAATTATTGCAAGTTCGGGTAATGAAATATAGAGCATTTCATTAAATGATGCTTCTTGTGGAGAAATTGAAATAATTATAGGAATCATGCCAATAAAACCAATTAGTAGCCCTAACCATTGTTGTTTGCGCATTTTTTCTCCAAAAAGTAGGTATGCATACAATGATGAAAGAAATGGAGAAAAATTATAAAAGAATGCGGTTTTTCCGGCAGGTAAATATTTAAGTGCAGAAAAGCGTAATATATAGGTTATAAAAATACCAAATATTATAATTTGTGCAAAAATATACCAATGTTTTTTTTTAAATTTAAATATAGCAGTTGGCCAAAAATATTGATATGCAAGTAGAAACAACCCTGCAATTACCATACGTGTGCCGGCCAAAAAAATTGGTGAACAGATTCCTAGTAAGTGCTTGCTGATAGGAAATGAAGTGCCAAAAAGGGCATGTAAAAAAATTATTAATGTCATACTCTTTCCTCATAATTTTATTGAAGATACTTGTGTAATTATAACAAAATAGGATAGAACGTAGAAAGAGTTATCTTTCTGATACTATCCATACATGCATGATAAAAATTATTTTATCAGGTATTTAAAAATAACATAAACGCATGAAATGATAATTTTTATTATACAATAGTAAGTATAAATCGCAAGTAATTTTTTTAGAATTATTTAAAAGTAGCGTTATTTTTATATTTTTTAGATTATTATTGTAAAATTGTTGATTTTTTTATTCTTCGCATTATAAGGTGCAACCAAATTATATTAAAATTCATTATTTTTAGAAAGGGTAATATGAAGAAAAAAATACGGATAATATCTCTTTTGATATTGTATGGGCAGGTGGTGTTTGCATCTGGGGGTTCAGATACAGTGGCTTCAGTTGAGCCATTTACAACTTTTTTTGAAGTTGATAATGCAACAAATGCAATTCGATATCTTGCGCATATGCATAATGGGTTTGAATTAGAAAATAGTAGTACTGTTTGTGAGTGTAGAACTTTGCATTCAATAGCAGGTTCTATTTATAATCGAGGTACACTTAATTTACAAACAGACTTGCAGCTTCGAAATGATGCGTCATTTGAAGTGTTAGGAACAATTAATTGTAATGGACGTACGATTTGCTTATCGGAAAGTATAGAAACTCTTTCTGATAATCCACTTACACTTATTAACGGTACGCTGGCCCTTTCCCGAGATGTTTTGTTGCAAAATAGTATCATTTGTCAGGGTGATTGTATAATAACGGGTTCAAATCATACACTTACATTGCTACAGGGCGCTGAAATAATTGTTGATTCTGGAGCAACTTTAACAATACAGCAGGTAGCGATTGATGGTCTATCAGGTTCAAATATAAGATGTGTCGATGATATTGGACAAATTAATTTGGTTGATTGTCGTTTGAATTTGCAAGACGACTTTGTTTTTGGTGTAGGTGCATTTGTTATTCGGCAAGATGTTATGTTTATGGGTGCGCATACGTTTTCATATGAGAGTGATAAAACAAGTTTACTTGATAAAAATTGTAAGCTTATGTTGCAGGGAAATGTGAATTTTAAAGTTGGGCGATTTGATGATACAACAACAGTAGAGCCTTTAGAGTTTGTTGATGAAACAAGTAGGATTATTCTTAACAATTGTACGTTAACTTCAAATGAGCATGGAATAAATCTTACAAAAGGCAAAATTGTTTGTGCTGGTATTGTAACTGTTGTAATTAAAGGCGAAAATGAAAAAGGAATATATCTGGGAACGGGCAGTTCTGTTGATGATGATTTTCATATTGATCTTGAGGGAGGCGCATTTATTCAATTAACTGAAGGGTCATTATTTTATAATAATATTTCTCCTGATTCGGTTCAGTCTCTTTCTAGGGGTGCTCGTATTTTTAGAAAGGCTGGTTCTGCAATGGTTATGATGCAAAATGCAACATTTCCTTCAATGATATTAGAACTAGAAACTGATTTTATACCACCGTTGCAGCTTTATCCAGGTAAACGAATTAGTTACAAAGGTACAGAGATTGTATTGCCATCTTCAAGTTATTTATTTACCGGTGTGCAAGATCAGGTAAATCATTACCTGTTTGAAGGTAATGATATATTCTTGATGGCAAAAGGTGTATTGCCAATAGATATGTCGGTACAAGGTGGAAATAATATTATCAATGGCAGCGGTATTTTGGCCGGATCATTGACATTGAATGATATGTATGCGTGGGTTGTTTGGTCGCTTAATGGTGCAATGAAAAATGATGTGGCTTTAAATGGCGGAACAATTATTTTGCAATCTGATTTAAAATTTATAACTGGAGGTATAACATCTGGTGGAGTAATTAAATTGGGTGAAAATTCTTTTATTTTTGCTTCAGATCAAGAGTTAATGGATCAAAACATGGTATTCGATGGCGATAAAGGATCTGTTCGTTTAACATCTGATTTGAAGTTAAATAGTTCTTGGACTATTTCAGGTGAGGTAACAATCGATGGCGGTGGCTATGAGTTATGTCTTGATGATTTAGGGGAAATTTTAGTTACACCTTCAAGTAAAGTTATATTTAAAAATGTAACACTTACAAATATTAAGGATTTTGGTATTAAATGTTTGGATGATACTGCAACAATTGAATTTTCAAATGCTTTTGTTCATTTATCCGGAGATTATGAAATTGATACAGGTGCGATGGAGATCCATGAAAATGTTTTGTTTGCAGGTCAACATTTATTTGTGCATACAAGTTCTGAGCCGATTACTATAAAAAGTAATGCTTACTTAAAACTTACTGACAAAATTAAATTTTTAACGGGAAGGGTGAGTGATAATGCTACAAATGAACCCTTTGTATTCACAGATCGTTCAAGTTTAATCGAATTAGATAATTGTTACTTTATTATTAATGAGCATGGTGCTCGCTTTACTAAAGGGACAATGATCTGTTCAGGTGTTTTAAATGTTGAAACAGAAAGTAGTGATCTACAAAAAGCACTTATATTTGGTGACGGGATAGATCAGGATAATGATTTTGTCATTAATGTTAGAGGTGGCGCAATTGTTAGTCTTAGAAAAGGGAAGCTCGTTTTTGATAACTTGTCTCCTGATAGGCTTAATGCGTACTCAACAACTGCTCGTGTTGCTCGAGGATTAGGAACAACGCTTGTGTTTAATCAAGACTTTAACCTTCCTGCTATGACAGTTGAATTGAAGGCTGATAATGTTCCACCACTGCAAATTGCTCCAGGCAAAAAAATTACTTACAATGAAACAGATGTTGTTTTGCCTATTGCTACATATCAGTTAACTGCCGAACAAAATTCAATTAACGAATATCTATTTACTGGAAATGATTCTATTTTCCTGACAAAGGGTGTAATGCCATTAGATCTCATGATGCATGGTGCTAATAATGTGATTAATGGTAACGGACTTATTTCTGGTTCAATTTCATTGGCTGACTTGTACACATGGGCTGTCTGGATTGTAAATGGTTCAATGCAAAATGATATTGATTTGAATGGCGGAACACTTATCTTGCAATCTAACTTGAAATTCATCAGCGGCAATATAGCATCCGGTGGGACGATAAAGTTGGGAGAAAATTCTCTTATTCTTGCCTCTGATCAGTCCGTAATGGATCAAAATATGGTATTTAATGGAACAAGGGGCGAAATTCGTATGTCCTCGAATATAAGGTTAGATGCCAATTGGACGATTTCTGGTGATGTTACTATTAATGGTGCGGGATATGAGTTAACTTTTGATGACTTGGCAGAAATTATTGTTGCACCTTCTGGGACACTTCGTTTTAAGAATGTGGTACTTACTGATGTTACAGGTAACACTATTCGATGTTTAGATGATGATGGAATGGTTGAGTTTTCGCAAGTGCGTATGTTGTTGTCTGACAATTACGCGTTTGATACCGGTAAAATGATGATAAGTGAGGATGTGACATTTGCAGGCCCACATTCATTTACGTATCAAAGTTCAAAACCAATTACCATAAAAAGTCACGCACATTTTACGCTTACGGATGGAATTGCGCTTGATACCGGAAGAATAAGTGAAACAGCTACAAACGAACCATTTATATTTACCGATCGTTCAAGTTTAATTGAGTTGGATGATTGTGATTTTATTGTGAATGAGCATGGTGCTCGCTTTGTCAAAGGTACAATGATTTGTTCAGGTGTTTTGAATGTTGAAACAAAAAGTTCGGACTCAAACAAAGGGCTTATATTTGGTGATGGTGTTACAAGCGATAATGATTTCATGATTAATGTTCGCGGTGGAGCAATTGTTAATCTGAAGAATGGTGTGCTTGTTTTTGACAACCTCTCGCCGGACATGTTTAATGCGTATTCAACAACTGCTAGTGTTTCTCGAGGGGTAGGAACAACACTTGTGTTCAATCAAGACTTTAACCTTCCTTCTATGACAATTGAATTGAAGGCAGATAATGTTCCACCACTGCAAATTGCTCCAGGCAAAAAAATTACTTATAACGAGACGTACGTTGTTCTGCCTGTTTCTACATATCAGTTGACTGCTGAGCAAAACTCAATCAACGAATATCTGTTTTCTGGAAATGATTCTATTTTCCTAACAAAGGGTCTAATGCCATTAGATCTTATGATGCGTGGTGCTAATAATGTGATTAATGGTAATGGAATTGTTTCAGGTTTAATTTCATTAGCTGATTTGTATACATGGGTTGTTTGGATTGTAAATGGTTCGATGCAAAATGATATTGATCTGAATGGTGGAACGCTTATCTTACAATCTGACTTACACTTTGTAACAGGTAAAATTGCAAGTTCGGGATCAATGAAACTAGGTACGCATACCATGTCGCTTGCACCGGATCAAACGAAATTTGATCAAAATATTGTTTTTGAGGCTCAAAAAGGCGGAATTTTATTAACAACAGATTTTACACTCAATGGTAGTTGGACAATTTCTGGTGATGTTATACTTGATGGTAATGGTTTTGCGCTAGATTTCGGGGCTATCGGTCAAATAACTATTGCGCCAAATTCTTGTTTGCATTTGAAAAATATAACACTTAATAATGTAATTGATGGGTCATTAGGTTGTATGGATGATACTGGAATTATTTTAATGGATTCTATTTCATACAATCAAAGTGAAGATGTTTATTTTGAGTTTGGTAAAATTGTAACAATGGGCACAGTGAAGTTTGATGCAATTGAAAATATATTCCATTATAATTCCACGCAGCCGCTGCAAATTAGTGAAAAATCGAAATTTAAAATTAATAACGGGTTGATCTTTAATTATGAGCCATCAAGTAATGCAGATAATTTGTTTCAGTTTGTTGGAAAAAAATCGGTCCTTGCTTTAATTGATGGCACGCTACAAATTAGTAACTCAGATTTAACGTTATCTGGTGGACAGTTAACTATACAAGGAAGTTCTCGGATTTTGGTTGATAACACATTGACAGATGTGACAGTTAATTTTGGGACAGGTGTTGAAAAAGAAGATTGTCATATTTTGGTTAAAACAGGAAGTATTTTACGACTAGAAAATGGAACATTTGATTATCACAATACTAAGAAATCTTCACTTGATATGATAAATGATCTCTCTCAAATTGTTATTGGTAACAACACAACGTTACGGCTTTATGAGGATATGAGAGCTAAAAAGGGAAGATTTGTTATTGAGGATGATGTTATAATTGAGTTTGCATTGGGAGCTGATTTGTTTGGTGTTGTTGTTCCGCTTGGAAATTTTACAAGACAAAGCTTGACGTAAAAAAGGAGTAACTGTGAATAAGGTAATGTTACGAAATTGCAGTATGCATGTACTAGCAACATTGTTATTGGTTGGATTTTGTAAGCAAGTTACTGGTGTTTCGTTTGGAAGCACTGGTACTTTAGTAATATTTTCAAGTCAGATAGTGGCGAGTAATGGTGATATCATTGAATGTGGATCTGCATTGGAAAAAGGGCTAGCTGTTACTTCTGGAATAGTTAATTATCGTTCATGTATGCCACTCAAGGATGCGTTTGCGCTTAATGGTTATATGTTGAATTTAGATACAGCAGATTTGGTATTTGGAGAAAATTCAACGATACAAAGTTGGGGTACAATTACTGGTAATAATCATAAGGTAGTTCTTGGTGCGCAATCTTCAATATGGACAACTTCGCCTACATTTGTTGATACGCATCTTTTTTTTAATGCCGCAAAAACAAGTATAAATACAACAGTCTGTTTTTCGGGTAATTGCACCTTAAATGGGGGAGGTAACACATTAGAGTTTTTGAATGGTTCTATTATTGAAGTAAAATCTGGTTCTACGCTTTGTATATCGAATGTGTTTATTAAAGGTTTGGGAGATTCGAACGGAGGCAAATTTGTTGTTGCTGACGATGCGCAAATTCAATTTTCAAATGTTACATTCGAATTAAATGGTAATGTTTTGACAACTGATGGAACATATAAATTTAAAGGTCCGGCAATGGTTTTTCTTAAACATAATATTTGGTCGTTTAAATCTGGATCAAGTCTCATTGTTGATGGGGTGACTATTTGGAAGGATATTGCAAGCGAGTATGATTCTCCAGGAAACATTAAAACTGCAAATGGCGTTATGAGTTTGTATAATTATGGTTGTATAAAGTATATATACGGCGGAACGCATGGTGATTATAATTCTATTCTTGAAGAGTTGATAAAGTGTTGTTTAGAAGAAAGCGCTGAATCTCCTTGTGATAAGTTTATTAATGCAGGTAATGAAGAACTTTGTATAATAAATAACCTTGTTCCACAGGAAGATCAAACATATGCATTTGTGCTTGATGGCACTACTGTGCTTATAGATGGTGAAAAAATATCAAGTATTGCACTTGAACGTAATGCTCGTATGGTATTTACTGGTCAAGGTACAGTTGTGCTGAAAAATAACGTTTTTGTAAATGCATCATTAGGTCATTTTTTATTGTTGGACGATGTTTCTTTGGTAGTTCAGGATAGTTCACAATTAATAAATGAGCCAGAACAGGTTCGATTTGATTTATTTAAGTCAATTGCACGAAAAATTAAGTCACATTTAATTGATGATATGTGGTGATAGTTAACAATTGCATATGGTGACATGAGACCTCTTGTTAAGAGGTCTCATTTTATGCTTCTGTGTTACATTCGACGACAAGGAAGTGTTTTATCAATAATATGTCTACTTGTAAGGTGATAGGTTGTTAATTTTTAGTAAAAATTTATTTAAGGGGTAGTTGTGAATAGTAAGTTTTTTTGTATTTACGTAAAATTTTTTAGTATTTGTGCTTTGTTTTGTTTGTCAGCGGATCTTTGTGGGGATACATTTGGGGATACAAATCATATATTAATTTTTTCCAGTCAAATTATTGCATCGAATAGTGATATTATTGAGCCAGGTTCGGCATTATGTGCAGGCCTTTCTGTTTCTGATGGTACTGTTATCTTCAGATCAAGGATGCCAGTGTCAGGGAATTTTGCATTAAATGGTCATAAATTGTGTTTAGAGTCGAATTTGAAATTTGAAGAAATTTCAGCTGTACAAAGTTGGGGGACGATTGAGGGAAATGGACACCAAATGGTAATGGGTGCCGCTTTTACTACATGGAATGACACTCCAACATATGAAAATACACATATTCTTTTACAATCATGTCAGACAAATTTGTCTGGGAGGGTTACATTTGAAGGTATGTCTTCAATTACAGGTAGTGGTGGTGTATTAGATATTTCTGATAGTGGTGAAATAAAAGTGATGCCAGGAGCGGTACTTTCTATTGCAGATGTTGTAATTAAAGGTGTTGGCTTAAGCAAGGGGCACTTTAACGTATCTAATGGAGCAGAAGTAATTTTTTCTAATGTTACTTTCGAGATGCAAGATAACTGTAACACAAATACAGGAACATTTCGATTTAAAGGTCCAAGTAGTATTTTAGTTAAGGGGTATACGTGGACATTTGATACTGGTTCGTCTGTGATTATTGATGGTGTTACTGTTTGGAAAGATACGGTAGGTGAAACATATAATTTGGGCAATGTGATTTTTGCTGATGGAGTTTTGTCTTTGCTTAATGATGGATATATGCAATTTATCTATGGTGGTGACGATGGAAATGGTGGTAACAGCACTATAATAGAGGGTTTAGAGTCTTGTTGTTTAGAATTAGACTCTAGGTTGGATATAGTTGAATCGTGTTGTGATGATCATGAGACATTAATTAGTGTCAATGATTCACGCATTGATTTAGTTGAATCTTGTTGCGAAGATCATGAGACATTAATTAGTGTCAATGATTCACGCATTGATTTATTAGAAGAATGTTGTTCAGATCATGAGTCTAGAATTGAGTTTGTAGAAAGTTGTTGCGAAGACCAAGAGGCGACATTAAGCGAACTTGAATCATGTTGCGAAGATCATGAGACATTAATTAGTGTTAATGATTCACGCATTGATTTATTAGAAGAATGTTGTTCTGATCATGATTCACGCATTGAGTTTGTAGAAAGTTGTTGCGAAGACCAAGCGGCGATATTAATTGAACTTGAATCATGTTGTGATGAAAATAGAGAAGAATTAGGTGAACTTGAAAGTTGTTGTTCTCAATTAGACTCACGTTTAGATTTAGTCGAATCGTGTTGTGATGATCATGAGACATTAATTAGTATTAATGATTCACGCATTGATTTATTAGAAGAATGTTGCTCAGATAATGAAACACGATTAGAAGAACTTGAGAGTTGTTGCCAAGATTTGGATGATAGAATTGAGGAAGTTGAAGAATTTCAAGAGCAAGAAGAGATGAAATTTCCATGTGATAAAGTCATAGAGTTGTTTGTAGATACTGAAATTACAGAAAATCTTATTCCTGGACCGGACCAGACGTATGTGTTTGTATTAAGCAATGCATCCATTATTTTTGATGGTCAAAATGAAAACGGCGTGCGTTGTATTTCGCTTGAGAAAAATGCTCGTATGATATTCAAAGGTAGTGGGTCTGTAATACTCAAAAATAATATGTTCTTTGATTCTTCAGAAGGGTATGTAGAATTATTTGACAATGTATCATTGCACGTTGATAAGTGCTCTCAGTTTATTACAGATCGTTCTCAAATACGCTTTGATCTATTTAAATCTTTGGCTCGTAAATTTAAACTCAAAAATTTGATTCTTGGTTGTAAACTGTAATAAATGTGGATCATTCGTCAGGTGAGTGATCCACAACATGATTTTGTAATAGTTTATTCAGAAAAAATACTAATTCTTTTGCGCTACGATAACTTTGAATAATATTTTTTTTATAACCATAAATAAGATAGAGTATAAAACTGTCGCCGTGTAGTTTTTGTTCTTTATTAAATATTCTTTTACATATACCAGTATACTTTGTAATGGAAAATAGGAGGTCAACAATTTGTTTGGGATGATTACTGCGTATGAATTCAATTAATGTATCTCGATATATTGTAAGAGCTTGGATTTCTTTTAGTGAAAATGTGATTGTACGATCGCGAGTTATTGATTTGATCTGTTGTATTGCGATTTCGCATAAATTTATATAAAAAGAATTATCCATATCAATTGACCAAAAACGATCTGTTTTTTTATCATATAAAATATTATGAAGACTTCGATCAACATTTCCGACAGCGGTGTCAAGTGCTGCAATTTTTGGAAGGTCAGGATGTCTGGACATTTGATGTATAACGTTACGGGTAATTCCCATTTTTTTTGGATCCATGTCTTTAGAGTATCGTTGTCTAATATCAAGGTCTTGATATATGTTATTGATCAAAAGTGTTTCTCCAGGAAGAAAAGTATGCAACGTGGCAATTTGATTTTTATAATGTAAATTGTTAACGGTGTTTTTGGGGATGATCCAGACTTTTTGTGATGGAATACTGGTTGATGTCGCAATGTAGCTTGCAAGAGTTTCTTTAATTGCAAAGGTTTCTGAAAATAGTTTAAATTTTTTTTGTTTGATTAAAAATAATTCTCCTGTTTTATTATTTCGTACAATTGTAATATGACTGGCGTCTTTAAATTTTGTTTCTATAATATCTATGTATTGAAAAAAAGATTGCCAGTCTAGATTGTAATTGAATGTATATATTTGTAATGAAATGAAACAAATCATAGGTAATAATTTTTTGCATAACATCCCTTTCCCCTTTTATATCATAAATAACAAATTTATTGTGTATTAATCCAGACAAGATATTTTTCAATGAACGAAATTAAATTACCATCTAGAATAACGTCCGGTTGACCTGATTCGAAATTTGTTCGATGATCCTTGACCATTTTATATGGATGCAACACATACGATCTAATTTGTGATCCCCATCCAATTTTCTTTTTTTCAACGCTAGCACGTTTAACTTCTTGTTCCTCTTTTATTTTTTGCGCCATTTTTGCGCGAAGCATTTTCATTGCTGTCTCTTTATTTTGCAATTGCGAACGTTCATTTTGGCATTGTGTTACAATTCCTGTTGGTATGTGCGTAATTCGAACTGCAGATTCTGTTCGATTAACATGTTGCCCTCCTGCGCCACTTGCGCAATATGTGTCGATACGTAAATCATTTGTGTCAATATCAACTTCTATCTCAGGAGTTTCAGGTGTAATTGATATGCTTGCAAAAGAGGTGTGCCGTCGTTTATTTGCGTCAAATGGAGAGATGCGCACAAGTCGATGAACGCCGTGCTCACTTTTGATTAAACCAAATGCATTTTTGCCTTTTATAAAAAGAGTTGCTGATTTAATGCCAGCTTCTTCACCGTCTTGATAGTCAATAATTCTTGCAGTCAATCTATTTTGTTCACAAAATCTTGTATACATACGTAAAAGTATGCTTGCCCAATCTTGCGATTCTGTCCCACCTGCTCCTGCATTTATGCTTATAAAACAATTGCTAGTATCTTCAGGTTTATTCAATAAAATTGAAATTTTAAATGTTGCTACAAGTTTTTCCAGGTGTTCTATTTCAGGGATAATTTTTTTTAATTCATTTTCATCATCTGCAAATAGTTCAATTAATTCATTATAATCTTTGTGAGTTGTGGTAATTGTTGAATATTGTTCATATTGATTTTTTAGTTTTTGTAACTCTTTACTGATATTTGCTTGTTCAGGGTGTTTCCAAAAATCTTCTTTATTTGCTTCAATCTTAAGTTCTTTTATGCGAGATTCAATGTTTGCATTTTTCCAAAAAGAGTTAATTGTTGCAAGGTCAGGTTCAAGGTTTTTAAGTTGCTGTTGTAAATCATCTGATAGCATGAAGGTGATTCTCCATAATTATAAATATAGTGTTTTTCTGTCTGTCTAAGGTTATGAGTTAATTAATTTTTAGCAGAGCTTGTTGCGAGGTTTCTCTTTTAATCAAAATTCTACAGTTTATTCTCCAAGCACGGAGCTTCGGGGCCCCCATAAAATCTTTGATTTTTTGGGGATAAATTAATTATAGCATTAAAATAGACTACAAGATAATACTTATGGTCTGTATTGTTTCACTATTTATTTTTGTTATAATTTAAAATTCATGACCTTCTTTTATGTCTTTAATCCTTCTTTTATGTCTTTAATCTCTGTTTTTACTCTCTGGTTGATTTCTTTTTTCGTTAGCATTTTTGTGTCGAAATTTTCTATTTTTTCTTTATCAGGAAGGTTGTTATTTTTTTCCAAATACAAAACTATACCTATTGAGAATTTAGCTATTTCATCTTTTACATCTTTAGCTTTATCAAACAAAATTTTATGAGACATATCAATTGAAAAATCTCCTTCTGTATTGTCAATTGTTACAGACTTGTCTATAAGATCAGACAATCGCTTCTCAACATCTTCTTTTAAAATTTCAATTTTTTCTTTTGTTAACTTCTTCTTTTTCTTTATTAACCCTTTTGATTTTGATGTTTTCACTTTACGAAAGTTATTTAGAATATCGAAAATTTTTTTCTGAAGTTTAAATTCGGTAGTATTTTTTTTATATTTTTTTTTAAATTCAGAGAGAGTTTGTATATACTTATCATCTTTAAATGAATATGTATCTCTTTTTTCAAATTCTTCGAAGTCTGATATATCCTCATATTCAAGTAAATATGAACATTTAACTACGTTTCCCGAATAGAGAACAGATAGCATCAAAAATGCTAATAATTGTTTCTTCATTGCGAATTTCCTTATGTAATTATTTATATATTTATTTCGTCTACTAATTGAAACATAACAGTTTAGATTAAAAAAAATCAACAAAACGCTTTAAAAGGGTGTTTTGCGCAGGGTTTTGCTTCTGATAGAGAGCTATAGAATGTGATAGGGTGATTTTTAATTAATTCAACAGGGCAATCAAATTAATGACTGCCCTGTGCATTGTAAGTTATATGTGATATAAATTACTTTAAAGTCTTTGATGTGAGCCATATTGCTTTTTGTCCGCTCCATGTCAAATGCGCAATAAGCCCAATAAGTATTCTTTTACCAATCCATTGAGCTGGTTTTGGCATAGTGTTTATATAAAGATTTTCTTTTAGCCATTTACCAGCTTTGGTTTGATTCAAAAAGTTTGATAAAATGTCAAAAACAAGATTATTAATAATGAATCCAATAGATTCGGTTGTTGCGTTTGTGTATAGTCTATCGTGTGAAAATTTTCCTGGATTTGCGCCCATAATGAGTTTGTGAATAATGTTTGTTCGTGCTGAATATTTTAGTTCTTTTAGAATAATATGTGCTTGTTGCATACCCATTATTTTTAGTATTTTATCAAGTGTTTCGAATGATCCGGTCAAAGATGCAGCGACTTTGATAATTTCAATGTCTTCTTGTATATTTGCTCGCGCAGTATCAATGTATTGATTATATTCTTTTGATGCGACTGCATTAATTTTGTTAATCTGTTCTTGTGTTAATCCGGCATTTAAAAGTTCACTATCAAGAAATTCTATTACATTAATGGGAATGTTTTTCTCTGATGCGTGAAGGCAAATTGTAGAAAATACAATTATAGCTCCTATAAGGCAATAGCGTTTTGACATGATTTTCTCCTTTTGTGTAAATTGGTTATACTAATTGTGAGTAGCTTGGCTGTTGCAAGATTAGTTAGTCAATAATTATTAAAAAAGTATTTGATTTTAAGTGGACTGTAAGTGTTGTAAGGTATGTGTATGTCAAATACTCAGTTTGGAAAGTTATTTTTAGTGTCAGCACCTTCCGGTGCTGGAAAAACATCGTTAGTAAATAGTGTAATTAGTTCTGTAGGTAAACAATACAATCTACAACGAGTTGTGACATATACATCGCGTAATCCACGTAATTCAGAAGTGGACGGTAAAGATTATTGTTTTGTTTCAAAAGAACAATTTTGCAATTTACAGTCTCAAAATTTTTTTCTTGAAAGTAGTGATACATACGGATATTGGTATGGAACACCACGTTCAATATGCGATAATATGGAGCGTGGCATTTCGTATATTGTGGTTATTGATCGATTGGGTGCGCAAAAAATAGTAGAACAGGTTTCTGCAATCCTTATTTGGATTTATGTACAAAACATTAGTGAGTTAAAAAAAAGATTAATAAGTCGTAATCAAAATTCTCAAAAAGAAACTGAGCAAAGATTGTTGTTAGCGCAAAAAGAAATACAACAAGAAGACCAGTCTTGTTTTTATGAACATCATGTTTTGAACGATAATTTTAATCAGGCAGTTTTTTTATTGCAAAATATTATAAAAAACAGTTTAAAATACCGTTACAAAGCGTTTTAAGAACTTTGTTCAATATGTTTATATTGGTATATTTTTGTTTGATTTGTTAGTAAAAAAAGTAATTGTTAAAAAAAAGCTAAAAAATATTAAAAAAAAGTTGACAGTGTTTTTGACTCATGTATAATCAATCTTGAAATCAGCGATTAAATGGCGGTAAATAAAGTGATTTGTTTTAAGTTCGAAATAAATTAATTTTAGTTTAAAAATTTAAATTGTTCTTTGAAATTTACGAGAAAAAATTATGTGCCTGACCAGAAAATGGACAACTCTTTATTAAATTGAGTGATGGAGAGTTTGATCCTGGCTCAGAATGAACGCTGGCGGTGTGCCTAACACATGCAAGTCGAGCGAGAAAGTTCCTTCGGGAGCGAGTACAGCGGCGGACGGGTGAGTAACACGTAAGAACCTGCCTTTTAGTGAAGAACACCTTCGAGAAATCGGAGTTAATGCTGCATACGTCCCTTCGGGGAGAAAAGTGGCTTTTATGCTACTGCTGAAAGATGGGCTTGCGGACTATCAGTTTGTTGGTGGGGTAAAGGCCTACCAAGACTATGACGGTTAGCCGACCTGAGAGGGTGATCGGCCACATTGGGACTGAGACACGGCCCAGACTCCTACGGGAGGCAGCAGTGGGGAATATTGCGCAATGGGCGAAAGCCTGACGCAGCAACACCGCGTGGAGGATGAAGGTTTTAGGATCGTAAACTCCTGTTAGTTGGGAAGAAAAGCTTTTTTTTAATACAAAAAAGTTATGACGGTACCAGCAGAGAAAGCACCGGCTAACTTCGTGCCAGCAGCCGCGGTAATACGAGGGGTGCAAGCGTTATTCGGAATTACTGGGCGTAAAGGGTGTGTAGACGGTATATTAAGTTTGTTGTTAAATCTTTCGGCCTAACCGAAAACTTGCAATGAAAACTGGTAAACTAGAGGATGAGAGAGAGGAGTGGAATTCCCGGAGTAGCGGTAAAATGCGTAGATCTCGGGAGGAACACCAATGGCGAAGGCAGCTCCTTGGCTCATTTCTGACGTTGAGACACGAAAGCGTGGGTAGCAAACAGGATTAGATACCCTGGTAGTCCACGCCGTAAACGATAATCACTAGATGTTAGTCTGGCTTGCCGGATTAGTATCGAAGCTAACGCGTTAAGTGATTCGCCTGGGGAGTACGGTCGCAAGACTAAAACTCAAAGGAATTGACGGGGGTCCGCACAAGCGGTGGAACATGTGGTTTAATTCGACACTACGCGAGGAACCTTACCTAGACTTGACATGTTTTTGACCGTCATAGAAATATGATTTTCTGAATTTCGGTTCAGACAGATTCACAGGTGCTGCATGGCTGTCGTCAGCTCGTGTCGTGAGATGTTGGGTTAAGTCCTTTAACGAGCGCAACCCTTGCTATCAGTTGCAATTGTCTTTTAGATTAAGCACTCTGGTAGGACTGCCTGGGAAACCAGGAGGAAGGTGGGGACGAGGTCAAGTCATCATGGTCCTTATGTCTAGGGCTACACACGTGTTACAATGGCCAGTACAGAGGGCAGCAATACCGCAAGGTGGAGCAAATCCCAGAAAGCTGGTCTAAGTTCGGATTAGGGTCTGCAATTCGACCCTATGAAGTTGAAATCGCTAGTAATCGCGTATCAGCAACGACGCGGTGAATACGTTCTCGGACCTTGTACACACCGCCCGTCACACCACGAAAGTCGTTTGTACCCAAAGTTGTTTTAGCTAACCTGAAAGGGAAGCGAGCGCCTAAGGTATGGATGGTAATTGGGGTGAAGTCGTAACAAGGTAGCCGTAGGAGAACCTGCGGCTGGATCACCTCCTTTCGAGGGAGATAAATCTAAGCTAACTTAGTTTTTAATTAAGTTATGCTTTAGGTGTGAAATGTAGTTGCCATTAGTATGGCAGGCACAACAATTTTCTATTCTGGGCCTATAGCTCAGGTGGTTAGAGCACCCCGCTGATAACGGGGAGGTCAGTCGTTCGAGTCGACTTAGGCCCACCATGAGCTTTAAGCTTGCTTGTCTTAGAGTTAATTTTTCTTAAGATAGGTATAGCTATAGGTTAAAAGATAAAAAAGTAAGTAGTTACTAAAAGTGGCTGCTCTGTTTTTCTCTGGGGGTGTAGCTCAGTTGGCAGAGCGTCCGTTTTGCAAGCGGAAGGTCAGCGGTTCGAATCCGCTCATCTCCACCACTATACGTTGCTCTAACGAGCGAGGTTGGTATGATTAGTATTTTTATTTTTGAAAAATAAATCTCGTAAATTAAAGATTAAAAAGTATTGTGATCTTTGAAATTTTTGTAATTGAGAACTTAATGCTCTGAGCACATTAGCTATTAAAATTTGTGGTTAATTGAAAAGGGTATTTGGTGGATGCCTTGGCATCAAGAGGCGATGAAGGAGGCGGAAGGCTGCCATAAGCTTCGGGGAGCTGTCAATCAAGCTTTGATCCGGAGATTTCCGAATGGGGAAACCCACCTTGGTAAACCTGAGGTATTTTTGTCTGAATATATAGGGCAAAAAGGCGAACGGCGTGAACTGAACCATCTAAGTAACGCTAGGAAAAGAAAACGAAGTGATTCCCTTTGTAGTGGTGAGCGAAGGGGGAATAGCCTAAAATCATGTCATGTAAGCCTACATGCGTTGTGACATGGTGGTTGTGAGATATTATTGTTTAGAACGTGTAGGTTCTAAGTTTAAGTTTCTATTTTAGTTGAACAGCTCTGGAAAGGGCGACCAAAGAAAGTGACAGTCTTGTACGCGAAAAGATAGAAATAAAAATAGATAGTACTCTCGAGTATCACGGAGCACGTGTAATTCCGTGAGAATCTGCCCGGACCATCGGGTAAGGCTAAATACTACTTGATGACCGATAGTGAACTAGTACCGTGAGGGAAAGGTGAAAAGAACCCCGAAAGGGGAGTGAAATAGAATCCGAAACCAAATATCTATAATCGGTGGAAGCGATATATACGTATGCGCGACCATGTACCTTTTGCATAATGAGCCAACGAGTTATCTTGTATTGCAAGGTTAAGCTTTGAAAGAGCGGAGCCGAAGCGAAAGCGAGTCTGAATAGGGCGATAGTAATATGCGGTAGACCCGAAACCTAGTGAGCTATCCATGTCCAGGATGAAGTCTCGGTAAGACGAGATGGAGGTCCGAACCGGTGTAGGTTGAAAACTGCTCGGATGAGGTGTGGATAGGGGTGAAAGGCCAATCAAACTAGGAAATAGCTGGTTCTCCCCGAAATATATTTAGGTATAGCCTTGCTGGATGTATCGTGGCGGTAAAGCACAGTTGGATTATTGGGGGCGTAAGCTTACCGTTTTCTTACTAACTCTGAATGCTACGATTTCGTTGAAGGCAGGAGTCAGACTGTGGGAGATAAGTTTCATAGTCGAGAGGGAAACAGCCCAGACCATCAACTAAGGTCCCTAAGTATTCGTTAAGTGGGAAAAGAAGTGAAAACGCAAAGACAGCCAGGAGGTTGGCTTAGAAGCAGCCATCCTTTAAAGAAAGCGTAACAGCTCACTGGTCAAGTATTTTTGCGCTTAAGAATGAACGGGTCTTAAACGAATCACCGAAGTTATGGCTTGTGAAAAACTACGGTTTTTTACAGGGGTAGGGGAGCGTTCTTTAGCAGATACAAGCTCGATCGGAAGAACGAGTAATGGGCTAAAGAAGTGAGCATGTTGGTATAAGTAACGAAAAAACAGGTGAAATTCCTGTTCGCCGAAAGTCTAAGGGTTCCTTGAGAACGGTTCATCCACTCAGGGTTAGTCGATACCTAAGCCGAGGCCAGTTGGAGTAGGCGATGGACAGCAGGTTAAATATTCCTGCACCACCAAAAAGCGTTTGAGCGATGGGGTGACGCAGTAGGGTAGGTCAAGTTGATGCATGGATGTCAATTTAAGCACGTAGGGAGGTTTTGTAGGTAAATCCGCAAGATCGTTAATCCTGAAATGTGATTTGTATGTCAATTGGAAACAAGAGATATGTTTGGCTGATCCCACACTGACAAGAAAAACCTCTAGTTAGCTTTTTTGGTGATCGTACCGCAAACCGACACAGGTAGACGGGCTGAGAATGCTCAGGCGTTGAGATAACTATCATTAAGGAACTCGGCAAAATGGCCCCGTAACTTCGGGAGAAGGGGTGCCTATCGCAAGATAGGTTGCAACAAAGAGGTCCAACCGACTGTTTAGCAAAAACACAGGGCTCTGCTAACTCGTAAGAGGATGTATAGAGTCTGACGCCTGCCCAGTGCTGGAAGGTTAATGGGAGATGTTCGTTTTTCGGAACAAAGCATTGAACTGAAGCCCCAGTAAACGGCGGCCGTAACTATAACGGTCCTAAGGTAGCGAAATTCCTTGTCGGGTAAGTTCCGACCTGCATGAATGGCGTAACGAGTTGGACGCTGTCTTAATGATAGACTCAGTGAAATTGTAGTGCCGGTGAAAATGCCGGCTACCCGCGGAAGGACGGAAAGACCCCGTGCACCTTTACTGTAGCTTGACATTGATTTTTGAGTTAATTTATGTAGGATAGGCGGGAGACTTTGAAGCTGTGACGCTAGTTGCGGTGGAGTCATCCTTGAAATACCGCCTTTATTAATTTGGAAATCTAACTCTGATCCGTAATCCGGACTGAGGACATTGTCTGGTGGGCAGTTTGACTGGGGTGGTCGCCTCCTAAAATGTAACGGAGGCGTTCAAAGGTTCCCTCATGACGAATAGAAATCGTCTGAAGAGCGCAAAGGCATAAGGGAGCTTGACTGCGAGACATACAGGTCGAGCAGGTGCGAAAGCAGGACTTAGTGATCCAGTGGTTCTGAATGGAAGGGCCATTGCTAAACGGATAAAAGGTACGCCGGGGATAACAGGCT
>SDBS01000128.1_pt1 | contig 60678 bp, 62 predicted proteins | sample 2277091 | NCBI WGS metagenome assembly SDBS01 (sample SAMN10404972, study PRJNA504765) | marine sediment metagenome | isolation source: marine sediment core GS10_PC15, 163 cmbsf | place: Arctic Ocean: Southern Knipovich Ridge | collected 2010 | reverse complement strand
CCAAGAATAACTTACGCCAGAAGTTAATAGATTGTTATCTTGATCATAAGCTCTAGCATTAAACTGATAACTAGAACTTTGATCTAATACAATACTAGAAGGAACAACTTCTACTCTGTTTAAAACAGGTTGTATGACCGGAGTTTTATAAACAATTACTCTGGCATAGGTAGACAAAGCTCCAGCAGATAGTTTAACTGCATTTGTATAAGTTCCGGGAATATTGCTAGCAGTAAAGTTACCACTAGAATTTATAGTTCCTGCATCAGATTTATTCATACTCCAACTAGATCTAACTTTAATTGGATTATGGTCTTGATCTTCTGCTCTATAAGTAAATTGTTGACTACCACCTTCTTCTACAGATGCTGTAGAAGGATTGATGTATAGATAGGTTAGTTTGGGTACTGCCTGAACTTGATAAGCATCTATTAAAGGTAACCCTGAAGTAGCAGCTACAATAAAAGACCCAAAAATAATTATGCCAAACTTGCGCCAATTTCTTAACGCTTTAGATATTCTTCGCGCACTATAATAGGTTCTAAGACCTACAGTCTTCAAAAAATACATTTTTCACCTCCTAAGTGATATTTGCCTCTTAATTATTATATAGATTCAATTGCTCTGACCATAGGCAGATTTGGGGGAAAATCTACCCATGGTCAGAAAAATCTAATCCATTGTTAAAAAGAAATTGGGCGGGGAGACTCAGATGAGTCTCACCCGCACCATAAACGCCATAACCTCATTGATGCGTGTATGTTTCCATTAAGGAAAGTTTGGCTGATCCAGAACTCTTAAGGTTCCTGACCGAGCATACATCTTACTATCGTGAGAAACCTCAAACGATATCAGATAATTCCCGGGGTTAATAAAGATATTCCCCGGATCCTCAGGGTCTGGATAGTCTGGGTTGGCCCAAAGGACAGTTATTAACTCTCCCTTGCTCGAATCCCATACCCAATCAGGAAGCTCTGAGTCAAATTCGACATCCGTGATATTCAAGAAAACCTTGGAACCGGTGCCACTATCGGACCATAACTCCCAATCAGGAAGAGAATACCCATCGCCTTCATCAATCTCCAATATTCCATTATCATGGAATTCTCCAAGAGCTCCAAAAACTCTTAAGGAATACTCCACCGGAGGTGGGTTATCCTCGGGATAAATTTCAATGGTCCAGATCACTAATTCAGAATAATCTTTACCATCGAATAGCTGGACACTAAGCATCCACTCCATCTCCGTGACAGGATTAAACATGAAACTGTAATCATTTGATTTAACCCATGGCCCATATCCCAGTTTCCACTGGGACTCAAATTCGTCTCCATCAGGATCATTGCCCGAAACATTAAATATTTGAATCGGATCTCCTACGTGGAGAGTAACAATGTTATGAGACGGTGAATATCCAGTAATAATCGGTGGGTGATTCTCAACCGGAGGTGGAGGATCATCTGGCGGAGGTGGTATTGGCGGATCGTTCTCTATTGGAGGCAGAACCGTAACCCAGAAAGAAAGTCTCGCTCCGGTTTCTTCAGCCAGCATATCAATTTTTGCAGTCCCAGTAGTCCCTACAAGCGGAGGGTTAAATTCCACAGATAGAGTTCCAGTATATGCCCGGTGTTGCCCTCCAGATAATCCAATATCTGGAATGGGTTTCCCGGATTCTATACCAGCGATAGTCACATTGACAGTTAGGGCATCATCTATTGCTACCCACTGTCCCGGAACTCCATTTTTCACTGTGCGCATATTATTACGCACTAGAAATCCTTTTGGAATTCCCTGACGAACCTTGACCTTTCGGTCAACGTCAGGAGTATCTTTGGTAATCGGTGTACCACCATAACCGTTAGCCCTAATGAGAACCAGTCGATACTCATCTTCTTCCCAATTCGGAGTAATGGGGTTACTACCGCCACATCCTGTTATTACTAGAAGCAATAACGCCGTGATCATTACCAGGAACGTTGTCCTGGTGGTATAGATAAATGATTTCATATCAGTCTCCTTTACCAGGGGTTACCTGGCACAAGTTTATCCGTAAAGCTAGATTTTTACGGACAGCATTCCGGTGAAGAGTAGCCATAGCATCCAAACCCTCTTAGCTTGCGCCAAAAAGTTTAATATTCAGAATACCACATCTCTACATCACCAGAATGCTACCCGCAAAATAAAAATAAACTCATATAGAACATAAAAATCTCCAGGTAAAGAATTACCTGACACATTTTTTGTCCCCCTATTAAGTTTATTTTTATTTTTGTAGCCTTACGTCTTGGACCAAAATTGATTCAATTTAGTTTAGACGTTCAAGGAACAATAATACACATATATTATAAGATTGATTAGAGTTTGTCAACAACTTTTTTAGCTTCCAGAGCTATTTTATTGTATTTTACTACCTCATTTTCATTCTTATATCAGATTCTTTGGGAATAGTCTCTATATTACATGAAATTATCTCATAATCATGGGTAAATTCTACTCTTCCATACACTTTTTGCCCATCTAGTAACTGGGGTACAAATTCTCTATCTGCTGGTAGCATTTCATCTAAGGGAAGTTTATTTTTATCAAACCACTTTAATTCACTAATCTCTTCTAGATTAGCAGATAATTCCCCTTCATAATCATCTGTTGTAAACATAACCACCCTATAAACTGTATTATCAGGAAATTTAAAATCAATCTTCCCTAAACAAGTCATCTCCCCGACTTCTATCCCAATTTCTTCTTTTACTTCCCTTCTAGCTGCATCTTCCATTGTTTTATCTTCACCTTTATCAAAATTACCACCTATCCCATTCCATAATCCTTTACCTATTTTTCTAGTCTTGCGTCCCAATAAAACCTCATCCCCTCTTCTTAAAAAACAAAGAGTCATAAGATTAGGTTTATAAATAAAATTACTATCTTCAGAATTCACACTATTTTTGGCAACATTTCTTATATTTCTTACCACTACCACATGGGCATGGATCATTGCGACCAATTTTTTGCTTTTTCTCACCTGGATCTCTAATCGCCCCAGATATACTAGATTGTGCTACAGGTGGAGAAACCGGCTTTAAATTCTCAGCCGAAGAAACCGATGACAGTTCTTTTTCTTCATCCTTAAAATCACCTTTTGGCTCTTCTGCCCCTTTAGAAGCAAATTGTTTTTTAGCCTCTACATCTTTGTTCTCTACTGGTGTTGCAGTTTTCTCTACCCTTACTTTAAACATCATCCTAGTTACATCGGCTATGATTGTTCCTAATAGGTTTTGAAACATACCATATGCTTCTTGTTTATATTCTGCCAAGGGATCTTTTTGGGCATATCCACGTAAACCAATCCCCTCCCTCATTCTAACCATAGCGTCTAAATGTTCTACCCACAACATATCTATAACCCTTAAATTAACCATCTTTTCTACCTTGCGCCAGGTTGTATCCCCTGCTTCTTTTTCTTTTTGGTCATAAATAGATTTAGCTTCTATTCTTATAATTTCTATAATTTTATCTGGAACTTCTGACTCTTGTATAGCAGTTTTAATATCAGAAGAAACTGGAAAAATAGTGCTAATATTTTCGATTATCTCTTTTTTGTTCCACTTGCTTTTGTCATCAGTGGATGTATGAAAATTAACTATCCCTTCTATTTCCTGATTAATATCTCCCCAAACCTCTTCTTTAATACTATCTTTAGTTAAAACATTCCTACGTTTTCCATAAATAACCTCTCGTTGTCTATTCATTACATCGTCATATTGCAAAACATGTTTACGAATATCAAAGTTATGACCTTCTACTTTTTTCTGAGCAGACTCTATGCTATTACTAATTATTTTATGTTCCAAAGGTTGATCTTCTGGCACTTTTAAAGTTTTCATCATATTCTGAATTTTTTCGGAACCAAACAAGCGCATCAAATCATCTTCTAAAGATACTAGGAAATGTGTACTACCCGGATCACCCTGACGACCTGCACGTCCTCTAAGCTGATTATCTATTCTTCTAGATTCATGCCTTTCCGTGCCTATAATATGCAAACCCCCAAGCTCTTTTACCCCTTCTCCTAATTTTATATCTGTACCTCGTCCAGCCATGTTGGTAGCAATTGTTATCATTCCTTTTTGACCAGCATTTTTAACAATCTCGGCTTCTTGTTCATGATGCTTAGCATTCAAAACACTGTGTTTAACGCCTTTTACTTTTAACATATCCGATAATAGTTCTGATTTTTCTATAGAAATAGTACCAACTAACAGTGGTTGCCCCTTAGCATGTCTTTCTTTAATATCAGCTATTACAGCGTTAAATTTAGCTTTCTCATTTATATAAACCAAATCGTTTAAATCTTTTCTTACAATAGCTTTATTAGTTGGTAAAACTATGACTTCTAATCCATAAATTTTATAAAATTCTTCTTCTTCAGTTTTGGCAGTACCTGTCATTCCAGCTAACTTGTCGTATAAACGGAAAAAGTTTTGGAATGTAATAGTAGCCATAGTTTTACTTTCTTGCTTAACTTCTACATTCTCCTTAGCTTCCACAGCTTGATGTAATCCTTCACCATATCGACGCCCTGGCATAAGACGACCCGTAAACTCATCTACAATTATAATTTGGCCATCTTTTACAACATAATCTTTATCTTTTTTATATAAAGTATGCGCTTTAAGAGATTGTTCTATATGATGGGCTAAAGTTATATTTCCACTTTCATAAATATCTTTTATGCCTAATAATTTTTCTACCTTATTAATACCCTCATCAGTTAAAATAGCTGTTCGCATTTTTTCATCGATATTATAATCTGTATGAGCTGTTAACTGAGGCACTATCATGGCAAATTGTTTATACTGGCTAGCTGATTCTTCATCAGGAGCAGAAATAATTAAAGGGGTTCTAGCTTCATCTATTAAAATAGAGTCTACCTCATCAACAATCGTAAAATTTAATTCTCTCTGAACTAAATTATCTAAACTACTTGCCATATTGTCTCTAAGGTAATCAAAACCAAATTCGTTATTGGTGCCATAAGTAATATCGGAATTATATGCTTCTCTTCTTTCTTTAGTGTCCTTGCCATGCAAAATTGATCCAACAGACATGCCTAAAAATTCATAGACTTGCCCCATCCACTCTGCATCACGTTTGGCTAAATAATCATTAACTGTAACTACATGGGCACCTTTGCCAGATAAAGCATTTAAATATATTGGCATAGTAGCAGCTAGGGTTTTACCTTCTCCAGTTTTCATTTCTGCTATATTCCCTTGATGCAATACAATTCCTCCCATTAATTGAGAGTCGAAAGCTCTTTCGTTTAAAACCCTACTAGCAGCTTCTCGCACCACAGCAAAAGCTTCTGGCAACAGATTGTCTAAGGTTTCACCTTTTTTTATACGTTCCTTAAATTCTAGAGTTTTAGCTTTTAACTCATCATCGGATAATGCTTTAGTTTTTTCTTCTTCAGCATTAACCTTGTCCACAATTAATTCTAATTTGCGAAGCGCCTTTTTGTTAGGATCCCCAAAAAGTTTATCTAAAAAACCCATTTATTTACCCCGTTAGAGTTAAGAACCGCTTAAGACGGTTTCTGATATAACGTTTGCCCATACCTGATTTAAGATATTTTTCTCTAGCATAAGAATCTTGTTGATTGTGACAGGCCTCATAATATATTAGCTTAAATGGGCCTCGGTTTTTAGTAGATGTTATTTGATTGTTATTATGTCGTCTTAAGCGGTTCTGTAAATTGCTTGTTGCTCCAGTATAGAGTTTGTTGTCTTTATTACTTTGAAGAATATAAATATAGTGCATTGGCTAACTCTAACGGGGTGAAATTTCTTTAAAGTCTAAATACTTATGCAACACCTTGGGAATCCTTATACTACCATCTTTTTGCTGATGATTTTCCAAAAGCACTGCAATCATTCTGCCAATTGCTACAGCCGTTCCATTTAAAGTATGTACATTCTCATTTCCAGAATTAGTTTTATAACGGATATTTGCTATATTGGCCTGCCAATCCGTAGTAGTGCTAACAGAGTGAGTCTCACGATATTTTTTCTGCGAAGGTAACCAACATTCAAAATCTATTGTTTTTGCTGCTGGTGCTGTAAGATCTTTAGCTGTAAGCAAAACTTTTCGATAAGGAACCTCTAGACCATGTAAAATATCTTCAACGATAATATTCATTGTCTCGAACATGTCCTCCGAATCCTCTGGTGCTGTAAACGCAAACATTTCTACTTTATCAAACTGATGAGTCCTAATAATCCCTTTAGTATCTTTACCATATGAACCAGCTTCTCGTCTAAAACAAGTAGAAAATGCAGCGTAACGTTTCGGCACCTCAATAATTTCATCCATATGATATGCCAATATGGTTGGCTCTGATGTGCCATTTAAGTACAATGTATCACCTTCGTTCTCTATTTTATAAATCTCTTCGATTGCTTTACCTATATATCCACCGGCTAGCATTGCTCGTTCACCCAGAAGCTGTGGCCCCACTAATAATTTGAATTCTTTATCTTTTAAGAGATCGTGCACATATCTAATAAGTGCAAATTCAAGTTCTACAGCCTGATTTTTAAGATAAAAAAACCTGCTACCAGACACTTTAGCACTTCGTTCTATATCAATAATATCTAATTTTTTCCCAAGCTCAATATGATCTTTAGGATTATCAATTTTGGGAATGTCTCCAACGGTATCAAGAACATCTTCATCACCTTCTCCCCCATCAGGAACCTCTGGGCTAGGAATATTAGGTATCGAAGCTGTTAGTTTGTTTAAAATCTTTATTAGCTCTTTATATTCTGGCTCGAGTTTTTTTAGTTCGTTTTTAACTGTTTTCCCACCTTCAATGTCTTTGGCTTTGGCTAACTTAGTTGCCATAGCACGCAACTCATCAATCCTTGGTATCATTTCTAATCGTTTTTTTTCAAGTTTAGCAACTTCAGAAAGATCGCCATCAAAACCTCTGCGTTTTAATGCAATCTTAGCTTCTTCAAATTTTTCTTTATCTAATAGATCTCTTAATTTCATAACTATTTATCTTTAACAAATGGAAATAACACAGCTTCACGAATAGACTCAGCATTAGTTAATAACAATAATAATCTTTCCATACCCATGCCCCAACCAGCTGTTGGTGGCATACCATATTCTAAGGCCTTAATAAACGAATCATCCATAGAATGGGCTTCTTTATCTCCGCCTTTTTTATACTTAGCTTGTTCCGTAAATCTTTCTTTCTGATCTATTGGATCGTTTAACTCACTAAAAGCATTAACTAACTCCATACCACAAACCACTAACTGAAAACGTTGAACCTTAGTTGGATCATTTTCTTTTTTCTTAGCCAAAGGAGACAAATCCAAAGGATGATCTGTCAAAAAAATTGGATTAATTATTTTTGGTCTTACTTTTTCTTTATATAATTCATCAATTAGCTTCCCTCTATTTGTTTTGCCTGTATAGGTTAGATTAATCTTTTTAGCTTTTATAGCTTTACTTAATTTAGTAACTGTTTCATTTTTATCTATATCTATGCCAGTTTCTTTAAGAATTAATTGCCTAAATGTCTTTATTGGCCATGGAGTTTTAAAATCTATAGTTTTATCCTGAAATTTAATTTTATAACTACCCATAACTTCTTTAATTACACCACCTAGCATTTTCTCTGTTAACTTCATTAAATCTTCATGGGTGGCATATGCCTGATAAAACTCTAGCATAGTGAAATCTTGTAAATGCTGTATAGATGCACCTTCGTTACGAAACACTCTGGCAAATTCGAACACTCTTTCGTATCCTCCAATAATTAATCTTTTTAGATAAAGTTCTGGGGCAATTCTAAGATAAGCATCTGTATTTAACGCATCATAACGAGTTTTGAATGGAGCAGCTATAGCCCCACCCGGTAAAGGTTGAAGAGTTGGAGTATCCACTTCTATAAAATCCAGATTTATCAAAAAACTTCTTATGGCCTGAGTTAATTTATGATTAATAACAAACCTGTCTTTAATTTCTGGATTCATCAAAATGTCTAGATACCTTTGTCTAAATCTAGTTTCGTGATCGGTTAAGCCGTGCCATTTTTCTGGCAAAGACCTAAGTGTCTTAGTTAAAATTACAAACTTTTTAACCATTAAGGTTTGTTCTTTGCGCTTGGTTAAAAACATATTTCCAGAAACTTGCACAAAATCACCAATATCAATCTGATTAATTAAAATTGACCATAACTTTTTACTTAATTCATCTTTTTTAAACAATATCTGTAAGTTGCCACTTCTATCCACAATCTCAGAAAACACTAGACCACCATGCTCGCGTTTAGACATTAGACGACCAGCTAAAATAATTTCTTTATTTTGTTTGGCTAACGATTTAAAATTTGCATCTGCTTCTTTTGCTAAATGAGTTCTACTAACTTTAGCTGGATAAGGATTAATGCCCATATCCAACAATTCATTTAATTTATCTATTCTAACTTGGCGCAGATTATCCGATTCGTTCATTTATATTATTTTTTAATTCTAGACAATGAAATTATACCAATTTTTGCTCTAATTAACATTAACCCCAACAAAAAATAGCTATGATTACTGGGAAACATTAGAACTTTTTGTGTGAATTTAGAGTAAGAAAAAACCCCAGCAGAGATACTGGAGCAAGTTTCCATATTAATTATACAAAATTGCAATCCGAAGCCCTGTGGGCTGTTTGTAATTTTGAGAGGAGTAGCCACAGAGCGGGGCGCTTTTATGAGCTTCGCTCATAAAACAACTGAGCGTAGTGTGCTACGACGTGGCTGGGATTAATCGTTTTTATTTAAACTGTCTTGTTAGTTAATTTTAATTATTTTGTATTGCTTTGTCCCATCAGGAGTCTCTATTTTTACCACATCACCCTTAGACTTGCCTAGCAAAGCCATACCTAGCGGTGATTCGTTAGAAATCTTACCTTCTGTTGGGCTAGCTTCGTTAGAACCAGTTATAATATACTCCATATCAATCTTGTCTAACTTAATTTTAGATCCTAAAGCCACCATACCATTGGTTTTATTATTATTATCTATAACTTTAGCAATCTTTAGCATAGCTTCTATTTCTGCAATTCTGCCTTCGGTAAAAGATTGTTTGGTTTTAGCTTCTTGATATTCGGCATTCTCTGATAAATCACCAAACTCTCTGGCCTCTTTTATTTTGGCAGTAATAATTTTACGTTCTTCTAAAAGTTCGCCTAGCTCTTGTTTAAGATCGGCTAACCCTTGCTTGGAAACATAAAGTTCTTTTTGCTGATTCATAAATAAAAAATATGTTTAATTATAAGAATTAAGTCGTAAATGAAATAATACCTCATATTAAATATTAGTCAAACGGTGTTGTCAATAGCTATTTCACAAGTGTTAAAATGTCTTTTCTAGAAGCAGAATTTATGACGTTACACATTAATGACGATACTGTCATAGGTCCCACACCACCCGGTACTGGAGTTATATATTTAGCTACTAAAGCTGCCGATTTATAATCTACATCGCCTACAAATTTAGACCCTACTTTACTAATACCTGCATCTATTATTGTTACACCTTTTTTAAGCATAGCCCCTTTAATTAATTTTGGTTTTCCAGTAGCCGTGATTAAAATATCTGCTTGTTTGGTTAATCTATCTAAATGCCAAGTTGCATCTTGAGCAATACTAACAGTAGCTTGCAGGTTAGCTAATAATAAACTTAATGGCATACCAACAACCTTGCCAAAACCTACTAAAACCACTCGTTTGCTTTTAATCTTGATGTTGTAATGATCTAATATATCCATAATTCCCTTGGGGGTAGCTGGAACAAACATGGGTTTATCAAGCGCTAAAAGGCCTAGATTAATAGGATGTAGGCCATCTACATCCTTTAGCGGATCTATGGCAATTAATAATTTTAATGTATCTATTTTTTTAGGCAAAGGTAATTGCAATACAATGCCATGCACTTTTTTATCTTTATTTAATTTTCTTATTTCAGAAAATAAAGATTGGTTAGAAACTGTGGTCTTAAATTTTTTTAAATAAAAATTTAAACCTAAATCCTTACTAACAGCTTGTTTGTTGCGTACATAAACCGAAGAAGCTGGATTATCTCCTACCAAAACAACTGCTAATCCAGGAGTAATTCCCAAACTTTTCAATTTCGAAACTCGACGTTTTAATTTAGCATTTAAACTATTAGCTAATTGTTTGCCATCTAAAATTTTTACCATTATAAATCTAAAAAAGCTTTACTATATCTCTATAAGTTATAACGACAATTAATACCATTAACAATAAAAATCCTATCGTATGTGTAGCTGCTTCTATTTTAGTCGAAACTTTTTTACCACCACGAAACACTTCTAAAATAATAAATAGCAATCGCCCACCATCTAAAGCTGGGAAGGGAATTATATTGATCAAACCTATATTTATAGATATAAAGGCCATAAACTGTAAGATTCTTAACCACCCTAAGTTTAATAAATCTACTACAATATTAGCTATACCCACTGGTCCAGCAAAATCTGTCGATACACTGGCCGTAGAAAACAACTGATACAAAAAACCACCGATTGCCATTACTATTACCGAGATTAAACTAAAAGTTTCAACCAAAGCAAACCAAGGCACTTTCCACCATACATAAGAAACAGTTTCTATTTCTCTATCTATCCATGCTCCAACAGCTATATTTCCATCTATAAGAATTGGTGTAATAGTCAAATTAATTATTTCTTTATTTCTTTCTACATTAAAAACTATAGATTTATTTTGTTTATCTAATAAAAAGTTTTGCAAATCATTTGTAGAATTAAATACAACGGTATTGGCACCTAAAATATAATCTCCGGGTAAAATCCCCGCTAATTGAGCTGGCGAATCTTCTGCCACTTTTAACACAGCCACTTTAGAAACAATATTTTCAGGATTATCTACATATTTCTCTGGAGGTGTAACTAATGGTGGCATAGTCATCCAAAAACCAACCATTAATACTAAAAACCCTACAAATAAATTTGTTAATACTCCAGCCGAAATTACCAACATTCTTTGCCAAACAGTTTTGCTAGAAAATGCTGCCTTATTTCCTTTTATTTCTTCATTCTCACCAAAAATTTTTACGAATCCTCCAAACGGAATCCAGTTAATAGAAAAAAGCGTACCTTTTCTTTTAAAACCCCATATCCTAGGTGGCAAACCCATGCCAAATTCTTCTACTTTTATACCCATCTTTTTGGCTGTATAAAAATGACCCCATTCGTGAGTAAAAACTAGAATGCTAAAAATGATAATAAATAAAACAATAGCTAGAAACATTATTTAATTATTTTAATAATAAATTAACTTATATAGATCTCAGCTCTTCCGATTTTTTACTAGACATCTGATCTATTTTACCAACAGCGTTATCTATTAAAGTTTGGAATTCTTTTTTTAACCTCTCCTTATCATCATCGCTAACACCACCTGCTTTAGATTTTTTCTCCATTTCTTCTAGAGAATCTCTTCTGGCATTGCGCAAACTAACCTTACCTTCTTCTGATAATCTAGACATTAATTTTACTAATTCTTCTCTTCTTTCGTTACTTAATGGAGGTATGGTTACTCTAACCTTATCCCCTTCATTAGATACACTTAACCCCAGATTAGCGTCTGTTATAGCTTTTTCTATTAAAGACACATTGTTTTTATCCCATGGCTGAACAACCAGCTGCTTAGGATCTGGAGAAGTAATAGTAGCTATACTATTTAATGGATTAGTCTGACCATAAATATCTATAACCACCTTATCTAATAAAGCAGCATTGGCTCGTCCGCTTCTTATAGAATTAAACTCAGAAGCTAAATGCTTATGAGTTGCTTCTATTTTTTCGATTAATTCTAGTTTAATCTCTTGCATATTATTTACCCCCTATCTATCGCCTACCTCAAAACGAATAAATCTAGCTATTTGAATATTTTCTTTTAATACCCCAATTGTATCAGTTATTAAATCTTCTACCGATAAATCTTGATCTAGAACAAATGGCTGTTTTAACAAACACACAGAAGCATAAAAATTTTCTAATTTACCCTCTATAGCTTTGTCTGCCACAGCTTTAGATTTATCTTTTAATTGAGATTTATACAACTTCTTCTCTTTTTCTATTACGTCTTTTGGTACATCAGATGGTTGTATATATAAAGGATGCATACCTGCTACATGAATAGCTAGATTATTAGCCAATTTTTTAAAATCTTCATTTTTGGCTACGAAATCTGTTTCACTATTAAGCTCTACTAGCACACCTATTTTATCTCCTGGATGGATGTAGAAAGCTATAATTCCTTGCGAAGCACTACGTCCTGATTTACGTTCAGCTAATTGAACTCCTTTTTCTCTTAAAAACTTAGATGCTTTACCTACATCACCATCTGCAAATTCTAAAGCTTTTTTAGCATCCATCATACCAACACCGGTTAGATCTCTTAATTTTTTAACATCACTGGCCTTAATATTCATACAAAAACTCCTTTTCTTATTTAACTTCTTTTGTCTTTTTAGGTGCAACTTTAGTTTTTGGTTTAATAGGTTTATCTTTATCATCCGATACATCCTCATCTTTTTTACTATCATCACCTTCTTGAGCAACACTAGTAATTTTTTTATGATTATTGCTAAATTGTTCTGCTATTGCCTTAACGATTAATGATATGCCATTTTTAGCATCATCATTAGCAGGCACAACATATTCAATATTATCCGGATCACCATTTGTATCGACCATAGCAATTATTGGTATACCCAATTTTATTGCCTCTTTTATAGCAGTTTTTTCCTGAACAACATCAACCACAAAAAGTGCTCCAGGTAATTCTGCTAATTTATCTACTCCACCAAAAGAATCTTCTAATTGCATTAATTCTTTTTCCAGTAAACCAATTTCTTTTTTTGTCATACCAGCAAAATCCTTGCTAGCTACTTTTTCTCTTGTAGTTTTAAGATAATTTATTCTTTTTTTAATGGTTTTAAAATTAGTTAACAAACCACCAGGCCACTTATTAGTAATAAACGGCAAACCGTTTGCCTTAGCTTGTTCTGTAATAATAGGAATTGCTTGTCTCTTTGTGCCAACTAATAATAACGATTTTCCTTCTTTAGCTATTTGGGCAACAAAATCTAGAGCAACCTTTAGCTTCTTCTCTGTTGCAGTTAAATCTATAATATGAATCCCATCCTGAGCTTTAAATATATATTTACTCATTTTTGGATTCCATCTAAAAGTCTGGTGGCCAAAATGCAAACCAGCTTCTAGCATATCTTCTAGGGTAACTTTTACCATAATAATATCCTTTTATCTTCCGATTAGATCACTTTAGTTTAGGATTCTGCTTATTAATACAGCAGAACAGGAACCTACCTAATCACCAATCGTGTTTAGTTAATATTTAATACAATCCTATTATAAATACATTTTTGGTTATTTAGTCAAGGGAAAAATAAAATTTAGCATTATTTTGCAGAGCGGATTATAATATATTCATGCATGCAGAACTAGATAATAAACCATCTCGTCCTACAAAACCTAGCAACAAAATTTTAGCTATTTTTGTTGCAGTAATTATATTTATCTACGATGTTTTCAAAACTGTCACTACAGTTTTAGGAGTGGCCTTCTTAATCAGGTTCTTTTTAATCCAACCTTTTTATGTCAGCGGACAATCCATGGAACCCAATTTTAAAAACAATCAATATATTATTGTAGATCAAATATCTTATAGGATTAGCTCACCTAAAAGAGGTGACGTTGTGGTATTTAAATATCCTAGAAATGTCGCCTTTAGCTTTGTTAAAAGAATTATTGGATTGCCCGGAGAAACTGTTAATATATCTGATGGCAATGTTACTATATACAACGAAAAGAATCCAAATGGCACTATATTAGAAGAAGATTACCTAACCTCTCGCACTCCCCTGCAAGTTAATCTAACCCTAAAAGAAGATGAATATTTTGTTTTAGGTGACAACAGACCCAATAGTTCCGATTCGAGAACCTGGGGAGCATTACCAAGACATCTAATAGTAGGAAAAGTTTGGGTAGTACTATATCCATTTGAAGAATTTAAAACTCTAAAAAAGCCTGTATACGACACCGGACTCTAAAGTAAATAATAAAACAAACCCCCAAGATTAGGGGTTTGTTTTAGTTTAAAAGTTTATTATTTTTAACCAGAGATTTTGGTTATTTTAACTTTAGTTAATTGTTGGCGATGTCCTTGTGTTTTACGATAACGTTTGCGTCTTTTCATCTTAAACACCACTATCTTTTTATCCTTAAATTGTTCTTCTAAATTTGCTTCTACTTTAGCTCCTTTAATTACAGGGTCACCTAATTTAACATCTTTATCGTCTGCTATCATTAAAACTTCATCAAAAACTATCTTGCCATCTTTATCGCCCTCTATTTTTTCCACATCTAAAACATCATCTACTCCAACTAAATATTGTTTGCCCCCAGTCCGAATTACAGCTTTCATAATATATTCCTTTCTATTGCTCCGTAGAGTATATAAAAAACTATTGCTTTAAGTCAACTTTATTTTCTGACCTTTGGTTAAATTGTTTAAATCAAAAAAACCAGCATTAAATTCTATTACATACATAGCTGGTTCTTTATTAGTATATGTAGGTAAATTGTTTTGCTCTAATTCTGGCATTGGTTTAATATTTTTAACTACATCAACAATTCTGTATTGTGAATCTAACCAAACAATGTCTATAGGAAAATTCATATCAGGCATCCAAAAACTGTAGTAACTTTCTTTATCAAAAACAAACGTCATAGAAGAATTTGTATCTAAACTAGTTCTACCAGACAAACCTGCGGATCTCTGAGCCAAAGTATCTGCTATTTCTGTGGCTATCACCTTGCCGTTTGGCAAAACTAACGCAGAATCACCCATAATACCTGAAACAGGTTGCTTAAATATGGCAACCAAAGCAAACATAATTATTATAAAAATGCCTAATGCTAACCTAGAAAAAACAATTTCATGAAAATAATTTTTATTCATCCTTTTTTAACCCTATATTTAACATTTTATTATTAGCTTTAATTTCTTCACTAGCTTCCGATTTAGAATCTATAATTTCTGTAGCCAAAACTTCGTTTTTAATATAATCTGCATATTCTTTAAGGGTTTTACTAATCAAATTATCTGCACTTGTATAATATAATTTAATTCTATCAGATACTTCTAAACCACTATTTTTACGCAATGCCTGAACTGCCCTAACAACCTCTCTAGCCAATCCCTCCATTTCTAATTTTGGAGTTATCTTTGTGTCTAATACATCTATCTTAGCTTCAAACTTTATCTTTTTTATATTTAATTCGTCTTTAATTAATACAGATAAACCATCGTCTAATGATTTACCAACTACCTTCATTTCGTTAAGTGGCTGTCTAACTTTAACCTTGGCTTCTTCACGCAAATTATGGCCTTTTTCTACTATTTTTCTAACTCTATCCATATCTTTTAACAATATGTTGTCTAATTTGTTGGCCTTTGGCCAATCTGCTAAATGGACCGATTCCGGATTATTATCAGATTTTAATAAACCATAAATAGACTCTGCAAACATTGGCATAAACGGAGCTAATAATAACGAGATGTTTTTTAATACCCAATATAAAGTTTGGTAAGCTTGTTGCTTGTCTTTATCATCTTCTGATTTCCAAAATCTTTTACGACTACGTCTGATATACCAATTGGATAAATCTTCCACCAATTCTTCTATGGCTGATGTGGCCAAAATTACATCATAATTTTCTAGAGATTCTGTAGTGATGGTTACAGCCTGATTTAATCTATTAATTATCCATTTATCTAAAACGTTTTTAGATTTTGGTTCTTTATCTTCTGGAGTAAAATTATCTAAATTAGCATAGGTTATAAAGAAAGATAAAGTGTTCCATAAAGTTAATACAAACCTTCTAGTTATTTGTTTTAAAACATCTTCGTCAAAATTTTTAGGCAATCCGGGCTGATTAACAGTATATAGATACCATCGCGTTACATCAGACCCATATTTCTCAAATATCATCCAAGGATCCACAACATTGCCCTTAGATTTGCTCATCTTTTTACCATTTTTATCTAAAATATGGCCTAAAGATATAACATTTTTATAAGGCACGCCTTTATCTAGCAAAGTAGATATGGCCAATAACGTATAGAACCATCCCCTAGTTTGATCCACAGCTTCTGATATAAAATCTGCTGGAAAAGCTAGTCTTTTATCTATTTTATCTTTATTCTCGAAAGGATAGTGCCACTGAGCAAATGGCATAGACCCACTATCAAACCAAGTATCCATAACATCGGGTACTCGTTTATATTCCTTACCTTCTTTAACTAAAATAATCTCGTCTACCCCAGGCTTATGCGGATCAAAATCGTCGGCAATAGCATCTTTAGCCAAGCTTTTTAGTTCTTCGAAACTACCGATACAAATAATATCTCCATCTTCAGATTTCCATATAGGCAGTGGTGTTCCCCAATATCTATTGCGAGACACAGCCCAATCTTTTATGCCTTTTAGCCATTCTCCAAACCTGCCTTCTTGCAAATGTTTTGGCACCCAATTAATTTTTTTATTATTTGCCAAAAGCTTGCTTTGTAATTTAGACATAGCAATAAACCAAGAATCCATAGCGTAATACAGTAATGGCGAATTACATCTCCAACAAAATGGATAATCGTGCTTATGTGTAAATTCTTTTAACAATAATCCCTTTTTATTTAAATCTTCTACAATTTCTGCTTCTACTTTAGAATCTTTAACATATTTGCCAGCCCATTTCTTAACACTTGGTAAAAACTTGCCTTCTAGTGAAACTGTATGCACTTTAGGCAATTTAAACTTAGCTCCTAATTGATAATCATCTTCTCCATACATTACGGCTGTATGCACTATACCTGTTCCCTCTTCTGTGGTTACAAAATCTGCCGGATATATTTTAAAAGCATTATCAAAGTTTTCTGTAGTCTTTGGAATTGCTCCTTCAAAAAGTGGTTCGTATTCCATCCCAATCAAATCTTTTCCCTTAATTTCTTCTAGTATCTTAATATTTTCACCTAAAACTTTTTCTATTAAATCTTTGGCTAATATTAGCTTCTCTCCATTAAATTCAACTTTTGCATATTTAATCTTTTCACCAACTGTCAAAGCCACATTGCCTGGTAACGTCCATGGGGTAGTTGTCCAAGCTAAAATATATATATCTTTTTCGTCTTTTAATTTAAATTTTACATAAATAGAATTATCTTCCACTTCCTGATAACCCTGAGCTACTTCATGAGACGACAGTGCTGTTCCACAACGAGTACAATATGGCAAAACTTTATGCCCTTGATACAACAATTTTTTATCCCAAGCTTGCTTTGTAATCCACCAGAGCGATTCGATATATTTAGGATCGTGAGAATAATAAGGATTGTCCAAATCTAACCAAAAACCAGATCGTTTTGTAAATTTTTCCCACAATTCTTTATATCGCCAAACACTTTCTTTAGCTTTCTCATTAAATTTGGCTACTCCGTATTTCTCAATATCGTTCTTGTTTTTTAACCCAAGCTCTTTTTCCACCCCTATCTCAACTGCCAAACCCTGAGTATCCCAACCAGCTTTTCGTTCTACCAAAAAACCTTGCATAGTCTTAAAACGAGGCCACAAATCTTTGAAATATCTAGCGATTAAATGATGTATCCCCGGTTTTCCATTAGCAGTTGGCGGACCTTCAAAAAATATATATCTATCATTCTTGCTTCGTAAATCTAAACTTTTCTTAAATATATTTTCTTTATCCCAAAATTCTAAAACTTCTAGTTCCGCTTTTACTAAATCTAATTTTGGATCTATGTCTTTAAACCTTGTCATTGCTTCTTTTGTCAGGCAACAAAAATTTTCTTTTACTTCCATCTAAATCGATAAATCTGTCTGCTACTTCTCTTAATTTACCAGAAGCACTTCTACCAAAAGCTACTACTTCTGCTTTTTGCCCAATACTTTTTAGATGCTCTACTAATGGAATAAAATCTCCATCACCAGAAACTATTACTACTACATCAAGCTTAGGGGCTAATCTAATAGTATCCATAGCTATACCTACATCCCAATCACCCTTTTTATTTCCACCATAAAAAACCTGTAACTCTTTGGATTTAACTTCAAAACCCATGCTATCTAGGGCATCAAAAAACTTTTGTTCTTCTGGGCTTTCGGCTTTTATAACATAAGCAACTGCCCTAATTAACTTACGATCTCCAACCACTTCCTTTAGAATGGCCTTAAAATTAGTTTTCTTGTTATACATAACTCGTGCCGAATAATACATATTAGACACATCTACAAATACACCTACACGTTGTTCACTATATTGAGAAGACATAATTACAATATTAAAAAATTTTATATACTAAAAAATACTCTCCTATTATAGCAAAATAACTTCTAGCTTAATAATAAAAAACCACCTCGGTTACGAGGTGGTGAATAATCTCTTAGAGATATCAGCAATAAGGTTATATATGGGCTTCCTAACCCACAACTATCTTTTCGCTGGAGACCTTTTGTCCTCCACTAGCCAGATTGACTATGTCTTGGACTGTTTTGGCATTAGAAACACCAAAAGGAGAAATTAGGACACGACATTCCTCTTTAAGAAATTGAGATATCGCATTCCAGTCATCATGATGCTTTATGCCCAAATCCTCTTTCAGAGTAGACTCTAGCATAACATCGTCTTTCGTTAAGGTTTCGAAAGACCATGCGACAATAAATTGTCTCAAACACCTTAAAATATCTTCTGGCTTTGCCAACGCAATTCTCCTCCTTGTTTCATTGTCAAAGAACTATGATTAAAACCCCTGCCACCACCAGCATTATTACCAGTATGCCAAAAACTATTGGCAAACATGCCCATCCACGAGAAATTGTCATCGATTCTCTACAAGATTCGATTTCTTCTTCTTCCAAAGACAGTGGCGCGTCTTTTTTCTTGTCGCCATGCCCTATAAAACTTGGTATCTCTCCATCGCCAAAGTCTCCCCCACACCCTAAAGCGTCTGGCATGCTAATAACCTCCTTGTCAAAGTAACCTATATATATCAAAACAATACTCTTTAGTAAAGAATATTATTGTCTAGAAGCCAATTATCAGATATTTACTTGGAAGGATGATTGAATAAATTTACTTTTTCAACCGTATAACCAATTACTCCCAAAGATATAATCAATAGCAAAATTTTGATATCCATTTCTTGTGTAGAACTAGGTTTTGTATCATCTGTTTTTGTGTCGTTATCTACTGCACCTAAAACAACTGGTCCATTAGTAACATAATCAAAGATAGATGAAGCACTTTGTTGGAGATAGCTTAAAGAAACTTTTTCTAAACCAAAATGCTGAACCACAAAAACTATTTCTTTGCCATTTAGCATTCCTTTTACAATACCTACTCCAATATCTTTAAATTTAGGATTAACCATATTCTTATAATGAGCAGAACTAGATGTCCAAGCATCCATTAATTTATTAACCGATGTAAATCCTTTAGCCAAATTTTCACCAGCAAAATCGTAAGAATAATCAAATCCAGTAATCCAATAGAACATTCTTAAATCATTTAAAGCAGAATGGCTAAAATAATTATTTAAATCCATATCTTTAGCTTTGTTTAAAGCCGAAGACATTAACCTATTATCCTTGTTTAAAATTGGCAAACCTTCTGAAGAACGGATTAGGTTTACTCTTCTGATAATTTCATTTTCTTGTCCAATCATTTGACCAGCCATAGCTGAATTAGGCTGTATAACAAAAAGACAAACAACCATAATGGCTACTAGTCTGATTAAAAAATTTCTACTAACTGATAGAATCATTGTTTTTTGTTTTTATTTTTAACCTTATTATGTCATTGTATCATAAATATCTATATTTGTCAATGCCTATACCCTGCCCTATTTATACACTTATAAAAACTCCAGATGAGATATCTGGAGTTTTTAAACTTATTATTTTTGCTAATTTACGATTTAAGTTTCTTGTAAACTCTTCTACCAATTATGATAAGCAGAATTAATAGTAGTAACCACCAGTAATTAATAAGATTTAACCAGAACGGTGAATCTTCACCAACTCCATCTGTATCACCCTCTACAATTTCCTGATCTTCATCATCTTCTTCGCCTAAAACTTCACCACCATCTTCATCTCCACCGGTACCACCGCCAGTAAAATTAATTCCACCTTCATCATTGTCTCCAGAACTCTCTAAAGGAGGATTGTCATCTTCTTCATCATCCTCATCTGGATCTGGCTCTGGATCCGGATCACCTTGATCCTCATCACCAAGTACTTCACCTTCTCCGTCACCCTCATCACCACCTCCGCCGCCAGAACCACCTCCGCCGCCAGAACCACCGTCACCATTGTCTCCTCCATCTCCCTCGTCTCCGCCATCACCATTGTCGCCACCGTCACCATTGTCTCCTCCATCTCCCTCGTCTCCGCCATCACCATTGTCGCCACCGTCACCATTGTCTCCTCCATCTCCCTCGTCTCCGCCATCTCCCTCGTCTCCGCCATCATCTTCATCATCGCCACCATTATCGTCTTCACAAGCATACGGATTAATAATAGTACTAATAAAAGCATCTGCTAATAAAGATAAACCGCCACCTAATTCTGTATTAACTGAAACAGTAGCATTGTTTTCTATTTCACAAACATCAGGTAACGAATTAATAGCCCTTACGCCATCTAAATCAAAACCATCTGTAGTTGTAGAATTAGAAAATTCATCTGGATCAGATATATCAACAATCTTTATATACCTAGCCCATTCTAAAGTTCCTAAATCTACTGTTCCATCCAAAACAATAGTGTCTAGATATGTCCAATCATCTCCGCTTTGAGAAGCATACACTTCGACTGTTTCTGGATAAGATTCTTCGCTTGGATTTCCAAAGCTAGTTTCTACAACTTCTACATCATCACCATCTCCATTGATAATATAATTATCAAACTCTAAAACAATATCTCCGCCAAAGCCCATAGAGACAAAATTAATAGTATCGTTATTCTCGGCTTCGCCCAAAGCATTATTAGGATCACTTCTTTCTTCTAAAACAGGTTCACCATCTTTTCTTAACCCCTGATTAAATGGCTCTATAAAAGAATCTGCCCAAACATCCATGTTCAAAAATTCATCCAATGCAACTATTACAGTCCACGTATGATATCTATCAGTATCTACTGCTATGCCCGTTAAATCCCAAGTAACTGTATGACCTATTTCGTTATAGGTGCCAATGCCATTAGCGGAAACAAAACTAGTTCCTTCTGGTAGATAATCTGTTAAAAATGGATCATAAACTGTGCCGTCACCTTCCAATAATCCATCTATAGTGTAAGTAATTTCTCCAGTTAGAGGGTTAAATTCACTAAATTTTTCTAAACCAATGTAATAACAAGCTTCATAAGTTACATCTATGGCATCTAAATCAAATCCATCAGCTCCATCTTGATGTAATTCATAATCAGTTGTATCAGTAATCCTGACATATTTAATCCAAGTTAGCCCTGTAGAATTAATATCTAAATAACTAACTCCATCCAAAACATGATTACTAATAGTATCAAGTTCATACCAATCGATTCCATCTTGGCTAACTTCTACAAAAGCCGTTTCTTCTGGATAAGAATCTCTACCATAAGTAATTTCATGGAAAGATAAATCATTACCATCTGTATCTAAAACATATCCTTCGAAAGAAGTTGTGATAGTTCCCTCTACACCCAAACTAAAGAAAACTCCATCAGCTTCATCTAAAGCAACTTCTGGGTTACTTCTGTCTGTAGATACTAACCCTCCGCCTTTAGTACTGCCCTGATTATAGCTTTCTACTGCATCTGCCCAACCTGGGCCAGATTCACAAACTTCTACTTCTTCGCCACAACGAAGAACTTCTAATTTTACATAATCCCACATCGTGCCATCACCCGTGTGTTGTATAAAAGTTAAAGTATGTGGGCCTGGTTCTAAATTAAATTCAACACTATCTTGCCAAACTTTTCTTTCGGTAAACCAACCAGCTTCTGGTTCCCCCACTCTTTCAACCGAGCCCAAAGAGTCACCATCCAATAAAGCTTCTTTTCTTTCTGGATTATTAGCTCCCGTTTTACCCGGTGCCCAAGATATAGTTAAGCGAACCCAAGCTGTTTCTGGGCTGTTAAAATCAAACTCAACATCAAAATCGGTGGCATAACCTTGATTGGCATTAGAATTCCAAGGGAACTCATCATCAGAATTTACCCCAATTACAAAGGGATCTGCAAAGTCTGGAAAAACTCCAAATTCGTATGGATCTTCCCAATTAAACTCATCTGATGGATTGTCTAAATCATTCTCTTCTATATCACCAATCTGCCAAAGCAAACCTATTTCACAAACAGGTTCTTCACAAATTTCTATAACCTCTATCTTATCTATAAAAGTGCCCAAAGAATTGGGGGTGCCTAAATCAGAGAGCTGAATACGGGTAATCTCCGAACTGGCTTGCATAGTATATTCGTATTTTGTCCAAACAACATTTTCTGTTCCAGCAGCCGTTATTGTTTCTACCACGCTTCCATCCCAACTAAATTCTAAGTTGTTATCTGCTAGAGAAGTATTGGGTCTAGGTGAAAAATAAAAAGATACATCGTATTCACTATTTATATTGGTAGATAAATCTTGATAAATACTTATCGAAGCTGGCTCACCATTAGGTCCAGAACTTGGCCCACCCCAATCAGAATCTAATTCTGCATACTGATCACCAGATTCAGCTTGCCAACCATTAACTCTGGCTTGCAATTCTAATAAAGCTGGTATGGGTTTTTGATAATCACCGAATGTTTCTGGCACACCTGGCATCCACTGTCCGAACCAATCTGTTAAAGAAGAATTAAGTGAAAAAACATCCCAAGAATAAGAAAGATCTATGCTAGGATATTCAAAATCTCCATTTAAAATTAAATTTTCACCACATGGCACAGGTGGATTAGGAATTACTTCTGGCTCCGTGTCTCCTTCTGGCTCACCTGCTGGTAAAACTGGACCAATAAAAAAATCATCTGGCCCTTGATCCTCGTCGCCCAAGACTTCTCCGTCTTCATCATCACCATCAGAACCCCCATTACCCTCTTCATCTCCTTCTTCGTCTTCATCGTCAGCAGGGTCCTCTATTCCCTCTTCGTCACCTCCAGAACCACCTTCTCCTTCTATACCGGGGTCTTGTGGCGGCAATTCTTCAGCAAACACCGAATAGGGTTGCATCACAGGTGATAATGCTAAAATAAAAGCCACTATTAAACATAAAGTTATTTTGATAGTAGCCATACTGTTCTTATTCACTAATTTTAATCTGGACATAATGTCTATATTAAACAATAAAATTTTGATTTTAAACTTTATCCCTACCCGTTAACAAACAAAAGTCCTTTATTAATTGTTTTATCCATCAACTCTATTAAATTACAAAGGTATCAGATAAAAGTCAATCAATAATTACTGTTTTAATCCTAGAAGACAACCCTTTAACAATATCTACTTTGCTTTTAGCTGTTTTAAAGTGTTTTGACAAAAGCTCTATGACAGCTTTATTAGCTTTACCTTGAACTGGTGAAGTAGTAACCCTAACCAAAAACACCCCATCAACTTCATCGATCTTATTCTGCTTCGCATTCGGAATAACTTTAACTTTAATCCTCAAAATTCTATTCCTTTTCTGGCTAACTGACCTTTGTCGTAATAATGTTTAACTTTCTTCATTTCTGTAACTAAATCAGCCAGTTTAATAAATTCTTTTGACACTTTATGCCCTGTAATAATAACCTCACCTTTTTTAACTGCTTTTTTAATTAAACTAATAACTTTAGCTTTAGAAATAAATTTCATATCTACAGCATCAAGCAATTCGTCTAATATCAGAACATCATAACCACCCTTTTTAACCAGTGTTTCTAGAAATTCTAATCCCTTTTTAGCTAATACTTTATGTTCTGCCGGACCAGGTGCATCCCAAGTAAAATATTTAGGACCAAATTGATATATTTTAAACTTAGGAGATAACTGGCTGGTTATTTTAACTTCTCCAATATCTTTTCTACCTTTTAACCATTGTAGAACTATAACTTTTTTACCATGCCCCAAAGCCCTTAAAGCCAGCCCAAATGCAGCAGTAGTCTTGCCCTTACCATGCCCGTAATAAAGATGTATGTAATGTTTTTTCATCATACCTCCTAATTATTTTGATAACACCTCACAGGTATATTATAAACCAAATCAACAATTCTCTTGCGCAGTTTTTACAATTATAAGATACTTTTATTGATAGATTATTTTGCCCCTACATGAGGGTTCACCCCCTCTCTCTCGCTCCATATTCGTTGCGGAATGATCCTTTATAAGGCGTGGGCACCCCCACGCCTTCCTTTTTATTTACATATAAAAATCTAATCTAAATGATCTATATTATTGAAAACTATTATATCGTATTTTCCATTATTATCAATTTGAAATATGCTAACGCTAGTATTAAGTTGTCTCTCTATTTTATTGGAAGGTTTGTTAATAATCGCAGCTATAATAGCTGCGTTAACTCCACCATGCCCTACAAACAAAACCGTATCATTAGAATGTTTCTTTAATATATTAGAAAAAAACGTTTTTGCTCTTTGAGAGATTTGTTCTTGGTTCTCTCCTTCTTTTGGCTGCAAAAAAGCTAACGGCGTAACAGTAATATCCACATCTCCTATATTTAGTTCGCTTATTCTTCTACCCGTGAATTCTCCCAAATCTTTCTCTCTAAGTTCTCGAGTAAATTCTATTGGCACATTGGGGTGATATTTAATTATTCCTTTGGTTGTATCTACTGCTCTGGCCAAATCAGATGAATAAATATAATCTATTTTTTCATCTTTAAGTCTTAGAGCTACTTTCTTAGCTTGTTCTATGCCAAGAGAAGACAGCTTACCAGGAAGATGCCCCTGCAAAATCCCTGCTTTATTCTCCTCTGTCTCCCCATGTCTTGTTATTATCAACCTCATAAATATTTATTAATTATTTATCCCCTTTCGAACAAATCATTTAACCAGTTGTAAAACTTCTGTTATGGAGCCACCTGTTCGAAGTTTCTTTAAGAAACAAGTTTGGCGAGAATAGTAAAGAAGTTTTATATTCTGGTTTATGATTTGAACGAGGGGTGCCCTTTTGGTGTTACCGTTTTGGGCAAGCAAAATGGTAACAAAAAGTATTTTTTGAAAAAGTGTCGATGGGTAGATTCTGGACAAGCCAGAATGACAGGATAGGGTTGTTAAGCCACGGGTCTAACATGGGTGTTGGCTATGAACACCCAGTTGTGGTTCCGCATTCCTTACACGCAAAACAGCTTCCATTTCTTATCATCAATGCTCCACAGGTTGGACAAGGAGGTGCATAATCTCCACCATTCTTTTTAACGTCAGCTCTATTGGATAAAACTGGTTGATGAACAGTCTCTTCCTTTTTTTCTTCAACTTTATCTAATCCATCACCTTCTTCTGATTCATCAACTGGAACTTGCCCATCAGCAATCCCAAAAGAAACTTGTTTATCTAACGGTAAAAAGTTTTTACCTAACCAGCGTCCAATATAATCTGGGATAGATTTAGCCATAGGAATATCAGGATTGTCCGTCATGCCCCAAGGATCAAATCTAAGATTTAGCAAAGAATTTACAATCGATTCTGCCGGCACTCCCTCTTGCATCATTTTAGAAGATAATCTAGCAATAGTTCCCAGTAAACCACTAACTACAGACCCCTCTTTACCAGCAGTAATAAATATTTCACCCAAATCCCCTTCTTTAAAACGATTAGCAGTAATATATATCTTATGATCACCAATAGAGAATTTATGTGTTAACCCTTCTCTAGTTTTTGGCATATCCCTATGCTGTGAAGCCACATCTAAAGACTTGCCTATATAATCAGAATTGTTTTCTTTTTGCTTATCTTTCTTTTTAGAAACTAACGGTTGAGATGCCTTACTACCATCACGATATATAGCTAAAGATTTTAACCCTCTTTTCCAAGCTTCTAAATATATTTGTTCTACCTCTTCTTGAGTAGCTTCATTTGGCATATTAACAGTTTTAGAAATTGCTCCAGACACAAAAGGTTGCACAGCTGCCATCATCTCTATATGCGCTATTGGACGTAAGAATCTCTCGCCATCACCACATCTGCTAGCACAATCAAAAATTGGCAAATATTCTGACTGAAGGTTAGGTGCCCCTTCTATTTTATTGTTATCTAAAATATATTTTTTGATTTCATCAATATCGCTCTGACCGTATCCTAAATGTTTCAGAGTTGGTTCTACAGATTGATTAACAATAGAATACCCACCACCACCAGCTAGTGATTTATATTTGACCAAAGCATAGTCTGGCTCTACACCTGTAGTATCCACGCTCATCAATGGACCAATCGTGCCTGTAGGAGCTAGTACTGTTGTTTGAGCATTCCTATAACCATGTTGCCTACCAAGAGACAAAGCTTCTTCAAAATCTGTTACAGCTGCTTCTTTAAGATATTCTGGGGCATGCTTAATTTCCCTGGCTGCTTCTGTATGCATTTCTATTACTTGCAACATACTTTTGCTGTTTTTATCATACTCAGAAAAAGCACCTAATCTTTCAGCAATCATTGCAGAGACTGCATAAGCTCTGCCTGTCATAATAGCAGTCATAGTTGCAGCCAAACCCCTGCCTGCATCACTATCATAAGATAAACCACTCCGCATTAGATAGGCACCTAAATTAGCATAACCAAGACCCAATGGTCTAAATTTATTAGAATTTTCTGCCATTTCGACATAAGGATATGATGCAAATCCAACTATTATCTCTTGAGCTAAAATAAGTATATCTATAGCTCTTCTATATGCTTCTACATCAAACTGGTTTTTATCATCCATAAATGCCACCAAATTTAAAGAAGCTAAATTACAAGCACTATCATCTAAAAACATAAACTCACTACAGGGATTGCTAGCATTAATTTTGCCAGATTCTTTACAGGTGTTCCATCTATTAATAATAGAATCAAACTGCATACCTGGCTCTGCTGATCGCCAAGCTGATTTAGATATCATATCCATCAAATCACGTGCCTTATATGTATCTATTACCTCACCTGTAGTTATAGCTTTGGTTTGCCATTCGCCATCATTAAGATAAGCTTGCATAAATTCATCTGTTACTCTAACCGAATTATTGGCATTTTGCCCAGCAATAGTTTGGTATGCTTCTCCGTTAAAATCTGCGTCATAACCTTCTCTAATTAAAGCTACTGCCTTATCTTCTTCCTTAGATTTCCATTTAATAAAGTCTTCTATTTCTGGATGATCTATATTTACAATCACCATTTTGGCAGCTCGTCTAGTTGTTCCACCAGATTTAATCGATCCAGCTGCAGTATCAAAAACCTTTAAAAATGATAACAACCCAGAAGAATAGCCACCATTAGACAACTCTTCTCGCTTAGAACGTATAGTCGAAAAATTAGTTCCAGTTCCAGAACCAAACTTAAACAGCCTAGCTTCTCTTGTAAGTAACTCAAAAATACCTTCTAAAGAATCTTCAGCCAATTGAATAAAACAAGCACTACATTGAGGATGTAAATAAGCGTTAGGGGATTTCTCTGCCTGTTTAGTCTCTGGGTTGTAATAAAAATTATTAGTTTTACTTTCTATGCCATACCTATGAAACAAGCCTACATTAAACCAAACTGGAGAATTAAAAGCCGCTTTTTGATGTATCAATAGATAAATTAGTTCTTCATTAAAGATTTTGGATTCTTCTGGACTATCAAAATAACCTAACTCTTCACCAGTTTGGGTTATAGCATAAGCCACTCTATCTACTAATTGACGCACACTAGTTTCTTTACCAGCAGGAGTTGGAACTCCTTTTTTTCTCAAATATTTATAAGCTGCTATATTAACTGCTGTATCATCCCAAAAATCTGGCGCCTCTACCTCCATATCTAAAAGGGGCTTATTCTTTTTCGCATCAAATATATATGCTTTGCGATTCTCCCATTTTATATTGTCGAAAACATTTTCCCCTTCTTTCGTAAAAAAACGAGTTACTAGCTTATTGCCAGACTTAGTAAGTGCCATGCAAATCCTCCTAAAGATTTAAATATTTATGAAACATCCTCAACATTTCATAAAATGATATATTTTATAGCGTACTTATTAACGTACCACAATATATTGTGCCCAACAAAAAACCACTAAAAATTTAAATTTATCCACGACAGCTTTATAGCGCTAAGAATTGATGCTATGATTAACGTAATGACTTCCTACATTCCTCTAAGAGTGTGGACGGGTGATCTTGCAAAGGGTCACCCACCTTTTTTATTAGACAAAAATTATGATTTTTTGTTTTTCTGCCCGCCCGAATGACACGATCAGGCAGGACAAATTAATTAATTCTGCCCCTTTCGAACAAATCATATAATCAATAGAAAAACTCCCATCGTGTAGCCAACTGTTCGAAGTTTCCTTATGGAAACAAGTTTGGCGGGAACGGTAAGGGAGTTTTTCTTTTTGATTAATGATTTGTGAGAGGGGCGTCCTTTTGTGTCACCTTTTGGACGAGCAAAAGTGTGACTAAATTAGTTTTTGATTTTTTTACGAATAAATGCTGGCACATCTAACTCTTCTGGACTTTCTTCCTGAGAATCAGTTGTAGCTCTGCGTTGTTCTGTTCTTTTTCTTCCAGCTCCCATAGCTAATGAAGCTTCATCAAAACCAGTGGCTACTACCGTAATTTTAACTTCACCTTGCATAGCTTCGTCTATTACAGCACCAAATATGATATTGGCATCAGGATCGGCTGCTTCGGTAATAATTCTGGCAGCTTCATCAATTTCGTACATACCCAAATCTGGACCACCAGTAATATTAAACAGAATACCTTTAGCTCCATCTATAGATAATTCTAATAATGGACTATCTATGGCTTGTTTAGCAGCTTCTAGGGTTCTACTATCGCCTGTACCTCGCCCAATACCCATTAAAGCTGAACCAGAATTAGCCATAATAGATTTAACATCAGCAAAATCAACATTAATCATTCCATGCTGAGTAATAAGATCTGAGATACCTTGAATGCCTTGACGCAAAACATCATCAACAACAGAAAAAGCATCAAACAATGATGTTTTCTTATCAATAACCTGCAAAAGCCTATCATTAGGGATAACAATTAAAGTATCTACTTTACTTCTTAACTCTTCAATCCCTTCTTCTGCTAGTTTTTTTCTTCTAAGACCCTCAAAAGAAAACGGTTTAGTTACTACAGCTACAGTTAATGCCCCTAATTCTCTGGCAATTTCAGCCACAATTGGACCTGCTCCTGTACCAGTTCCACCTCCAGCTCCATAAGTAACAAAAACCATATCTGCATCCTTAAGTGCATTATATATATCTTCTTTGTTCTCTTCTGCCGATTTTTTACCCAATTCAGGATCAGAACCAGCTCCAAGACCACGAGTGGTAGTTTCGCCAATATGAACCTTAAACTGCGCATCACAATAATGCAAATCTTGAGCATCTGTATTAATTGCTACAAACTCAACTCCCTTAATCTTAGATTCCACCATGCGATTAATCGCATGCGAACCTCCGCCCCCAACGCCTACTACCTTGATGCGAGCAAACACATCATCACTCATGAAACTATTATCCCTTTTTTGCGCTGGCATTTATATCCTCCCAAGCTTTATATATTTAATATTACAATTATAAATAATCCACATTTACTCCCCAACTTATCCCCTCTTGACTTATCATTATATCTAGCTAAAAAAATAAAGTCAAAAAAAAAGTTATTACGCAAAATATCCTTTATGGGACATTGAAAAATACTTACACCAAGTATTCCCCCACTAAATATTTATGTGGATAACTCTTAATTATTTAAACCAATTTCTAAGTTTTGATAAAACTAAACCAATATTTGGTTCGTTCGCATAAGCTGGAATAGTGTTAGAATCTTCCATCCCCCACATCATCAAGCCAATAGATGTAGCGAATCTTGGATCATCTAATCTATCTACCATGCCTCTTAATTCTATAGGAAATCCAATTTGAGCAGGCAAAGCTAAATGATCTTTAGCCGAATCCACAATCCCAGGCAATTTAGATCCTCCTCCAACTAATACTGCACCCGCTGGAAGCATACCATCTCGTCCCACTTTTCTTAGTTCTGTTTTTACCATCAAAAACATTTCCATTAATCTAGCTTCTATAATTTCGGCTACATACCTGCGAGAAATAACCTGATCTTCCGATTTATCAAATTTAGATAAATCTATCGTATCTTTATCTGACAATGTAACCGGACTAGCCATGCCATATTCCACTTTTACTTGTTCTGCCACTTCTAAAGAAGTTCTTAAACCAATAGCTATGTCTGCTGTAATATGGCTAGAACCAATAGGCAGAACTGCAGAATGATATACATCGCCTTCTTCAAAAACCACTAAACCAGTTGTACCAGAACCAATATCTAATACTATTACCCCCAACTCCTTTTGCTTTTTAGACAAAACTGAAGTACTAGCAGCTAGTGGTGCTAATACAAAATTAGATACTCTCACTCCAGCTTGTTCAGCTGTTCTAGATAAATTTTTAATAAATGGAGTAGCCCCAGTAATTACATGGGCATCTACTTCTAGTCTCGTTCCTGTCATTCCTATAGGGTCTTTAATACCCTCTTGCCCATCAACTATAAAAGCCCTAGGAATAACATGGATAATTTCTCTATTGGCCGGCAGGGCTACTGTTTGGGCACTCTCTATAGCTCTTAACACATCATCCTGAGTTATCTCACCCCTAGCCGCAATAGAAACCAAACCACGAGTATTAGATGCTTTAATATGTTCTCCATTAATACTGATATAGATATTGTCTATAGGCACTCCCGCCATTCTCTCCGCTTCTTCTAAAGATGTAGCAATAGCTGTGATGGTTTCTTCTACGTCAGTAACAACGCCTTTTCTTAAGCCGCTACCTTCTCGTACCCCCACCCCAATAATATTAGGATGAGCTTCTCCTTCTTGACGATGACCAATTACAGTCACCACCTGAGAACTTCCGATATCTATACCAACAGTAATTTTTTCTTTCATTAATATTTTTTTTCTTGTGATGCTGAATACATTATATGGAAAGGTTGCCACTTATGGCAAATTTAGTATTTTAGAACTAAACAATAGATTCAACAATTTTATCTTCTAAATTCTCCATAGCAGATGTCGATTGATCATCTTCATGGTCTAAACCAATCAAATGCAAAACACCATGCACAAATAATTGTACAAATCTTTCCTTAATAGAAATATTTAATTTTGCAGCTTCTTGATTTAATTGATTATACGATATATAAATATCCCCCAAATAATTTTCATCTTCTTCCACAGAAGGAGCTTCTTTAATTTCATCATTAGAAAAAGATAAAACATTAGTTACTTTATCTTTTCCTCTATATTGATGATTTAAACTTTGGATATATTTATTAGACGTTATAACAAGACCCAACTCGCTATCCACACAACTTGCTGTGTGAGAAAGAATTATATCAAAAACAAAATGGATGAAATCATCATCCACCCCATTAACACCAAAACTGTCATATCCCACAAAAACTTTAGACATTATTTGGCTAATTTTTCATTTACTAATCTAGCCACCATATCTCCAGAAGCTTGACCAGACGTACGTTTCATTACTGCTCCAATAATTTGCCCAGTGCCTGCATCTGGATTATTGCTAATTTCTTCGTCAACAATTTTTCCCACATCTGCCTCGTTCATTTCTTCTGGTAAATAAGTTTTTAATATTTCCATTTCTTTAGATTCTTTTTCTGCAGACTCGTCTCTACCAGCAGCTTTAAAGCTGTCGTATGCTTCTTTTCTTTTTTTAACTTCTTTTTTAATTATTATTTGGATATCTTCTTGGGTTAAATCCTCTCCTTTAGCAATTTTTTCGTTATGCAAAGCCGTGCTTAACAGTCTTAAAGTCTGAAGCTTAAGTTCTTCTTTAGCTTTTAGAGCTTGTATAATTTCGGATTGTAATTGAGATATAAAATCCATTAATAAAGATCTTTCTTCTTTTGAGTTTTAATTCTCTCTTTTCTAACCGCAGCATCTCTACGCTGTTGCTTACTAGGTGGTTTAACCTTAAATCGACGCTCTTTAGCGTCTGTTAAAGTTTTGCTCATCACCACCATACGTCTAAACCGACGCATCATGGCCTCAAAACTTTCTTTCTCTTTTCTTTTTACATAACTAGACATAAGAAAATAATACCTATATCAACACTTATAGTCAAACCTTTTTAGCATTTATTACATCTACGGCGGTAGCAGAATGCATAGCAAAGTCGTGAGTTAATGGAGCTCCGCCAATTAGATGAAAGTGGATATGTGGAACAAATTGTCCTCCCCACTTACCAACATTAGTTACAACTCTGTAACCATTTTCGGCAATTCCTAATTCTTTGGCTAATGTTTTACAAATATATAATGCTTTACCAACCAATTTATCATCTTTTTTTACCATTTTATCCAAACTTTCTATATGCTTCTTGGTTATAACTTGCACATGAATAGGAGCCATGGGATTAATATCATCAAAAGCCATAATATCATCGTCTTCGTACCTTAAACTGGTTGGCAAAATTCCAGATATAATTTGACAAAATATACAGTTTTTAGAATCTAAATTTTTAGCTTTTGCCATAACTTTAATATTTATTTACAAAAAATCACTACCGCTTAATTCTTGCCATTCTCCATCAACTTCTTTGTATGTTTTCATTTTGCTAACTTTTTCTGTATCAGAATAAATATATTCATACTGAGCTTGGCTTTTTCCACGTCTATGTGCTCCGATTACTTTTTTATCTATAACTAAAGGAGTCAACGATCTAACTAATTTAATTTTACCCACAGGTCCATTAAATATTATAATTTCTTCTTCTCCATTCTCTAGAGTATTTTTTTCATGTTTAATAACATCAAAATTAGAAGTTATTTTATCTAAAATTGTTCCCCAACGTTCATCTAGCATAAAATTTAAGTTATTTTTATACTTTTTTCTTCTAGTTTTTTGGCAATCATCTTAATCATATTTCTATCTAACACAATGTCTTGCGATCTGTCTGTCATGTCTCTTAAAATAACACTTTTATCACGTACTTCCTGATCACCCACGATAATTACAAATGGCACATTAAGCTTGCTGGCCATCTTCAATTGGGCTTGGATACTGCCTTGCCCCATAAACCCAGCTATTCTTAGGCCTATTGCCTCTAAATCGTTAGCCACTTGCATAGCCTTGTCTTTTGCTCTTGTCCCCAATTGCACTACAAAAATATCTGCTTTAGCCATCTCTGGTATTATTACTTCCTGTTGCTTTAGGGCATCTATGGTTCGCTCTATACCACCAGCATAACCTATGCAAGGTGTAGCTGGGCCACCTAATTGTTCAACTAAATCATCATATCTGCCACCTCCGCCAATAGACAACTTTTTATTTCCCGCTACAACCTCAAACACTGTGTGGGTATAATAATCCAAACCTCTAACTAAACTAGGAGTTAATTCGTAATTAACTTGCATTTCATCTAAATATTCTAAAACTTTAGTGAAACGATTTTTAGATACTTCATCTAAATTGTCTATTAAAACCATACTGGCTTCTTGAGTTATATTTTTGCACTGACTTTGCTTACAGTCTAAAATTCTTAAAGGATTATGCTTTATTCTTTGCTTACAATCTGCACAAATATCCTTTTTATGTTTAGTTAAAAACTTAGTTAAAGAAGACATCATTTTAACCCGAGACTTAACCGTACCTAAACTATTAATTTTAATAACTACATCTTTTAACCCAATCTTTACATAATATTTATACAAAGACTGAATTAATAAAGCATCCCCTAAAGGTGTATCATCATCTAATACCTCTAATCCAAATTGCCAAAATTCTCTAAATCTTCCAGCCTGGGGACGATCGTATCTAAACATAGGGCCCCAATAAAATAGTTTAATTGGTTTAGTTAAAACATGCATGCCATGTTCTATATATGCCCTAACCACTCCTGCAGTTCCTTCTGGACGCAAAGTTAAACTATTGCCACTTTTGTCTTTAAAAGTGTACATTTCTTTACTAACTATATCCGTAAATTCTCCCACACTTCGTTTAAATAAATCTGTTGATTCGAAAGTTGGAATAATAATTCGTTCAAATCCAGCTGCCTCAAAAATATTGTAAAAGTTTTTTTCTAACCAAAACCAATACTTCTGTTCATCAGGAAGCACATCCTTTAAACCTCTAGGTGCTTGAATTTTCTTTTTATCAGCCATTAAATAGTTGTTTAATTATTTTTTATCAGATCTACCCCATAATAATACCGGGGCAGCTATAAAGATAGATGAATAAGTTCCTACCAATACACCGATAATAAGTGCAAGGGTAAAGAATTTTAGAGTAGCCCCTCCAAAGAAAAACATAGCTACCAATACTAACAATAAAGTAAAGGAAGTATTAACAGATCTAACGATAGTTTCTACTACACTGTCGTTAATAATAATGTTCATATTTTCGCCAGATCTTTTGCGTAAGTTTTCTCTAATTCTGTCAAATGTCACAATCGTATCATGCACAGAGAATCCAAGCAGAGTAAGTAAAGCTGTAATAAATAGACCATCCACTTCGGCTCCAAAATATTTACTAACTATAGCATAAATACCCAAAAGAATAATTACACCATGAATTAATGCCACAATAGCTGCAATACTAAATCTCCAAGAACTTAGGGGTTTAGGCACTTTTCTAAATGTATAAGCCACATAAAACAAGATGGCTAACACTGCTAAAATTACTGCCAAAATGGCCTTTCTGACAATATCATAACTAATTGTAGGATCCACACTTTCAAATCGTAATTCTTCTACAGAAGCAAATCCTTCTCTTAAATGTGCCAACAATTGATTTTTTTGGTCATTGCTTAACTGTTTGCTTCTAATCATATATCTATCTTCTTCTACAACCTGAACCGCCACATCTAGATTTACTAATTCTTTATAGCCATCTATAATAAATGCTTTGTCATCTGTATTGGCTGTCTCCGAATTTGTAACTTTAATTTCTAAAATAGTCCCGCCTGCAAAATCTATGCCAGTTTTAAAACCAAACACGCTAATAGCCACAATCCCGATAATCACCATTATTACCGATAAACTAAACCAAATTTTGCGAGTTCCTAGTATATTCATTTAATTATTGCTTAGCTCCCCATAATTTAAATTTTTTAGCCAAATTGGTAACTGCCACAACTCGTAATAAAGTATGCGTAATAGTAATAGCACTAAACATACTTATGATTACTCCGATACCCAACGTTACGGCAAATCCCCTAATCAAACCAGATCCAAAATAATATAAAATTACACAAGTAATTAATGTGGCTACATTAGAATCTCTGATAGAACTCCAAGCTCTAACAAAACCTGCATCAATAGATGCCATAATACTTCTGCCTTCTCTAATTTCTTCCTTCATCCTTTCAAAAATTAGAATATTAGCATCAATGGCCATACCAATAGATATTAAGAATCCGGCGATACCAGCTAAAGTTAATGTAACTGGTATATAAATATAAACGGCTAATGTAATAATGGCATAAGCAGTTAAAGATACAGCTGCTATAACCCCAGGCAATCTGTAATAAATAATCATAAACAACAAAACTAAAAATAATCCTAGCATTCCCGCTACAACACTTTTGTTAACCGATTCTTGACCTAATGTTGCTCCAATATTGTTTTGAGAAATTAAAGCGATTGGTACTGGCAAAGCACCTGCATTAAGCTGAATGGCTAAATTCTTGGCTTCATCTAAAGTAAAGTCACCATTTATCACAGCACTACCATCAGAAATTTCTTCTTGCACAGTTGGTGCTGATAACAAAATTTTATCTAAAAATATAGCTAGGGGTTTGTTAACATTGTTTTTAGTAGCTTCGGCGAATAGTTTTGCTCCTTCTTCATCAAACTCTATAGAAATTTGTGGTCTTCTAACAATAGAACTACTGCTTTGATCTATATATGCTTCCGCAGATTTAAAATTAGCTCCAGTTAAACTTATGTCTTGCCAATCTTCATATTCAGTTGATTTTAATCTATTATTTTCATCCAAACTCAATTCTGCTATGCCAGCTCTAAATTCTAATTGAGCAGTTTGGCCAATTAAATCAATAGCTTCGTCTACATCAGATACACCAGGTAATTCTACGATTACTCTAGAATTGTCTTTAGTTTTTTGAATAACCGGTTCTGCTACACCCAAGGCATCTATCCTACGTCTAATTATATCTACTACACCAGTTACAGAATCACTTTCCTCCCCCTCTTCTACCTTACTTAAATCGGTTTGATAAACCAGATGAGTACCACCTTGTAAATCCAAACCTTTATGTATAGACCAACCATCTTTAAATCCTACAAATTTAGCCAAAGATGGAATATCTACAATTAGTGCCATTAATAGCACTATTACAATCAATAAAAATAACCAACCTGTTCTTTTAGAAATCATTTTGTAACTTTATGTTCACTTAATTCGTTTCAATCAACTATTTACTAGCTTATATTATTACAGATATTGTGTCATCTTTTTCGTCTTTATTTTGTCTATAATATCGCGAACAGATTGATCAGAATTTTTATCTATTACCAATACTGCATCTTTGGTATTAACCACTACAATATTATCTAAACCCGATACAGCCACTAATTTATCATCATCTTCGTTAAATACTAAAGTGTTTTTAGAGTTAATCGCAACCACTCTACCTTTGGTAGCAACATCAGAATCAGATTTATTCTTCATTAAATCGTATATAGATTGCCAGCTTCCCACATCACTCCAACCCAAATTAGCTGGAAGCATAGCTAACTTATTAGTTTTTTCAAAAATAGCATAATCAATTGATAATGATTCTAATTTTGGAAACACTTCATCTAAAACTATTTTTTGATTTTTAGTTCCCCACGCAGATTGGATTTTTAACAAACCCTGATACATTTCTGGCATATATTGTTTATATAAATTTAATAAATCCTTGGCTTTACAAACAAATATGCCCGTGTTCCAATAAAATTTATCTGAAGCTAAATATTTTTTAGCAGTTTTAAAATCTGGTTTTTCAACAAATTTATCAACCTTATATATATCTATTTCATCTTGCTGTAATAAAACATTCCCTTTCTGCAAATACCCATACCCAGTAGCTGGATACAAGGGTTTGGCCGGAATAGTTATTAAATGTTCTGGTAAATCTTTTAATAATTTTACAGCTGATAATATTGTATTTTTATATTCTTCTTCTCTGCTAATATAACTATCTGCCCAAATATTTAACATTATGGCTTCTGGATTTATTTTAGCCAAAACTACTGCAGATAAACCAACTGCTGCTGCCGTATTTCTAATTGCTGGTTCCAAAATTAATCTAGCTTTAGTTATATCTGGCAATTGCTGCAGGCAATAATCCTGATATTTAATATTGGTACAAACAAATATATTATTTAAATCAACTATTTTGCTTAATTTAGCAAAATTAGCTTGCAACATAGTAGTGTTATCTATAAATGGCTTAACTTGCTTGGGATGAGATCTGCGACTAGATGGCCACAAACGTCCCCCTAATCCTCCAGCAATAATTACTGTATATAAATCGTTCATCCCGTTAGAGTTAAGAAACCTTTAGGTTTCTGTGTATTGGTTGGTATGTGTTTTATATAATACATTTAATTATTTTAATATTAGTAAGTTATATATAGTTTTAGTTAACTCTAACGGGATTCATATAATATTCAATATATTTTATACATATAGTATAAACATTAAAAACTATATATAAAGTAGTTTAAAAGGGTTAATTTAGATAAAACCTTTGACAAAACCGCTAATTTATGATATAATTAAAACATAGGGGTCAGAAAGTATTAATCAAACTGCTATAAAAAACAAAAATGAAAAAATCAAATAACAATTTCCTCAAACAATTAATTGAGATAGTAGAAAAAGAAGTAGTCGCAGTTATTGCTGTGGCTATAGTTTTAACTTTTGTTTTTTCTCAGGCTCAAGCTCAAAATCAAGACATAACTAATAATACTCAGATTTATCCGATTAGTGATTTAAATATGCAAAATCTAAATTCGGCCGATATTTTATTTGATGGTCAACCGTATATAGATTTTGGTTCACAAATTAAAGGTATTAATAGTCCCACAGAGGAGTGGGGCGATTTAAACCAAGTAGCTAATTTTGGAGATAGCATTTTTACTACCAACCCTACTCAATTAACTATTATAGGAATAAATAATGGTATTTGGAATCTACATGTAACTGGTATGGGGCAAGTATTTTTAAATGGTACAGAATATTATTTTGGAGAATACCAAAACACCAAAAACAGACAAGTAGTTATTTCTGATAGTATTCTATCTGTGCGATTTGCAGCCAATTCTCAAATATGGAGAATTAATTCTAGCAACCCAGGCAAATATAGTTATCTAGATATATTAGAACAAATTAGTACTTACAACCAATCTCCTGCTGATATAAATTTAATTCCTAACCGATATAGTCTTAGAATTGGACAAACCTTTTCTCCCGTAGCTTTTATCCAAGATCAAATTGGTAAATCTATTAATAATATTTCTGTTAGTTGGAAATCTAATAATTCGAATATAGCTGCCGTTAATCAGGATGGTAAAATTACAGCAATTAGCTCTGGTAATACTATAGTAGAAGCTACTGTAAGTGGAACTAATTTAAAATCTAATATTTCAGTTACTGTTTTATAAATACAACTTATAACGATATTTAAAAACTCCCTTTATAGGGAGTTTTAATATCTTATTTCAAGAGCAGAAATCTCTATTCTACCTTAAAAAGAATAAACCCATATTCTTGTTGATAATTATAATCCGTGGTCAAATGATAATATCCGGGAGAAACAAACTTAAACTTGAATAGAATGTAATTATTATTTTTTTCAAATTCCACTACCTTGATATTGCTCATATCATTTGTAGCAGCAAAAAAATTATCATGACCCTCTTGACGCACGAACTCGCCAGGTGTCGTATACGGTTCTATTCTTGTCCGATTTAGATTCTCTGCTTGCAATTGGGATAGGTTGTATAAATACCTAACCGAATTCCCTTTCACAAGATTGCTACGTTTAAACAACGAATCTCCTGACGTTCCGGGCCAGTTGATATACGGGGTTCCGTTAGCACCGTTTGCCTGCCATCCTACAGATACATTTTTATCCCAACCCCAACCCAAATCAAAATGCCCTCCTTGTTCTTTGGGCAAATTAGGACCTAGGGCAAAAACATTTCCGGAACCACATCCGCTGGACAGTAGAATTACTGCCACAACTAACATAATCAACACAATAAGTTTTCCGAAAACTTTCATTATCTTTCTCCTTGTTTTTTGTTTTTTCAATATACATATTTTAGCTTCCAGAGCCAGAATACTTCACCGACACCATACTAAACTTACCGTCTTTTGTCCATATTTAAAAACTCCCATTTGATTAATTAATTGTTTTAAGAAGTTTAAATTTGAACATAATTAAAATATACAGGGTTTAGATTGCCCTGTATATTTTATTTGCTTAGATTTAGATAGAAATTATTGTAATTCTACAGTAGCTCCAGATTCCTCTATAGTCTTCTTAATTTTTTCAGCTTCTTCTTTCTTTACCTTTTCTTTAATTACCTTTGGCAAAGATTCTGCAACATCCTTAGCTTCTTTAAGCCCAAGATCTGTTACGGCTCTAATAGCCTTAATTAAACCAATCTTGTTAGCACCAGCAGCAGTAATATTGATGTTAAATTCAGACTTTTCTTCGCCTTTAGCTTCTCCACCACCAGCACTTGGAGCAGCAACCTGCGCAACAGGAGCAGCAGCACTAACACCGAACTTATCCTCTAAAACCTTAACTAACTCTGCTAGTTCTAGAACTGACATTTTTTCTACCATATCTACAACTTTTACAGCTGTATCAGATAGTTTACTCATATCAACTTCTTTTTTCTCTTCTTCTTTTGATTCTTCCTTAATTTCTTCTTTTGGAGCTTCTTCTGTTTTTGGCTCTTCTGCCTTTACCTCTTCTGCAGGAGCAGGAGCTTCTTCAGTTTTCACTTCTTCTGTCTGCACTTCTTCCTGTGCTTCTTCTTGCTTATTTTCTTCGTCTGTCATAATATTTCCTTTCTTTTATAAATTTTTATTAATTATTATTTATTTTTCACTTAATGCTTTAGCAATGTTATAAAAACCTTGTAACGGACCATTCAATACTCTAACAAATCCGCTAATTGGGGCATTAAGACTGCCAACAACCTTAGCCAACAATTCTTCTTTGGTTGGTAGTTGAGCTAATTTGATAATAGTTTCTACAGGTACTACCTTATTATCTAAGATACCAGAATATATTTTTACTCTCTCATCACTACTTTTAGAAAATTCATGAACTAGTTTTGAAACAGTTACTTCATCTGCATCCCCTGTAGCTATGGCTAACTGTTTTGATATCTTACTAACATCAAAATCTTCTATACCAACATCTTTTACTGCTTTAGTTAAAAGAGTGTTCTTAACAATATTAAAAGTTACTCCTTTTTCTCTAGCCTTCTTGCGAAAATCTGTTAAATCTTCCATAGATAAACCAGTAAATTCAGCTATAATCACAGTTTGGTTAGCTTTTAATTTGTCTGTTAACTGTTTAATTTGTTCAGATTTTTGTTCTCTTGTTTTTGGCATAATATAAAAAATTTCTAATCCGCCGATTAGAAACACAATTAAAACATAACTGTGGCCTTCTCGGTAGGATTTATTGATATACCCACTGTCTATAAAGGTTATACAAGCATTCTAGTAAACCTGCTTTTAAAAGTCAATAATTATTGGTGTATAATAAAAAATCAAAACAATAATTGTGAACCTTGATATAAAGACATCTAGAAATAAACTAAAAAAACCGGAGGAAAATTAATTATGCCACCAATAGTAAAACTTATTGTAGAGCCAAGTGAAGATGTTTTGGATTTAATGTCCCACGCTGCCCGCACCTGTTACGAAGAAACTGAACCAGAATGGGGTAGCAAAATATTGGATATCCAAAACAAAATTTTTGGGACTGGGCATCACTCGTTAATGCAACATCCTAATTTCCTATTTTTCATCGAGGGCATAGCTATCAGCATGATAACTTTAGGGTTGCACCTAAATATGCCCTTTTATACCAGTAGTCAACGTTCAGGAAGATTCTGCTTCGGCATGTTTTCCAACCCAGACATCACGCAAGGCATTATTGCTGATATTAGATTATTCTTTCCCCAGACCAATGATACAACCATTGGAAAGATTGAAAACTATATCAGCAATAGTCTAGCGATATTCAACCAAAATCTTAACCCCGCCACTGAAATAGCCAAACAGTTTATTGCTCAGGAACGACCACGTGCCCAAGCTAACTACATAAAGCAAAATGCTCGTAAGTTTGCTCAGGAACAACTTCGTACAGTAATTCCAACCATTTTCCCTACCGCGTTAGTTTTTACCATTAATCTGTCTGCCCTAGTTGCATTGTACCGATCGGCTTGGGATCCGCCTATGCGTCACATAACAGATTTAATGGCTCAGGAAGTGCTTGAATTACATCCAGAACTGAAGTATATGTTTACCAGAGAAGAAGGATCATCAGACGATATCAGCTCATTGGATCTTGCGCTCACTATCCCAACCAGTTGCATTTTAAAAGACAACCCTGCATTAAAGCTTCTATCAATGGATGTTTTGGATGGTGCTGTTTATCCAGAAACCGCCGATATCCATCCGGTAGACAAATTGCCATTTGACCCTAAGTTTATGCCCAACAATGTTATTGATATTTTAACTAAAGTTGAAATATCGCTAGCAACAATGGGGCAAGATCAACGACACAAGCAAATCAGGAGAGGCCCGTTCGATTTTACCGGTGGATTTTATAATCCTCCTATTGTTGACATGCTTGACATCGATGGCGATTTGCTTAGAGTCACTGAAATGTGGTTAGAACTCTCTTCAACTGTGCATCCAGCATTATTCAGATTGCTGGCTCCTTATGGCGCAATGGTGAGTTATGAGAAAAAAGGCAATCTAAATGCTGTAATGCACGAGCAGGACAAACGGTTATGTTGGTGTACACAGCAGGAAATCTACGACATAGCTAGGCAGTTACGGGAAGCTATATCCCACCATCCAGAGTGCTCCAACCAACTCCTAAGCATGTTATCTCCAAAGTGTTTTGCACGCAGACAATGTGGGGAAGGCAAGCGATATTGCGGTCGCGATCTAAGAGGTTCTCCAGCAGATTTCTTCCCTAAAAGATTGGTTTAAGCCAATAAAAAAATACCCGGGACATAGTCCCGGGCTTTTATTTACTTCAATCAAGCAATCATTGATAATGCCTTTTGAACATGAGGCAATGTCAATTCAAAAATTTCCTCTTTCGTACCAGATCCATCCACTATTACCATCTCCGGACAAATTTCTGGCAATTTCTTGAAGTACTCTCCAACCTTAGCCTGGAAATCCACCTCTTGTTCATAAATGGATTTAACTTCTTCAGAATTTTCAATGCGCTGATCCAATCTATGCATAGACACTTCCGGAACAGAATCTATATAGATAGTTAGATTGGGCTTACGACAATCCTCATCCAGCCTACGCAATTCATTAAGAGCTACCCCTTCGGCTTGACCAAAGGCAAAACCAGAATGGTAATATCTGCCACACAAAACAATCCCACCTTTGTCTAAGTGTGGCTGGATAACCTCTCTCAAATGAACCTCTCTGTCTTTAGCCATTAGTTTCTGAAGTTCTAATGGACCAGGATGTGATAATTCCTTACCCAATATCTGCCTTGCTTTTGCACCCAAACCTTTATGTGTAGGCAAATCTGTAACAAGAACATCAAAATCAAAAGACCTTAACCACTTTGCGAAAGCTAACATCTGAGTGCTCTTTCCAGCACCATTAAGACCTTCCCAAATAATTAGAATACCTTCGGATAATTTAATCTTTTCCGACATTATTTCCCTCCTTGCTATTTGTAAAAATTCAATTTATTTAATCTGTGCTACCAAAGTTACCCCTACTAGCCACAGCAACTTCTTTAACTTCTTCAAGCTCTGCTTGAGCAATTTTTACAAAAACTGCTTGAGCAACCCTTTCACCTCTTTTTATATTAACTAATTCTTTTCCAACATTATAAACTTGAAATAGTAATTCATCTTCTGGGCCACAATAATCCTGATCTATAATCCCTATGCCATGTGGAATAATTAACCCAGGTTTCTTAGCTGGTAAACTACTTCTTGGCACTAATAGCAACATATATCCGGGAGGTGTTTGTACAATAATATTGCTAGGAATCCTAGCCAACTCACCGGGCAAAATTTCTAAATCCGTTCTAGATGCTATATCAAAAGCTACCGACCCCTCCGTCTGATAAATCGGTAATGGTAAATCTTTATCTATTCTCTTGATATTTACTTTCATCTAAAGAGTATTTAAATCTAGTTTAATACCAGGCCCCATACTAGAAGACACTGATGCTTTTTTAATATAAACTCCTTTAGCAGAATTTGGTTTGGAGGATAAAATTTCTTTATATAAAGCTTTAAAGTTACTAAGCAAACCTTCTTTACCTAAAGATGCTTTACCAAAAGCCAAATGAATAATAGCTTCTTTGTCTAGTTTAAATTCTACTTTACCTTTTTTAAATTCCCCGACAGCTTTAGCAGGATCTTTGGTAACTGTTCCACTTTTAGGATTAGGCATCAAACCTTTTGTACCTAAAGTTTTACCAAGCTTACCAACCTTAGCCATTAATTCTGGAGTAGATATAGCTATATCAAAACCCAACCAACCTGTGTTTATCTTGGTTATTAAATCATCATCACCCACAAAATCTGCTCCAGCCGCTTTTGCAGCTGTGGCCAGTTCTCCTTCTGCAAAAACTAATATTTTTAATTCTTTACCAGAACCTGATGGCAACATTACAGTATCTCTAATATTTTGTTCGGCTTGTTTTGGATCTAGCCCAGTTTGAATATGCACTTCACAAGAAGCATCAAATTTAGTTGTTGCAGTCTTTATTAACAAATCTATAGCTGTATCTAAATCGTAGAACTTTTCTTTATCTACTAATTTAGCTACTTCAATATAACGCTTACCTCGGCCCAACTTTTTAACTGGAGGGGTTTTACGTTCTTTCTTAACAGCTTTTTTAACTGTTTTCTTCTCGGGTGTTTTTTTGTCTGACATTATTACCTCCTCGTGGTACAAACATCTAATTTAATTAGAATCCCACAATTATAGTTATATATTATTTTCCGTTAGCTACTTCTACCCCCATATTACGAGCTGTGCCTTCTATAATCTTCATAGCTGCTTCTATATCGTTAGCATTTAAATCTGGCATTTTTGCCTCAGCGATTTCTTTAACCTGAGCTTTAGTTAATTTGCCAACTTTTTCTTTATTTGGAACACCAGAACCTTTAGGAATACCTAAAGCTTTTTTAATTAAATCGGAAGCTGGTGGTTGTTTAATAATAAAATCGAAAGTCCTATCTGCATAGATAGTAATAACAGCAGGGATAACACTTCCCACCATTTCTTTAGTTTTTTCGTTAAATTGATTACAAAAATCCATAATCTGAATCCCATGGGGACCCAAAGCAGTTCCAACAGGTGGTGCTGGGTTAGCTTTCCCCGCATTACACTGCAACTTAACTTTTGCTAATATTTTTTTAGCCATAACAAGATTATTCTGCAATAGACGCTCTCTGTCAAGATTCTTCCTGTTTTAAATAATAAAAAAACCGCGGGTTAAATCCCGCGGGTTTTGGTTTAATTAGAGATCATCATTACTCAAAAATCGGAGCAATGTGCTTATCTAATTGACTTTTTGAATATATCTTACCCACAATCAACATGCATCCTTGAGCAAACATCAAGCGCCCAAAAGCCTTCACCACTTCTCCGTTTTCAATATGCTTTAGAGCTTCCTCAAGTTCATAAGCACAATGCCTAAGAATAGATCCCCTATTCTCGATGTCTGCCGGATATAGCACCAAATCACTTAAACACTCCTTTGGTGTTGTGTTTTTAAGAGCACCTTCTTCCAAATACCAGCTGATTACCTGTTTCACTTTTTCCGCATTCATCTTATCCACCTCAATTAAATTTTCAACATGCAATATCTCAGAATAATATATATACCCAAAAATAGCCAGTTACTACTAAGCTGACTCATCTTCTAAAAAGCTCCCTCGTGGCTTTGATATTAAATAAATTAATTCTACAAAATTGCAATCCGAAGCCCTGTGGGCTGTTTGTAATTTTGAGAGGAGTAGCCACAGAGCGGGACGCTTTTATGAGCTTCGCTCATAAAACAACTGAGCGTAGTGTGCTACAACGATGGAGCCCACGAGCGGATTTGAACCGCTGACCTATCCCTTACCATGGGATTGCTCTACCCCTGAGCTACGTGGGCAAACACCATTTGCTTTTTACTTTAAATCATTGAGTGGAATCCATTTGGACGTGGAGCCAGCTGACGGATTTGAACCGACGACCTACTGTTTACAAAACAGTTGCTCTACCACTGAGCTAAGCTGGCCTGTGGTGCCGGGGGCAGGACTCGAACCTACGAAGGCATAAGCCAACGGTTTTACAGACCGCTCCGTTTGACCACTTCGGTACCCCGGCAAACATCAAATGTTAAAATTATTTCAATTTTTCTTCCGCTTCTTTTAGCAATCGTTTATATTCTTCGTTATTTGGCTCTAATATCAAAGCTTTTTCGTAAGAATCAGATGCTTTACGATATTTTTTAGACATAAAATATGCTAAACCTAAGTTCATAAACCTAGAAGCAACTTTGTTATTAATTTCTATAGATTTTTCATAACCCTCTATAGCTTCATCATAATTACCCTGCTGATACAGCAATAACCCTAAATTATTATAAAAAGCATCATTGTCTGGCTCTAAGGTTAATGCCTGATCCAAAGCTTTAGCTGCATCCTTAAAATCTTTTTTGCCCAGATAAACTAAAGCTAATTTATTATATAAACCAGCATTTTGTGGATCTAGTGATACTAATTTAAGATAAATTTTTTCTGCCTTATTATAATCACCAGATTGAGATAAACTATCTGCTCTAGATAACAAATCAGTATCTAGATTATTACTAGAATCATCTTCATCCGATTGACGTGCTTCGTAAGCAATCTTTTTAACTACTTCTTTTTCTAACGGCAATTTACGTAATATAATAATTAAAATTATTAAAGTTGCTACAAAAATTATTAGTTCTAACATAATTGTCATATTAGTTTAAATTTAACATACCCTATAAGCAAAATTGTACTTAATTTTAACTATAAAAGGCAAGTTGATTATACCTTTTTTACTAATAGATTATAACTTAATTCTTGGTTTATCCCCATGCCCAATTTAAAACCAATGCCTCTAAAGCAACTCTTGGGTTAGCCCTATCATTTAGAGCATCATTTAATTCGCTAAACTGATCAATTAGTTTAATTAATTTGTTTTTATCATAAAAATTAAAATAATCACTGGCCAATTTATCTTTTATCAATAATCTGCGAACCATAACAATCCAAGTATTAATTAAATCCAGAGCCGATTCCCTATCATAACCACCAGCCAATTCTAATCCTTTAGGAATATCCCCTTCTAAAAATGTTTTTAACAATTCTAATTGATTTATCTTGTCTTTCAAAACATCAGAATTATCTATTAATTTCTTAGCTATACCTAAAGCTCCATTAGCTATTAAAACTATCTCATCTATATTAGAACTTACATTTTGCTTAACATATTCTCGCATATTGCTATCTGCAATATAGTTTAATCTAATAATCTGCAATCTAGATTTAATAGTAGGCAAAACTGCTTCTAAGTTTTGGGCGGTTACAATAATAATAGTTCTATCAGGTGGTTCTTCTAAAGTTTTTAATAAAGCATTTGTAGCTTGAATACTTAATCTATCTATATCTTTAATAATAGCTACCTTAGAATCTGAAATGGCTGGAGATAAATTAATAAATCTAATAAAATCATCTACAGACTTTTTCCATTCTTTTGTGCCAGACTTAACAGTATTAGCTTCTAGAATATCTTCGAAAAAAATAGTATCTGGATGTGCTTTGTTTATATCACTAATATTATGTATTCCAGCTGCCAAATATTTGGCTATCAGATTCTTGCCGATATGAGGAGGTCCAACCAGAAGATAAGCAGACACACTACTTTTAGCTAAAGATTTAATCAACAAATCTTTAGCTAATTTATGGCCTTTGATATTAACCAAATTGTTTGCTATTACACTTGTTTCTACCATAGATATTATCATAACAAAACCTGGGGTCTCCCCCAGGTTTTAATAATTACTTTTAAAACTATCTACTTATCTTTTTGCATCACCTTATCTATCAACCCATACTTCTTAGCTTCTTCTGGCGACATATAATAATCTCTGTCTGTATCTTTCTCTATCTTGTCAATAGACTGGCCAGTATGCCCGGCTAAAATTTCGTTTAACATAGCCTTCATTTTAAGAATTTCTTTTGCCTGAATATCTATATCTGTAGCTTGCCCCTGAGTGCCACCCATTACTTGATGAATTAAAATACGAGCATGAGGCAAAGCAAATCTTTTACCCTTAGCTCCACCTGCCAACAAAACTGCTGCCATAGAAGCTGCCATACCCACACAAATAGTTGTTATATCACACTTTACATATCTCATAGTGTCATATATAGCCAAACCTGCACTTACAGAGCCACCCGGACTATTTATATAAATAGACACATCTTTTTTAGGATTTTCACTTTCTAAAAATAGTAACTGAGCAATTACTAAATTAGCTATATTGTCATCAATTGGTGTACCAATAAAAACAACTCTATCTTTTAAAAGCCTAGAATAAATATCATAAGCTCTTTCGCCCAAAGACGATTTTTCTACCACCATAGGAACTAGATTCATAATCTTAATAATTAAATTTTAGAACAATCTAATTATATCAGAAGCTTTTAGAACTTTAGTATAATAATCTTATGAAAACAACCTACCCAACAATACCTATTCCGCACATTGCAGAACGAGAAGAGGCACTTAGTAAAATTCCGAGATATAACTTATACCATGTTATGTATTACCGTAGCAGTATCTTAAACCACTCTATTAGAACATGGCTTATCGTGAAAGAGTTACTACCATATGCAACAAAAGCTTTTGGAAATAGTTTCGATACTAAAAAAGCAGAGACATTAGCTTTAATACACGATGATATAGAAATAGTTATAGGGGATATTCAGGCTGGAAATAAAAGCAAAATGACTAAAGTCCAACTGCAACAAGTTTATAACCAAGAACAACAAGCTATTATTGATTTAAGTCAAAAATTTCCTAAAATGATTGGTGATTATAATTACAAAGATATGCTTTCATCTGCTATAAATAATGATTGTTTAGAAGCTAAATTAGTTCAATATGCAGATAAATTAGATGCGTTTGGAGAAGCCCTGCACGAAATATTTGGAGGCAATGTTGTTTTTGCAACTGCTATTAAAAATCAGTATGGAAAAATTCCTACACCTATAGAATATTATATGAGTTACTTCAAAAAGTTTTTAAATAAATATCCACAAATGAAAACATTATTCAAAACAGATTTACCAATATCTTTAATCCCAAAAGATATTAATTTTATAAACATCAGCAAAAATCATCAACCCCATACCATAGAAACCATTAATAATAATTCAAATTATCCTCATTATGATTTCTGGAAAAATATTATATTAAAAAACCAAGATATCATTCCAACAAAATATCTTTATACACAAATCGAAACGAAACAATAATTAACTACTTATGTATTTAAATCTAGGAATCTTTTTGCCATCTATAACTACATCTTCAAAAAACATTCCTTTAGGTCTTACCCACAACATATCAGAATCATATTCTTCAGTTTCATATAGCGGTTGATAAACCACTAAGTCTTCTAGCGTTTCGCTATGCTTAGCCAAACCTATAACTCTATAACGTTTTTGTTTGTAGTGTTCGTATATCCCTAATTTAATTCTATCCATATTCATATTTAAATTATTACATACTATGAATCCAGTTCTTGTAAAACATCTTTTAAATTACTAATCTTATAATTTGGAGAGGTATCAATCTGTTTAATAGTGAAATCTGGGCTTTGAAATAGATATGTAATAGCATTATTATCTACTCCAGCCTTTATATCCACATCCCTATCCCCAATAACAACAATCTTTTGAAAGGTCTTATTATCTAAGTATTTACTAAGCACCTGACTCTTTATATTCACATACCCCTTACCCACTTGTGAGTTATTATCAGTATCAATTCCTATAATTTTATTAAAAAAATCAGTAACACCAACCATATCCGTAAATGATTGGATATGTTCTGGTCGAGTATTAGATAGTAAAATATTTTCGTGACCCGATGTTTGTATCTCGGATAAAACCTCTTTGGCAAAATCTCTTGGCTGGAGATGTTTCTGCACAATACCCCAACCTTTTTTCTGAAAAGAAAGAACTTTATCAACCATCTTATTCCAAACTTCTTCATTAGCATCAGGAGTAGATAATTTGAAGTAATCAAACCAACTCAAACCATACCAATTCCTCGTTTCTTCAATATTTAATCTTCTGTTATACCCAAGCTCTTTAAACACTAAATTACAAAACTCCTGAACGGCATATTCATTACCTTTTTCCAAAACCCCATGGAAATCCCAAACAAAAAGTATTTTATTCATATTTATATTATCGCATAGCTTATTTACTGTTTAACGGAAGTGCTGATTTTAGAAAACTGTTTTATCCAACCCAACTTTTCCCATTTAGTTAGTTCATCTAAATAAGAACACTCTTCAGGAATGGGATTAATAAGTAGTATTTGTATGCTCTTGTTTAAAACTAAATTTAGCCCAATAGCAAAAGCTATCTCTGCAAAGACAGATGCTCCAACATATCCAGGAATACCTCTTTTCTCAAGATTTAATACAAGAACAATATCACATTCAGACATCTTAGAATAATGATCTGTATGAGTTTTTTCATATTGTTCAATATTATTCTCATCAATACTTTGGATTGTACGAATTACAGAATAACCACTACTTTCAAGCTTCTTCTTCCATTCTTGAGCCTCGTTATAAAACTTAGCACTAGCACAAATAACTAATTTGTTTTTATTCATATCTTTATCTTATCAATGTCGTCCAATGTAATCCAAGCCGCCATTGCACCATAGCCAGTTTTATTAATATTAAATGAGGCTATCTTTTGGGGGTTACCAAGAAAAATTAATAAACAGTAATTTTTATCTTTAAACATTTGAATATAATGATTTACTTTGCTTGCCTCAATACCATCTGGTTTACCATATTTGTTAAGTAATTTTCTAATTTTATCAGCAGTTAAATTAGAAAATTGTAAAACACTTCTCACTTTAGCTTTGATAGTTATTGGTTCACCAGAATCTTTGAAATAAACAATATCTCCCTTAAAAATATTATTCCAAGGAGCATATTTGTTTTTATACCAACGCGATTCAATAGTTTTCTCACCAGTCAAAATCTTAGGCAACAACCCCCAAGATTTCCTCATAATAGCCACATGATATTTCATATTCATTCATATTTATATATTATCAGTTGCTTTTGATTTATTAATCAATTTTGGCAATAACCAATATTCTTGAATCCCAATTATTATTAGTCCCACTACAAGTACAACTACTCTGGTTCCAATGGTCATTGAAATTCCACCCACACCTTCATCACCTACATAACTGGTTGATGTCTTAGCTATGTTCCCCAATACTACGGGAATGATAAATCTCCAAAACTGTATCCTTTTACCTGCTGCTAACAAATAAGTTATCTCATCATCAGGAAACAAAGGTAATACATAAATTATAAATAATGTCACTACTCCTATTTTTGATACTATTGAATCGTAATATTTGAGTATTCCTTTAGATACAACTTTATCAAGCAGTAGTCGTCCATAAGATCTAACTAAAACTATAATTGTAAACAAGCCAGCAGTTGTAGCTATAATGTTTAATATCCACCCCAGCTGTCCGCCAAATATGTATCCCGAGGCTACGTGTATAGCTGTATTGTAGATTGGGACAAAAACCACATATAAATATTCAATTATCAGAAATGCTAAGGCCCCTACGCTCCCTAATCTGTCTACTGTTGTGCGAAGAACATCTCTGTCAGTATATTGAGTGACAATAAAAGCCAGTGCAATCATAATCGCTATATAGATACCCAAAAACAACCACGCTTGGCGAGAAGAGATATGGTTTTTAAGAAATGCCTTTACTTTATTATCCATACATATTTCTTTAATAATTTATGAATATTCTCCTTAATAACAGCTATTCTACTATTTTCAAACTGAGGATTATCTTTAAACCATTTTATATTTATTGGAGATGGATGAGGCAAAACAAAGGCTGGTTTTCCATTTATTTCTTGATTTGAAAAAATTAAATCATTTAACTTCTTGTCGGGAAAGAAAAATTTAGCAGCCATACTCCCGACAATCAAATAAATATCTGGATTTAAATGAGAAAGTTCTCCTTTTAGCCATTTCATGGCCAACTTATTGTCTGGTTTTCTATCCCCGCCTTTTTTGTTCTTACCAGGAAAATACATTCCAACCGCAGTAAAATAAAAAATATCTGGATTATAGAATGTTTCATCGGAAACTTCATACCAACTTCTTCTTAATCTTTCGCCACTCTTATCAGAAAATGGTTTTTGGTTTTTAACTACTGAAAAAGAAGGAGCCTGACTGATATGAACTATTTTAGCATTTTGATTGCCCCAAAATGGACAAACATTTTCAACACCAAACTCTTTGGCAAGAGAATTGCCCATTCTTTTTCTGAAAGAAGTAAAAGTTTTAGAATCTGATATGAACTTAACATTCATAAATCTAATATTGGATAAACATCTAAAGCAACCTCTTCATAAGGATGGTTGTCTTTGATGGTTTGAATAACTTCATTCATTTTATTTTTTGGACAAATGAACTCTATTCTTTCTTCTTCTACTTCTTCCAGCTTACCAACTTCTCCTATGGCAGGATTAGCTCCTTCTTTAGGAAAGAATCTACCAACGCCTTTAGAAGAAAAACTACAATGATTATACTTGCCTATCGTCCCTGCTCCAGTATCGCCAATAACCTTTCTCAAAGCATCTGCATCTTTAACTGGAACAAACACTACAATTTTTACATTAGAATAATCCATGCTCCCATTATCGCATATCTTAAATAGCTAATTTAGATAAGAAAAAACCCCGACTTGGTCGGGGAATATATCTGTAGGAAGCTGTTGAAGCAGCCTAGACCTGGAACTCATCAAAGCCAGCATCAACGAGCAAAATCCAGACATAGACTTTCTCTTCCTTCTCCGAGTCTTTCATTTTCCCAGAAAGCTTACCCGCCAGCCAGCAACTCATCTCCTCAACGACAGTTTCAAGCCTTTCACTGCGTGTGATGGTTTTATTGGCTGTAATAGTGACTGCAACTGCATAGCCGTTTGTTTTGTCATGAGATCCGTATTCTGTATATACAACCTCTACATCATCAGCAGACAGCTTCTTTGGATCTAATAATTCTGCCAACCTTCCTGATAGTTCCAGAGCAAACTTCCTAAGATCAAATTTCTGTGGCATAGAAATTTTATCTGGATCGTAGTGCACCTCAATGAATGGCATAGTCTTATGCCTCCTTGTTAATGTGATACTTTAGGATAATATATATACATTAAAATAGCTAGTTCTTAAAGCAGATGATATTAATAAAACAAGCTATTGGAACTTAGTATTCTGATTAACCCCTCGACTTGTGGAATGAGCTGTTAATGAATACTTAAAATTACTGTTGTGGGGAGATGTTTGAACGTTAGTGAGTTTCGACCTTAAACAGTAAGGTAATTTTAAGATATGATATCAGCTCATGGAACTAGGAGTATGGTTTGGTGCTACCGTTTGCCTAAACAAATGGTAGCGAAGAATTATTTGGGCAAGCAAAATGGTAACAAAACTATTTTTGAGGATACTTTATTGAAAAGTGTCGATTAACCTTGCGTAGCTAATTCCCAGAGATGGTCTAAGGCTTTTTTACCAGCCAACATATGCTTTAATCGTCTTTTCTCTAAATCATTTACATATCTGTTTTCTATGGCTTCTTTTTGTTCCGGATACATTTGTTTCATCCTAGCAATATCTTCTTCCACCTCTTTATCACTAGCTTCTACCTTTTCTTGTTTCTTAAATTCCTCTAAAGCTAATCCAGCCAAAACTCGTTTTTTAGCAGGATCTGCCCATTGTTTTTTTAAATCTTCTTCTGTAGTGTTTTGCTTTTTTAGATAATCTTCTAAAGTTTTTTTCTGCTGGGTTAACTGAGAAGAAAAATCTTGAATCATGGCAGCCAATTCTTGCTCGATTAATTCTTCTGGGATATCCACTTTAACCAAATTAATCAATTGCTCCATAGCTGCTTCTTGCTGTCTAGCTTTCTCTTTTTTAACTTCTTCGTCTGTTAACCATTTTTTTATATCGGTTTGTAAATCTTTTAAGGTTTTAAATTCTCCTACAGTTTTAGCTAACTCATCATCTATAGGTGGTAATATAACTTCTTTAATTTTATGAACCGTAATGGCAAATTGAACTTTTTTATTAGCTAAATTAGCTTGATGATAATCTTTTGGAAAAGTTACATCAAAAGTTTTTTCATCTTTTGCTTTTACACCAACCAAAGCTTTTTCAAAATCTGGCAAAAATACCCCATCACCAATAATTAAAGGATGATTTTTACTAGATCCACCCTCAAATGGCTGACCATCTAATGTGCCTGTAAAATCTATTTCTGCCCAATCACCATCTTTGCTTGGACGATCTACTTCGTTAAATTTAGCGGCTCTACGTTGGATATCGCTTATAGTTTTATCAACTTTGGCTTCATCTAATTTAACTGCCTCTGCTTTAACTTTAATTTTTTTATAATCTCCTAAAACAACTTTAGGCATAGATACAACCTCTGCCATAAAAGATAATGGCTTATCTAAGCCCAGATGATTAATAGAAATCTTTGGTTGAGCCAATGGAATTATGTTATGTTCTCTAATCGACATAGCATAATATTTGGCAACAGAAGCATCAGCTGCTTCACTTAAAACCCTAGCTTCACCAATCTGGGTTATCACTACATCCAAAGGTGCTTTACCAGGTCTAAAGCCCTTGATATCAGCCGTGCTAGATAATTTAGTAGCAGCTTCTTCTAAAGCGCTTTGCCACTCTTTAGAATCTAGTTCTATATTAAGCTTAATTTTAGAGTCTTCTTCGTTTATAGATGTTTTCATGTAATTGAGAAATTAATTTTATTACTTGTATATTGTTGATTAGATTTATCAAAGACAATTACCCAAGCAGTATGTTGTCCTTTTATCCCACTTCCAATAGTAGTTATATAAACTCCGTTAGAGTTTGGTAAAAATGTTTCTCGTTTAATATTATCCAAATACATTTCTATTTTATCTATATTTAACTGTTTGCCAGTATCTGTTAAATTAGCTGTCAGTTTAATAGGATAAGATGAATTATTAACATCTTGCAATGTTACCATAGTTTGTTCACTGCTTCCACCAGCGGTTATATAAACTGTTCTATCTAACGAACTACCAGATTTTTTCTTCAACATTACTCTTACAGAATGACTATTGCCATCTAAATTAATATCATTAACTGGTACTCGCCAAGGTGCTGATTCTAGTTTTTTAACTACATTGCCATCGTAATAAAAAATTAATTCTTTAACTTCTTCAGGATTTTCCACACCAGCTGTAATTACAAAATCTTTATTAACCACTAATCCATTAGTGGGACTAAGAATTTCTAATGGACCACTTCCACCATTAGTAGGGCCATCATAAATTTGATTAGGAACATTATTATAACCATTCTCAAGTGCCCACTCTATTACTGAATTCTCCCAATCAGAATTTTTAGGCCTTTCGGAGTGTAACTCTATAAATATTTTTTCTTCTGTTAAATTTTCCGGGAAATTGTCGGGTGGTAATCTATCTGGAGCAAAACTAACTACTTTTACTTTTTTATGTACACTATCTTTTTCTGTTGGCACTCCCCAACTAGAAAAGACTTCTGTCTTAGTTTCTGGCGTATCATCAGATGGTAATTTACCAGATAATTTATCCACCACAACTGTTCTGATGCCAGATGGAATATTAAAATTTTTATTAGGTGTACCAGCTAAAATACTTTTCATATATGCTTGCCAAATAGGTGCTGCCACAGATAAACCAGCTCCATTTTTCATTGGTGCTCCCCTATTATTACCAGTCCAAACTCCCGTTACTAAATCTGGAGTATACCCAATAGTCCAACCATCTTTATACAAATCCGTAGTTCCCGTTTTTGCAGCCACTGTTCTTCCTGGCAAAGTTAAATAACCACCGCCACCAAAAAAAGGTGCCCTAGCTGTATCATCACTTAAAATATTATTAATTAAATAAGCCACTTCTGGATCCATAATTTGTTTTGGAGATTTAGGCAAACTTTCTTCTAAAATCCTGCCTTTAGCATCTTCTACTTTTAACACAGCTATGGATTGGGCTTTTTTACCACCGGTTGCAAAAACCCCATAGGCCGAAGTTATATCTAATAATTTTACTTCTCCTCCACCTAATACCAAAGATAATCCATATCTTTCTGGGTCATTTAGAGTTGTGATGCCCATTTTATGTGCCAAATCTATCGTGGCATTAACTCCAGCATATGCCAAAGTTTTAACCGCAGGCACATTAACCGAGCCTTGCAGGGCACTTCTTATAGATATTGGCCCGCTAAATTCTCCGTTATAGTTATTGGGAGAATAATCAGTTCCAAAATCTGTTTTAGTATCCAAAAGCATTGTGGCTGGGCCATATCCTTTTTTAAAAGCAGTAGCATAAACTATTGGCTTTATAGCAGACCCAGGTTGCCTATCTCGAATAGTAACATTTACATTTCCATCAGATTCTATATCAAAATAATCTTTACTTCCCACCATAGCCAAAATTTCACCTGTATTAGGATCTATAGTAACTAAGGCGGCATTGCTGGCATTATATCTTTCCATATTATATTCTGCTCTATCTGAAATAACTTGTTCGGCTTTTTGCTGTAACTCCCAATCTAGTGTAGTTGTAATGGTTAAACCTCCTTCTTCTAGCATTTTTTCGCCATAACGATCTGCTAAAATTTCTTTAATATACATAACAAAATGAGGCGCTCTAATACTATCTTTACGAGGATTAAACTCTATCTCCTGCAACAACGCATCTTCTTTTTCTTTATCTGTAATATAACCTTCTTCAAACATCCTTTTTAAAACCCAATCTTTTCTAGCCATAAGTTTATCTGGGTTTTGGCCATAAGGAGAATAATAGGTTGGGGATTGAGGTAAAGCTGCCAAGACTGCTCCTTCAGCTATATTTAATTCGTTAGCAGAAACACCAAAATACACCTTAGAAGCTTCTTCTATGCCATAGATTCTACCACCATAAGGTATTTCATTTAAATATAGTTCTAAAATTTTATCTTTAGTATAGATTTTTTCTATTTCTACAGCCAAAATTAACTCTCTAATTTTTCTATCTACAGAACGTTTAGGGGTTAAAAAGCTATTCTTAACTAATTGTTGAGTAATGGTGCTACCACCCTGAGCTCTTTGCCCAGCCAATGGCTTCAGAATAACTCCCCTAATCAAACCTTTAATATCAAATCCTTTGTGTCGATAAAAATCCTTATCTTCTGCAGCAATAGTTGCCTGCTTAATATGATCTGGAATATTAGCCAAAGCTACTTCTTCTCTTCGTTTGTCTCCAAAAATATCGGATAAAACTACGCCATTTCTATCTACAACTTTGGTAGATTCTAATTGTCTTTGATCAGATAATTGGGATGGATTTGGTAATCCTATGCTTAAAATAGCTGTGATAAATGAAAAGAAAAATATTAAACCGATAACAATACCTAATAATAATTTGGGCAAATCGTTAATGCCTATTTTACGCAAAACACCAAAAGCACTTTTTTTGCCTTTTCTAATAAATGCCCTGCGACGCCATTTGCGACGCAAAAACTCTGGATCTTTAATAGGTAATAAATCGTTCATATATAATATGCTTGCATGCAGTGCTTATTATAACAAGGTTTTATATTAGCAGACCACTAACTCTAAGTTTAAAACTTAATCTTATAATCCTGATATAATCAGAAGTAGTAAATGCTTTAAAAATTAAAACTTAAATTAAAGTGAAAAAAATTACCAACACTACCAAAGATAAGTTAATAAACAATTTCTTAAGCTGGCGGATTGATAATATTATAGATAAAAAAAGCTTATTACAAAAACTTAAGTCTGGCAAAAAATTAATTATTAAACACGGCATAGATCCAACCACATCAGATTTACACTTGGGTTACGCTGTTATTTATCATAAGTTAAGAGCTCTACAAGATATGGGACATACTGTTGTATTTCTAATTGGGGGATTTACAGCCAGATTTGGTGATCCTACTGATAAAAAATCTGCTAGAGAGATGCAAGATAAACTAGTAGTAGAGAAAAAAGCAAAAAATTACATTAGTCAGGCTTTAAAAATTCTTGATCCCAAAAAAACCGAGGTGCGATACAACAGCGAGTGGTACGACAAAATGAGTGCCGAAGAATTATTAAAACTAATGAGCCACTTTACATACGCCCAAATGATAGAAAGGGATATGTTTAAAAAACGTATTAAACAAAAAGAAGAGATTGGTTTACACGAACCAGTTTATGCAGTTTTGCAAGGATATGATTCTGTCATGCTAAAAAGCGATATAACCATAATTGGCACAGACCAGTTGTTTAACGAAATGCGTGGACGCGATATGCAACGAGATTTTAATCAAGCTCCTCAAAGCATAATTACTATGCCTTTGTTAATAGGATTAGATGGTAAACAAAAGATGAGCCAAAGCTTGGGCAATGATATTTTATTTACAGAACCTGCCGAAGATCAGTTTGGCAAAATAATGTCCATACCAGACGATTTAATAATGCATTACTGGGAATTAGCCACCAACGAGCCAAAAGAAAAAATAGAAGAGATCGCAAAAAACCTTAAGGATAAAGATATTAATCCAAGAGATATAAAAATAGAGCTAGGTAAAACTATAGTGAGTATTTATCATGGCAAAACAGCAGCTGATAAAGCAGCCAATCGTTTTAGAGCTATATTCCAAAAAAAAGAAATACCTAAAGATATCCCTACTATTAAACTAGCTAAACAAAAAATTGGAATTGTGGATTTTTTGGTCAATGCCAAACTAGTTAATTCTAAATCCGAAGCCCGCAGAATGTTAATGCAACGAGCTGTTAAAGTAAATCAAGAACTAATCCAAGATCCTCATTGGCAAATATCCATATCTCCTGGAGTAATTGTTCAGGTGGGTAAACGAAGATTTATAAAGATTAAGTAATTAGCGACTTAAAATATACCCCAAAACACCTTTTATGCCACCAGCAGTTCTTTGCCCGCTACGTACATGCCTTCTTACTTGCCATTGTTTACCACGTGGCAATCGAGCTCTTCGATCTTGTCTAAACTGCATTCCTTCAAAGTTGATAATTGGTTCTTTTTTCATTTGTAGGGTTAAATTAATATACCTAACCCCTCCTTCCACCTATTGGCCTATTGTATCATATTTTTTAGATTTAATCAAGAATTTTATACTCCCAGAGCGCAAAAATCGTGTTTTCACACCTAACAGACTCTATTACAAATATCCCCGGTATTGGCCCGAATACCGCCCAAAAATTAAAAAAATTGGGAATTTATATCGTATCCGATTTAATCCACTACTACCCTAGGGGGTGGGATGATTTTAGTAATATTGTCGATATAACCAGTATTGTTGATGGTGAAAAAAACACTATTAAGGCTGAATTAATTAGTATTAATCAGTTTATATCGCCCTACAAAAGAATGTATATAACTAATGCTCTTTTCAAAGATGATAGTGGTAGTTTAAAAGTAACTTGGTTTAATCAACCATATTTAATAAAAAACTTGATCAAACACGAAACTTATCTATTATCTGGTAAAGCCACAAAATACCAAGGACAACTTGCCTTAAATAGCCCTATTACAGAATTGGCGGATAAATCACCGGTTCATTCTGGTAGAATTGTCCCAATCTATCCGCTAACAGAAGGTTTAACTTCTAGAATGCTTCGTAAAAATATTTTGCATCTCACCAAAACCATCAAAAGTATCCCCGACACATTGCCAGATGAATTAATAAAAAAATATAAGTTGTCTCCCCTATCTGCCAGTTTGGTTAATATTCATTTTCCTGCTTCATTTAATATATTAGAGCAAAGCAAACTTCGGCTTAGTTTAGAAGAACTTGCCCCAATCCAGTTAAGCATTTTGCTAAACAAGGAAGTTTGGGACAACCATCCAGGCAAAGCCATTAAAATACCTGCTAACTTTTTAGCTAATTTTAAATCAGACTTAAAATTTGAATTAACTAAGACTCAATTATTAGCTATCAAACAAATTCTTGGTGATTTAAAACAACCCCACCCCATGAATCGTCTTTTGATGGGAGATGTGGGATCTGGCAAAACTATAGTAGCTACTGCAGCAATAATAGCTACTGTAAAAAATAAATATCAGGTAGCTTTGGTGGCACCAACCGAAATTTTAGCCAATCAACATTATACAAACTTAAAACCTTTGTTAGATGCTTGGAATATAAAATCTACCCTAATTACTGGTAAAACTAAGCTAAACACTTGGGCAGAAATATCTAACCAAAAAATTGATGTAATTATTGGTACCCATGCCATTATTCAAAAATCGGCTAAATTTAAAAACCTTAATTTAATTATTATAGACGAACAACATCGATTTGGCGTAAGACAACGCCAATCCTTAAAAAATCAAAATGGTGACTTTACACCACATTTTCTTAGTCTTAGTGCCACTCCAATCCCCCGCACACTATTCTTAGGATTATTAGAAGATTTGAATATATCTTGGTTAGACAGCTTACCACAGGGACGATTGCCTATAATTACTAAATTAATTTCTGATAAAAAACAATATCCCGCTATTTGTAAATTGATTAATAAAGAAATTGCCTTAAATCATAAAGTTTTTATTATTGCCCCGTTAATTACAGACAGCTTAACATCTACTACTAAAAC